>JACLAB010009685.1_pt1 | contig 21869 bp, 11 predicted proteins | sample 8027921 | NCBI WGS metagenome assembly JACLAB01 (sample SAMN15725117, study PRJNA655200) | protist metagenome | isolation source: fluorescence activated cell sorting (FACS) single amplified genomes of... | place: USA: West Boothbay Harbor, Gulf of Maine | collected 2000-07-19
CTATTGGAAAAGACAAGTCAATTGACGGTTTACGTTCTCAAGCTTAAAAAAGGCAAATATTACGTAGGCAAGACGGAGCAAGCAAATTTTCGCTTGAGAAGCCATTTTAACGGAGAAGGGTCAAATTGGACGCGAAAGTATAAGCCGGTTAAAGTTGAGAAATTGATACCGAATTGCGATGCTTTCGATGAGGACAAGTACACAAAAAAGTGCATGGCTAAATACGGCATTGAATCAGTTAGAGGCGGAAGCTTTTGCAAGATGATATTGGACGAGAGTGACTATGTTACTCTGCGAAAGGAGCTATACTCGGCACAGGATAAGTGTTTCAACTGTGGTGGTCACCATTTCATAAAGGATTGTCCTCAGGGAAAAGGATACTCAAGCGAGGAGAGTGAATGTGATGAAATAGGAGTATGGGAGTGTGTCGTATGTGAAAGACAATACAACACCCCCAAGGAAGTGTCCAATTGTACTTGCCCAGGTATTGATAGAAGTCTATGGCATAATGAGAATAAAAAGAGAGCACGAGGAGGCAAATGTACTAGATGTTTGCGTGACACGCACTATGCCAATAAGTGTTATGCAAAGACAGATATCAATGGGAAAACCATTAACGACAACGACTGGTATTGTGAGTCTTCTCACAAAAAAATCTCGAGAAGGAAAGTTGTAGATGCAGGCGAAAGATACAGAGGTAATAAAAATAGAGAACGGGGAGGCCAATGTACTAGATGTATGCGTGACACGCACTATGCCAACAAGTGTTATGCAAAGACAGATATTAATGGTTTTTTGTTGTTTGACTAGCATACCCACTTAGTTCGGGGGAAAAGTGAAAAAATGTCGGAGTGTTTGTTACGCGTTCTTTAAATATTTTCGTGAAAGGCTTTAATAAAAAAGACACTTTGTTCATATATCAGCCATAAAAGTTCCTCAGGACGCACCGCGCATCCAAATCGTAATCAAAACACCCAATATACATTTCGCGCGCACGATTGGTACGTTCTCTTGTTCATCTTCCCCTCTTTCACCCTGTGCGTTCGCCCACCGTTACGCTATACTACAAGAAATCGGTATCTTTTCTGGGGAAAGTTTCCGTCGTCGATCGCATCTTAGTTTTTTTATCGCACGTACGACGCGCGCAATCATCTCGACTTAACGAAGTTCCCAACTTTCTTGAGAGACGACACGCGTCACCGTCGGTGTTCTTATCCACCTTTCGTAATTCGAATATTGATGCGTCTGGTGCGTGCGGTGAATATAGTTTCGGGAGAGTTGCTTTTATTTTGAATTTTGAGTGGTAGGGGTAGAAAGGCGGGAGTTTTTAGAGGGTGCCTACTTACGAGTTTCTTTTCTACTTTTTAGGAAGAAAATGCCTTTACAGGATAGTACAAACAAACATACGCGAAGCCCTCGAAGGGATGTGAAAGACGTTCTTGGAAGGTGTTCCCGTGATCGCGGCGAAGGGCTCTCCACCTTGACCCCTAGGGTAAACGATAACTCTACTCTCAACAGAGTTTTGAGAGAGTCTGCGAGACAAAGTCCAGAGCGCCAGCTCTTGCGCAGAAGACTGTTTTGGAGAGGATTACGCGAAAACGAAGTCGATGGCGACGGGAATTGTCAATTTAGAGCAATAGCTGACCAATTGTATGGTTCGTCTGACCGTTACACAGAAGTTAGAACGGATATTGTAGAACATTTACGCTCAAACTCGTCGAGATATTCTGCATGGGTGCCTAATTCCTACGATGCATACATAGAGAATATGGGCCACGATGGAACTTGGGGAGACCACGTGACTTTACAAGCAGCTTCAAATGTATATGGTCTTGAGATTCGAGTTTATACTTCTTATGATGAGAATTGGGAAGGAGTATTTCGACCTACTGATGATGGTAATATTCGTGGAGCAATACAATTGAGTTTCTACGCAGAGCTACATTATAACTCGGTCTATCCTAATACTGATGAAGATTTGAGCAAAAATGAAGAGGAAGAAACAAAAATGACTTCAAACGATTGGACTATCTACGTCCTCAAATGCAAGCAGCGGAAATGGTATGTAGGGAAGACGCGAAAGTTAAGTGGTCGAATTGTGCAACATTTTTGTTCAAATGGTTCCGCTTGGACGAGAAAATATCCCCCAAGCAAGGTGCACAATAGATACAGGAACTGTACGGCGAGAGACGAAGATAAATATACGAAGGAAATGATGGATAAATATGGTATCGATAACGTTCGTGGGGGGAGTTATTGTCAAATTGAATTGGACGAACAACAAAGAATGACATTGAGGAGAGAAGAGATTAACTGCGGGAAATCTGGACACTTCGCCGCCCAGTGTTCACTTGATTCTTTCTCAGAGGAAGAGGAAGAGGAAGATTTTGAATACACCGTATGTGATTGTGGCGACGAATTCGAGTCAGAGAGAGCTTTCAAACGGCACGAGAGAGATTGCTATTATTGTTCGAGAGATTATCGTGCCAATCAGAAAGAATTTTTTGGCACGGTTGGAAGCGTCTTCGGATCGACGGCGACGCATTCGTTCACCTCGCTGCAAGGGACGAAGAGTAAAGGCGCCCATATTTTTGACACGGGAGCACGTACGTGTTCTTGTGGAAAGGATATTTCGAGTCGACCTGCAAATCACACGCAGTGTTTAACGTGTTATCGGCGCTCGCAAAATAAGAGTGAGAGTGAAGATGAAGAATACGAGCGCGAGTGCAGAAGCTGCGGAGGTGACATCTCCAATCGACCGTTGAACTTTACGCAATGCTTAGATTGCTGGCGAGATGAAAAAGGCGGCAGAGGTGGAAGAGGTGGAAGATCTGGAAGAGCTGGCAGGCGCGGCAGAGGCGGTTGGTCATTTTCGACGCATTCTGGATCTTCGTTGGATCTTCGTTTCGTTGGATCTTCGTTCACCTCGCTGCAAGGGACGAAGATTAAAGGTGCCTATATTTTTGCGAAGAAGAGCAGAAGACTGGGGGTTGATAGATGCCCGGAATGCCCGAAATCCGGAGGTTCCGAACTCTGTCCCAAATGTTCTCCACTAAACTTCTGTTTTCTCATGGAACACGGCAACTCGAGCGATGATGCGATATCTAAAGGTATGTGTCCTAAATGTTCCTCCCACAACTTTTGTAGAGATACTGGACACGGCAACTCGGAGGAGAGTCCGGCGCATAAGAGCTCGTGTGTGAAATGCTCGCCTGAATATTTTGGATGTATGGAAGATCCGAAAGCGTTTCGCAACCCGGGAAATACAAGAGCTTGATAGACGTGCTATATTTTAAATTAGCCTCCCCTGAATGAGCCTGAAGACCCCGAAGGTTCGCCGATTTCTTTTTTGTAACCGTATAATATATAATGTGTAAAGGTCTTCAGGGTGTTCAGGGATAGCACGGAGGTACAAAATTTCAAACCAAAAAGACGACTGAAGACAATACTTTGAACGCACCGTGTAGAAAGTACGTTGAAACTATGTGATACCTAATTATTTTTTATACTTTTCGCTCGTAATTTTCAACTATGAAATATGCGAAGTCGTTTTCTACGATTTCATCGCTGAAATGTTTGCTACTCATCGCTTATGTACGAGTACTCAAAACAAAACTGAAAAACTAAGTCCCCAAAATCGCCAAAATTTCCCCTCTATCTATACTCGCAAATACAAACTCACTCTCCAAAAGAGAGAGAGATTGAGAGAGTAATCGAAGCACTTTTCTTCGCGCGTGTGGTGAGCGCGTGGTAGTATTCGCGTTGCCGAATTCCCCTTCGCGTTTTGGGGGTCGCACCTCTTCGTAAAAGTAATTGGAATTGATCCATCTTCATCAAATCAATCCGCTTCTTAATAAAGCGATTAAAACATAGAGAAAATAATAAAGAGTATGAGTTTCATGCATCGAATGCCAAACGAGTACGGCGTCTCCTCGTCCTCCGCGTCCTCTTCGAGAAACACCCAGGGTGTAGGTACCGATCGGACGCGAGAGTTTTTCGCGACCGCGGAAAGAGTGAGCAAACAATTGCACGGAAGTAGACACAGGAGTAGCAGTGGGGGAAGAAACGAAAACGACGACGAGAACGGCGCCGCGGCGAAAGGAGAAGGCTCGGATTTTTACGCCTCCTCCTCCTCCTCCTCGCACGTGGAGAAACAGCAGCAGCAGCAATTCGGGTCTTCTTTGGATGACGACGATTTCAACAACAACAACAAAGGAGGAGGCTCTTCTTTGCATCTCGCGAACGAGGCGCCAAAGATGAAATCTGTGTTCCACCAGAGAGCCTCGCGCGTCGGTCACGCCATCCACTCCACGTCGCAAAAGCTGGACCGGTTGGCGCAACTCGCGAAGCGGTCAGGCGCGTTTGACGACTCGAGTCAAGAGATTAACACGATTTCCTTCGCGGTGAAAGAAGATATCAAGCAGTTGAACACGGCAATCGCGGAGTTGCAACAGCTGGCGTTGCACGAGAGAGAGCAAAAGACGAAACAGTCGACGCAACATTCGGAGACGATCGTGGAGAGTTTGAAAGGACGTTTGATGGACGCGACCAAGGCGTTTAAGGACGTGTTGAGCGAAAGGAAGGAGAGCGTGAAGAATAACGAGAGAAGACGATCGATGTTTGGCGGCAGCGGTAGCAGTAGTTTACAAACGCAGCAACAGCAAGGCGGTGGGTTTCAAGGCGGAACTGGACGGTTTGCCAGCGTCAGCGCGGCTGCCACGACGGGGAGTTTCATGAACGTAGGCGCGCGAAGTAGCGAACAACAACAAGGAGAACAACAAGGGAATTTCGGCCACATGAACCCGATATCCTTCAACCAAAATCAAGTCGCCGTCTACCAAGACCAAGACCAAAACTACGCCACCTCTCGCGCCGACGCCATGCAAAACGTCGAGCGCACCATCACCGAACTCGGCGGCATTTTCCAACAACTCGCCACCATGGTCAACGAACAAGGCGAGATGGCCATTCGCATCGACGAAAACGTCGAAGACGTCGTCATGAACGTCGACCAAGCGCAAGGTGAACTTCTGAAGTATTTGAACTACATCAGTAACAATCGGTGGTTGGCCATGAAAGTCTTCGGCGTGCTCATGGCTTTTCTTATGTTCTTCATAGTCTTCGTCGCTTAAAATAGTGTTATTATTATTAACTTTCATCACATATTGATATTCAACATCCGATATGAGCTTATAGCTTTTCTCACGTTCTTCATAGTCTTCAACATCCAACATATATGAGAAGAGTCACAACATCAAAAGTGGGAAATCCTCACTCTAAAAACTTTTAAGAACACGCGATCAAACATCATCAACAGAGCATAAGGAACACGTCCCCAGACGATTTCACACGCGAACGAAGAAATGACTACTCGCCGAGATGACTGATGAATTCACTCGACCAATCTCTCGTCCCGCTCGTCTCGTCGATTTTTACTCCTTTCCATCGGGAACAGAATCGAACGGCGAGAAAGTGGAATGCATCTTCTTCCCGAGGTTTAACGACCGAGAGGAAACGTTTTCGTTGGACGTTTTGGCGGCTTTTAACACCAAGGAAGGAGACGATGATGATTTAAACGACGATTTAGATGCTGATGATGATGCGTATCGGACGAATCGCTTTGTCACGGTCTTTCGAACGAGTGGGTTCGTTTCGAGACCGAAAGTCGTCGTGTATGACAACTGGTACCAGAGAGCGAAGGAAGCGTTGACGCCGACGACTGCGACGACTTTGATCGGACGAAGAGCAAAAAGGTACCAGTTTTCCATCGAAGAGAAAACGAAGAAGAACACAGACGATGATACAGCGGAGGAGGAGGTGTTTGAACTCGTCTGGCGGTTCAGCGAAAACGACGACGAGAACGCAAACGAGGAGAGCAGAGAGGAGGATACGAAGAAGAAGCGAAAGGAGATGGTGATGATGCGAGGGTCTTGCAAGATGAAGCGCGTCGCCGCCGCCGCCGCCAGGGCAGCGGAGGGTGTCGAGACGGGATCTGCAAAGGAAACGGCGACGACGGTTCTTTTGGAGTTGTTGCGTCACGCCTCGTTGAAGTATATTCGCGAAAAGGAAGGAAACGTGGATTTAAAGCGCGCGAACGAGTGTTTGAGGAAAGATCAAGAGATCGCGGTGAAGAAAGAATTGGAGAAGGCGAGAGATATCGAGCAGTTTAAGCGAAAATGTTTTGAGGAGTGTTTGGTCCTCGTAAACGAGAAGAAGAAACGGATTCGGGAGTTGGAGGAGATTCTAGAAACGGCGAGGAAAGAAAACGACGCGTTGAGTAAAAAAATTGGGAAGGGGAAAGGAGGGAAGAAGAGAGGGAGGTCGTCGTCGTCCGAGGAGTCGTCGTCGTCCGAAGCCTCTTCGTCGAGCGAAGAGGTGAGCGACGAAGACGAGGAGGAAGAAGCGAACACGGACGACGAAGATAAGGCCACGCAAATTCGCAAACGCATGCGACAGACTGCCATGGTAGATACCATCAAAACCACGAGTGATGGAAGAAAGAAACCGTCTGCAAAGCCAACAACGACGAAGACAACAAAAGCAACAAAAGCAACCGCCTCGCAAAAATCAAAACCAGCCGCTCGGCGCGTGAACACGTTCGACGCTCTCATGCAAGCCAATTTAGGACGAGATTCCGACGCGAATTCCCAATCCTCCTCTTTTTAGATACATACATAGATAGATAGATAGATAGTGAATGAGTGCGTGATACTGGTCATCGCGACGAGCGAGCAGTAGTCGTCGTAGTCGTTTTCTCCTTCTTGGAAAAGAAGGAACACGATAAAGGAGAGTTTCGCTTACGCTTTGACATACTAAATACATTTCAAAAAGCTACTCATAATATGCATCATCATCACTACTTTCCCTCCATTTCTCTCTCCTTCAACAGTTTCGCCACGCTCCCGTCGTCGTCTTCCACCAAGGTCCCGCTTTTCCAGCACCCCGTCTTCTCCCCGATTTCCTTGTGTTTCTCGTACTCCAAATCCACCTCCTCTTTCGTTCCTTTCCACCCTTTCGGGTACCTCGATAAACTTTGCGTCCCGAGCATCCTGCTCGCTTTCACTCTCAAATCCAAGGTCGTCCACTCGCCTAATTCGTTGTGAAAGTGTTCTTTCATCTTCATCCACTCGCCGACGCCGAATATGTGGAGTCCTTCGTACAGTTTTTGCCGCTGGTCGTCGCCCCATTTCTTCCCGGAGGTTTCGAAGACGATTTTCGTCGGTTTGAAAAACTGTTGCTTTAAAGCGCCGGTTTCTGCGTCGATGGCATCTTTTCGTGTCACGACTTTACGCAAAGAGTTTGCCCATTGAATTCTTTTCAATTCTTCTTCTTTGTGTGATTCGTTGGTGTTGGTGATGATGTCGAGCATGACGTGTGATGTGTTTTGCGCGCGCGCGTTTTGCCGGGAAGCGCAGTCGAGAAAATTCAAAATTCTCGAGTGTCTTCTATTTAGGGTATCAAATGTGATTTGCGAGGAAGGCGCGCGAAGCGATTGATGCGCGAAGAAGAATAGTTTTCTTTTCATTACGCGCTAATGTACACGGGTATTCGCGGTGTTGTTCTCGTTGTTGTTGTTGCGTGTGCTATTTTCTATTTGTCTAAAACTCGTAGTATATTTGCGTTTATTTTTATCGTCGTCGTTGTTGTTGTTTCTTGGTACTACTACTCGCGGTGGTAACTTGTTTTTGCCGCTGCGCTTCGTCGGTGCCCATTCTAGAGTTATCCACGATGGTATTCGGCGCGATTTGCCCTCCGTTCGTTTTTTCCAGCTGCGGCGCGGTATCTTGACAGGATTGATTGCAAAACAAACCTTTTCCGTTCGCGTCGCACTTATCGTCGATGACTATGGTTCTTTCGCCGTCGTACACCCACTTGGCTAACGCCGAACGGGCTTCGACGCCGTCGATTTTGATCTTGTCGAATTTAGTGTGCACGTAACAGGAGGGCGCAAAGACGCCGACGTTTGGATTTGCTTTTGTCGCTTCTCGGAGTCGATCAACCATTTGCGTCTTCCACATTTTCGCGTATTCTTCGCGACGGGAGCGTTCTTCTTCGTCCAAGTTTTCCCACATCTTTTTCGTCAGTTCGAGTTGCTTGTCTTCGTAGACTTTCATGTCTAAAACACCAGAGTTCAAGTCGTCGATGGTTTTCTCGACCAATCTTTGCGTTTGTTTTCGTTTCTCGTGGACGTCGCTCAAATGTTTCGTCGTGGACGACGCCAACGTCATCGATTTCAAATCGGGTTCGTGGACAAACCTGTGGTCGGCTAACGGCCAATTGTCGTGGATGGACATGACGACGGAATCTGTCAACGCTTGCACAAAAAATATGGGCGTTCTGATAAATTTGATCGAATTTCTTGCCACCGCACAACGGTGTACTTTTCGATTGCTGCCGCGCTTGGTGCACTCGCTCGGTAACGAATCCTCGGCGCGCCAAAACTTCAAGTACTTCTTCCAACTCGTCTCGTCCCACGGGATAAACGACGGTTTCATTTGGCCGTAAATGTTGGTGGAGTTAGTCGTGTTGAGACCGAATCGTAAGAGCAGACGACTTTCCGCAGAATTCAAGTAGACGCCGTCTTCGCTCTTCTGGTCGTCGTCGCTTTCGCCGAGCTCCGCGGCGGCGTGCCGGAATTTGTCTTGCAATTTATCTTTAAACGTGGAGAAAATTTCGCTGAAAATCCCAGTTTCCTCTCTGTCGCTGCTGCTGGTGGTGCTGGTGGTTGCAGTGCTTGCATTCGCTTTTGTCTTGTCATCGTCATCGGTAGCGGAGGCGTTTTTCTCGTTTGACTTTTTGTTGTTGTTTTTGTTGTTGTTGTCCGCGGGAGGCGTAGCTTTCTCTACCAACGCATCGTCGTCGTCCGTGACTAAAGCGGAAGAGAGTGTATCCTCTTCGGCGTTTTCTTCGAAAATCTGTTCCACCATCTCGTCAAATTTCATCGACTCGAATTCCTCTTCTTCCTCCTCCTCTTTGTTACTCTTCGTCGCGCTGTGGTTGTCCTTCGACGCCTCTTCTTTATCGTCATCTTTGGAATCGTCGTCAGAGTTTTTATTTTCACCGATGGACATTTGATCTCTCGGGTCGTAAAACGTGTGCGTGTGAAAGTAGTGAAATCCAGCGAAGGCGATGCCGGACACTTTGGGAGGTTGCAGTTTTGGGTCGTACCCTTGAGCTTCGTACGCTTGTGCGATAACATCCGCCCACCGATCGATTTGTGCGACTAAACCGACTCCACCGGCAGATTTTCCGGAGAAGATGATGTTTTTCGCCGACAACAAATCGTGATGGTTGATGAGTTCATCCAAGACGGCGTCGACGATGAGACCGCCGTTCATGGTCACGCCAGACGCGTCCGGTTCGCTACTTCTGCCCAACCAAGAGTCTCCAGAACAATACGCGATATTTACCATATTTGCCGTGTTGAACGCTTCGTTGGATTTCAACACGGATTGAATACCAGTCGAGAAGTGATACGTCCTCGGCACTAATTTCGAAGAGCCTAATCCCGTCGCCGCCCGTCTCGTGCAGTCCTCGTCGTTTACGCACGTGCCTCCACCGGAAAGCATGATGATCCACGTTTCGCCGCACGAGTGTTCGACACCATCGCTTGTACATCTTTTCCTTCGCACGGAGCGGTCGATGCGCTTCGATAAATAATACGCGGGAGGCGATCCGTCCAAACATTTCGCGTTGTTTGAAGCGTGATCGAGAAAGCGCACCGGCGATACCGGATTCGGCTTGTATTTCTCATCGCTCGCATCAACTTTACCGATGTCATCGTCGTCGATGTGAAAGGTACCGTCGGCAATGTTGTCGACGATACCCTTCGCGACGTCTTTGACGATGACCGCGGCGTCCGTAACAACTGCCTTAGCGTGCGGTGCAACTTCTACCACCCCTTTTTTAATGTTGTTGTTGTTATTATTATTACTATTATTATTCGTTGTTGTTGTTGTTGCATTCTTTTGCACACGTTGTTGTTGTTGTTGTTGTTGTTGTTGTTGTTGTTGTTGTTTCGGTTGTTGCTTTGGCTTCGCGTCCGCGGGGGTGGTGGTCGTTGGCGAAGCGCTACCGCCGCTATTCTTGGCGTTCGTGTTGTTGTTACTACTCGGAGTAAAAGTACTCGTTGACGCGATATTGTTTTTCTCGTCCGCTCCTACCTTTGCCGATGACGCGACTGATGACCCGGTCCCCGAAGTGGCGGTATTCTTCGCATTACCATTCTCGCCCTTCTTGCCGTTATTGTTGTTGTTATTAACATTGACGATACCGTTCTTCTTGTCGTCGCCTCCGTTGCTCTCGCCTCCTCCGTTGCTCCCGCTACCGGCACTCGCACTCTTGTTCTTACTATTATTATTATTGCTATTAGTATTCTCGCTCTTAGTATTCGAAGACGACGCCTTCGAGGAAGCTTCCGCGGCGGCGGCGGCGAGAGAAGAATCCTTCTTCGCTTGTTCCCTCGCGTGTTTCGCCACCGCTTCTTTCACCAGTTCTTTCCTTCTCTCCTCTAAGAAGAAGTCAATCTTTTCCTTCTCTTGTTTCGTCAGTTCGTCTTCGTCCGGTACTCCCGTTTTCACTTGTTGCATTTGTTGTCCTCCCCCGAGTCTTTTCAACGTTTTACTCAAACCACCGCTCATCTTTGTTCTCGTGTTTGTCATCGTCATCACCAAAGCGGCGACCGTTATTAAAATCAGAGCAAGAAAAAAGACGCCTCCTCCTTTTCGAATTAAACTCGTTCCAAAGTTTCCTCTCCGTTTGATGTACTTAGTAGTATTCGACAGTAAAGGCGTCGCTTCCACATCATCATCATCATCATCATCATCGCGGGAAGAAGAAGAAATTTTGGTCATCATTTTCTTCCTTTCTTTTCCTCCTCCTCCTCCCGTTCCAAAAGAAGAAGAAGAAGAAGAGTTGTTCTGAACGACAGAGGACTCGATGTTCTCAGAGTCTCCTCCTCTGCTCTTGCGTTTAAAGCGGAGAATTTTTCCTTTACACGATGAATGAAATCTTTTAAAGAATCTCTCTCTGAAGGAAGAGAGGCGCGGGACAAGAGAAAAGAGAAGAGACGTTTGAGAGCTCTCTTGGCCCATTAGGGTTTAGAACCCTAAACAAAAAAATGTGCAAAAAGAAAGAAAAAAATCTTCAAATTTTTTTCACTCACGAGTAAGAACGAAGCACTTAGGAAGCTAAATTTGAGTTACACTTAAGCACTTAAACCCTAAACTCTTAGTACGAATTCTTAGTGGAGAGCGACCGTTAGAGAAGAAAACAATCTCACTTTTTGCTCTTGCTTTGACTCTTTCTGTTTGTTGTGCGCGGTCTCGTTCTCTCTCTCTCTCTCTTTGAAGCGTACGTAGTAGCTGGTGTGACAACAACTTCAGAATACGAGACGATTTTTGCTCTTCCTAATGATGTGTGCGAAAAGAATAATGCATTGTTGAAAGCATATGAAGGGAAAAACGATGGAACAAACGCAAATCTTGCCTCCCGTGCAAACGACCAAACGAGGCGAAAGAGCGCACGTGTACGCGTTTTCCTCTCTCGAGAAGAAGAACGAGTCGCAATTCTCGTGTACCTACGTCAACGAGAAAACAGGGAAAGCGTACGTTTTGGTCACTTTCCTGGGAAGGACGCAGAGAAAGAAAACGGTGGTTGAACACCAACACGCGAAAATCACGTGCGTCTGCCCGTTCGCGCCTCCTTTCGATACAAAGAAGCACATGGCAGCTTCGGGAGCATCCGACGGTTCAATCCAGATCTGGTCGTTAGAAACTGGAGCGTTGATAAAACGACACGAAAAGGTTTTAGCCGGTCCGGTGCGGGACGTGTGTTGGTCCTTCGACGGCGCGAAGGTACTCCTCGCGGGCGAAGGGCGAGAGCAGTTCGCGAAGTGCGTCGACGCGGAGACGGGGACCGCGGTGAAAGACCTTTCGGGGGCGACCAAAGCGTGCACGACAGTTTGCGGGAGCAGGAAAGGGAAGCCGCACAGAGTTATAACAGGATCGGAGGATTTTCGAGTGCGATTTTATACAGGTGGGCCGCCGTTTCAGTTGGAACAACGAGAGCGAGCGAAGCGACGAACACACACTCACGAAAAGTATATAAACGAAGTTCGAATGTCCAGAGACGATAAGTACGTGCTTTCCGCGGCTGGCGATGGGATTGGCGTTTGGGACGTCGAGACGCTCGAGATGGTTGGCGACGAAGGACGGGTCGCCGCGAAGGACGGATCGACGTACGGCGTCGCGTGGTTAGACGACGACGAGGATGAGGAGAATAACACAATTTATCGGTTCGTTTCGAGCGGGGCGGATAAAATGGTGAAACTTTGGAAGGTGAAAGACGTCGTGCGAGAACGACAAGTAGGCGTAGACGTAGAAATCGTCGAGATTTTGAAGAAAACAGACGAAGAAGGAGAAGAAGAAGATGACGTTCGGTTGGTCGTGAAACCGAAGACGGAACAACACGTCGCGAAACACGTCACGCTCGAGGACGCGTACAGTTGTTGCGGCGCGGAGACAACCGTCGATGATATGCAAATAGGCGTGTGCGCGTCCGCCGAGACGGTCGTTTCTTGCGGCTTGTCCGGAAAGATGACCGTGCTCGACGTCGTCGAAGTCGACGATAAAGACGAGTTTGGTGAAAGGAAGAAGAAAAAGCAGCTGCGTTTTCGGGAGGAGATTTTAGGACACTCGAGGCCGATAACGGCGATGTGCTCGGTCGATGTTTCGTCGGGGTCGTCTTCTTCGACGGAGAAAAAGTATCAGGTTTGGACGGCGAGCATACGAAGGGAAGACGATCCGAGACCGAAGATATTGGTCTGCGAGTACGTTCCGGAAACGAAAACCATCGAAAACGTGCGAGAAGTCATAAAGAATACGCCGCTGAAAAAAGTCACGAAACTGGTCAACTGCGGGAACGATATCGTCGCCGCGATTGGTTTCGACGATCACTTGCGCTTCGCGAGCGTTAAAGACATGGCTTTTATAGATGATGACGACAATAGTAACGACAATAACGACCAGGAGTGTCATCGTCGCGCCGTAAAATTTGAGCAACAGCCAATCGACGTCTGCGTCGTTTCCGTTTCCGTTTCGATTTCGCAAGACGAAGAAGAAGAAGAAGAAGAAGAAGAAGAACCACTACTTCCGAAAACAACAAAAGTTACGACGAAAGAAGTTCACCACTGCGAACTTATGATAACGTTTGCAAACGGTCTCGCGAAACTCGTGCCGATTGAATACGAGAAATCGTCATCATCGAGCGACAATAATGGAGGAGGAGGAGAGTTGAAAATTCTATTTGATAAAATACAACAGATTGACGTGAGGACGACGATTCAGACGACGACGATTCAGACGACGACGACGAGAAGGAAAAAAGAAGTCGAGTTATCGTGTGGACGCGCCGTTCAGTTTTCTTCCGGCGGCGGCGGCGAAAAAACGCTTTTCGCTTTCGGCTGCGCCGACGAAGCCGCGGTGTACATTTTCGAGAGAAGAAACGAAGACGGCGTCGTTGAACACAAACAAACGCTCGAGCGAAGCAACGCGTCCTCGTCGTGCAACATCACGTGCATAGATTTTGCTCCAAACGGAAAACATCTCGCCGTCGGCGATTCCAATCGAGAAATTGTCTTATGGACGACGACTTCCAACGCCGAAGATGAAGATGAAGATGACAAAGATGAAGAAGAAAGAAAACAAGAAGAGACGAAAGAAGAGTTATTCTTCCGTCTCCTAAAACCGCGCGATCGACGACACTCCAAATTCCTTCACAGCAGCCGAATCGAAGACGTCCACTGGTCTCGCTCCTCCACGTCCTTCCTCTCGTGCTCTTTAGACGGCCGCGCGAAAATCTGGCGAAACGTAGTACGAAAGAGTAGTAGTAAAAGTAGCGCGGTCAAAGTCGTCGAGGAGGACGTGAACGCCGTCCGAGGCGGCGTACGTTTCGCCCAACTCTTATACGTCAACAACGAAAACGACGAAAACTTCGACAAAGAAAACGAGGATGATTTGGAGACTGCAAATGCGCATCTCGTCTGCGTCGGCGCCGATTGCGCCGTGCGCTTCTTCGAGCATACTCCGTCTTAGTATTTAAAGAGTTAGAAGTAGAATTTCATCGCATCATTGGAACAGAGACAGCAAATTGCACAAATGTACCATCAATACTTCTGTGTTGTACGTCTCAAGACTGATGTACGGGTACTCAAATGGCCACATTGATACCAATCGTACACATTGACACATATCGCGTCAAATTCAATTAATTCATTCATATTCTTGGAACACAGAGAGACATTCCCCACAAAAAGTACGCGCACTTTAGACCATTAAAACAGATCCTTTTACTCGCGACTTTACTCTCACGCGTACGTACAAATAGTGTTTTCGTAATTATTCTAAAAATGGCGAAGAAAAACAGCATGAAGAAGCGTCAAAGTCGAATCGCGGACGCGTTAGTGAGAGAGCGGAAACAGTTGGAAAAGCAGCGAGAACGCGAATTGAAGATGAAAGAAGAAGAAGAGAAGACGAGCGTTGGACGGCAGATGCGCGAAAAGAGGAGTAAGAAACACCCCGAGAATACTAAAGGAGGAGTACGCGTTCTCACCGGTGGCATTCAGAAACAGAAGAAATCTTCTAAAAGAGAAGGGAAGAATCGACACAAAATCGTACGCGGCGTTCGAGTGGGAAACGCGACGAAAATACGCAAAAACGTCACCTACGGCGGGATTACGATTAAAGATAGCGAGAGCAAAAAAGCAGTCTTAGAAATGCTGAAAGCGGAGGATAGGATGATGGTGTAGAGTGAAATGCGCGAAGATGTGACCTTTTACGGCGTTTGATCGTCGCGCGATGAAAGCGAGCGAGAGCGTTAAAAAGCGGTTTCGTTGGCGACGCCGAAAGCGGAGGAGAGGAGGAGGATGGTGTAGTAGAGTGTGCGTGTGTATGCGCGCCGCTATTTCTGCGTGTATTAGTATTAGTATTAAAGTAAACGTATTATTTTACAGTCTCACGGCTTTGAGGACGACGAGGGACTCTTCGTCCGCTTTCGTCCATTTCGCGCGTTCGACTCGCATTCCGTCTTGGTTGGATAAAATCTCCATCATCTCCTCGATATCGTTTTGCGCGTACGCGACGACGAGAAACGTCCCTCCGTTTGGTCGCAACCACGATTTGATATCGTAGAGAATTCGGTCGACGACTTCTCGGCCGCGAACGCCTCCGGCCCACGCGGCGGTTAACGAGGAAGACAAAGAAGAACTTTTCGTTGAAGGGTCGTAAATCTCTTCCGAAGGTGTGACCACGTACGGTGGGTTGAACAGCAACACGTCTATTGGTTTCTTCTTCCTCTCTTCTTCTTTCACTTCTTCTGTTTTCTTCTTCTTCGCATTTATCCGGCGGCGGTAAAACCGGTCGTCCTCTAACATGTCGCCGCGGAAAATCTCAATCGAATACCGCGACGACGACGAGTCGTCTTCATCAAAGTCCTCCTTTTCCTCCTCCTCATCATCCCCGACGACTCGCAACCCGTGTCTCCGCATCGTCTCTTTCGCGTGTTCTACCGCCTTTTCGTTCACGTCTACTCCGAGAAACCGCCACACGCGACGACATTTTTTCTTCGTCTTTGAATCATCTTCCCGCTGCTTCCTTTGAAGCCGCTCCTTCATTTCTTCGCAAAACCGCATCGCGTGCGAACACAGCACGTACCCGGAACCGACGCCGATTTCCACGCTGACAAATTCTTCTTCTTCCTCGTCGTTTTCATCATCAAAATCGTTTTCATCGTCGTCATCGAGTCGTCTCAACGCGTTCGATTCCTTCCTCTTTTCCCGAGACCAAATCTCCTCCGCGACGGCATCGGCGAGGAGGAAGGAGTCTTCGCTCGGCTCGTAGACGACGGATTTGTCGTACGAGGTGTCTCTGATTCTCGCCATTATTATGGGAATAGTGTTATAAATGAAGCGATTGTTCGGTGATGCTTAGTATTATTGTTCGTTCGTGAATGAATGAATGAAGAAAACAGTTAAAATTATGAAGAAAAGTCTGCTGTAAAAAGCGCGTTCGATCGATCGATCCGGAATCTCTCTCTCTCTCTCTGCTAAAGGGAAGCGAACCCTCTCCTCGCTCGCACGCGATTTTCATTCTCTCGCATCTGCTCTAAAGCGTTCCATAAGTCTTCGATTTTCACGTCGACTTGTTTATCGGCGTCGTCTTCGGCGTACTCTTCCGCTCGTAAATCTTTTATGCGGACGCATCCGTTTTCCCACTCCGAAGGGGCGACGAAGACGACGTATCTTGCGCCGATGCGGTTGGCGTAATCGAAGGTTTGCGCGACTTTTTTTTTCGGTTCGAGGAGGACGTCGACGACGACGAGTCTTTTGTTTTCGTCGGCGCTATTAATGTTTCCATCTCCGTCATCATCGTTACTACTACTACCACCACCACCACCACCACTACCATTCGAAGGAGGAGAAGTCTGCCTCAACAAACCCGCCGCTTTCATCGCCTTGCCTTGCATGTCTTTGTTATACGCGCAGACGCAGAAATCAACCCTTTTTTGGACGTTTGGGAGTAAATTTTTCTCCTTCAAAAGTTCGACGATGACGCAATCGCCGAAACCAAACCCGCACGCCGGTACCGGCGTCGTCGCTCCGTACAAAGATAACAACTTATCGTATCTACCACCACCGGCGATCGCTCTCAACTCGCCGGCTTTATCGAACGCTTCAAAGACGACGCCGGTGTAATACGCTAATCCTCTCACGACGGAAGCGTCGAATTGGAGCCAGTCGCCGAAACCGTACTCCTCCGCCAGTTTGAACAATTCTTTCAACTCGCGTATGGATGAATCGTCCACGGCTTTCGTATTGCTATTAGTATTATCACCATCATCACCACCGCTACTTACTTCGATCGCCTCTCTGGCCATTTCCTCCAACTCCTCGACCGTTTTACAACTCAACGTCTTCACCACGTTCTCCGCGGTTTCTCTCGGTAACCCCAACGTCTCCGTCAACTCCTTTACCACCGCCTCGGCGCCAATCTTATCTAGCTTGTCCAATATCACGCACGTCGGCGCGAAAATCTCGTCCGGCACGTCGTTAATCGTCAACATCGATTGCATGACTTTCCTCGAATTCACTTTAATCCCGACGTCCGCGCTCGTAATCCCGCAGCTCTTAAAAAACTCCACCGCCGCGCTCAACAACTCCACCTCCGCGGTTATTTCCTTGCACCCAATAATATCCATGTTCCACTGATAATGCTCTCTTTTCCTTCCTCTCTGCGTGGCTTCAAACCTCCAACACTGCGGTATCGAAAACCACTTCAGCGGCAAAATCATCGACGCGCCTCTCGACAACACCATCCTCGCTAACGTCGGCGTCATCTCCGGTCTCAGCGTCACTTCCACCCCGTCTTTATCCACGAACGAATACATCTGTTGCGTGATCTCCTCCCCGGCTTTCCGTTTGTATAACTCTTGCCGTTCCAACACCGGCGCGTCGTACTCCTCGAACCCTGCTCTGAGACCACATTTCCGGAATTTCTCAAACAACCACGTTTGCAATCGAAACTCCTCGGGGAAGAAGTCTCGCGTGCCGGAGACGGCATCCAAGTGAACCGGAGGCGTTTGCGACGCGTGCACCGTTACAACTGAGCCTCCTCCTCCCGATGATGGTGCTAAACCTTCTCTCTTCTTCTTCAGTTCTTTCTCCAACTTTTCCTTCTTTTTCCGCTCCTTCTCCGCTTGGCGAATCAGTTGCTTCTCCGTTTTCGGTTCCTCTTCGGACATCTTTTTCAAACAACAACGACAAAAAGAACCAAAACCACCAGTTCAAATCTCGGGTGATTCTCGGTCGTTCTTCTTCTTCTTCTCTCTCTCTCTCTTCCTTTGTCTTCTTCTTCTTCTCTCTTATTCGTTTTGTGGTGATTTCTGCCGCCATTTTTAGAGGGAGAAAAGGACGAGTATTTAGGGTGTACAAAAGTGTCGATTTTTTTTTATGAAGGAGAACGTTTTGTACAAACAAGTTTCATTGGATATACTACTTCGAGAGCGTCAAAAACACACTCTCTCTTATTCTCTCTCTTATTCTCTCTCTCTCTCTCTCTCGAGAGATTTCTCTCACGATGCAAAATCATAGGAAATTAGAAGATGGACCCTTTGTAGCCGGCTTTTTCTCTTTCGGCTTGCATCTTCGCCGCGGCGGCGGCTCTTCTGGCGTTGGACGCGTCCTCCTCCGCCTTGGCCTTGGCCTTCTTCTCCTCCGGCGTGAGTTCTTTCTCGCCGGAACCTTCGTAGGCGTTCCAGTTCGATTGGCCCGCGACGGACGTTTTGAACGTTTCCGAATCATCTCTGGGAGGGGCGGAGAAGTTGCCGCCAGATCTGTTTAAAAAGAATAGAACAAAAGAGAGCGCGACAGAGTGAGTACAAAAGAGTAAAAAATACGACAGCTTTGAAAAAGAACGAAATTTTTTTTCCCTCTCTTTCTTCTCTTCTTCTTCTTCAAAAGTGTTTGTTGTTTTTTGTCCTCTTCGCTCCCTGCGATGGTTGTTGACGTGTCCTTTTTTGGAGCAAAAACGTGTTCACACTCATTGGACAGTTGAGCACTCGCGTGATATCTCTCTTTCACTCTTTCCAATTATCCATATCTCGTCGCGAAAGATACCATACTTTATTTACGCTCTCTTTTCGACGAAAGGAGGGAACAAAAGAAGCTTTCACGGCGAATGGTGTTTGTAGTCGAGAGGAATGAAGACGTCGTTCTCCTTCGCGCGCGCGCGCGCCCGAAAGCATTCGCGCGTTTAATGGAAAAAATGACGTGTACCGAAAAGAGGAGATAAAAAAAGAACAAAATGGATGATCGATCCAACACACGCAGAAAACACTTTAAGAAGAAGAACTTCTTCGTACCTGCGGGTGACGTCTCTCTTGGAAACAGTCGCGTTCAAGCGAACGGATTGAGTAACAGTTTGAGTGACAGAAAACATTTTTAATATAAGTAAAAGAGTGTGACGGTGTGTGTCTTTTCAAAGAAATAAGTGAAGTTCAAAGGAGCTTATCTTTCTTCACATTTTTTTTTCGCTTCTTTTTTCCCCTTTCATATTTAGGGTTCCAAGGGCAAAAATTTTGTAATTACACAGACCGCGTGTGAGTTTTTCTCGGAGCAATTTTCGTCCCAAATTTCGTCTTCAGAAAAGACTTTTAAAGCGCGCGTTTAACGACTCTTTTCAGAAGACATTTACCCCTTTATTTGCGATAAGAGAGAATAATGATGATGGCGCAACAACAACAACAGTATTCTTCCCCTTTCTCCCATCAGAATCAACCACCACAAAAACAGTTCGACACCGGACACGGGGATCAGATTCACGATTGCCAGTACGATTATTACGGACGGGTACGCATACTCTCTCTCTGAACTCTCTCTTTAATTCTCTCTCTCTCTCTCCTTTTTATCGCACGCGTGTGAAAGCGTGATGTGCTGTTGTTGTTCTTGTTGTTGTTCTCGATGTGTGTATATATTTATACGCAAGAAGAAGCGCGCGGTAATGTTCTTTGAATTGTGTGTTGAGAGAGAGAGAGAGATCAACACCAACGGAAACGACTCTCTTACTACGAATAACTATACTGACATTTTTTATACTCTCTTAATACTACATTACTAAAACCAATCATCATCATCGTCAAACTGAATAATAATAACGATAATACATAAATAAAGAGAGTGGCGACGTGCTCGTCCGACCGAACGATCAAAGTGTTCGATACCGGAACGACGATGACGACGACGACGAGTGGTGATGGCGGCGGCGGCGGCGAAAACGTCGCGAATCATCCTCCTCCTCAAGAGGCAATCGTCGAAAGAGCGAACGCGACGACGCTCACCGGGCACGAAGGGCCGGTGTGGCAAGTATCTTGGGCGCACCCGAAATTTGGCGCGTTGTTAGCGTCGTGTTCGTTCGATCACACGGTGATGATATGGAAGGAGACGAGTTCGAACGTTTTTTCAAGAGTGTACGTGACGCCGAAAGGTTTTTTCGACGGGAGCGTGAATGCGATTTCGTGGGCACCGCACGAGTTTGGGTGCGCCGTGGCGGCGTGCTCGAGCGACGGGAGCGTAGCGGTTATTTCGAGTAATAGTAATGTGGCGGGAGGAGGGTGGCGAAGCGAGAAGATTTCGAACGAAGCGCACGCGGTTGGGTGCACCGGGGTGTCGTGGGGACAAAACGACGAGATTGCGAGTTGCGGGTGCGATAACTTGTGCAAGATTTGGACGAGAGGAGGCGCCCAGGAAGGAGGAGGAGGAGGAGAGAGTAGCAATCATAACCAACATCATCATCATAATCAACAACAACAACAACAATGGCGACTAAAGAAAGAACTTCGAGGTCACTCGGATTGGGTGAGAGACGTCCAATGGGCGCCAAACAACGGTGGTTCCAACGTCCAACAAATCGCTTCCTGCTCGCAAGACGGCAAAGTGTTCATCTGGACCGAAAGCAACAACAACAGCAGTACGAATACTGCCAACAAAGACTACCACTCCGTCCTTCTCAACGACTTCAAAACCGCCGTCTGGCGTCTCAGCTGGTCCGTCGTCGGGAACGTCCTCGCCGTTTCCGACGCCAACAACCAAGTGAGCGTGTGGAAAGAAAGCGTCGACGGCGCGTGGACGCAGATTCAGTCAAAGTAATAGCAAATGTATCATCGATGTTACGCCGTTTCATTTTTCTCATCACTTGAACCAATCGACACAAAAAGAAGCACTTTAAAAGAATTTGATGAACGCGAACGCGTCCACCTTCGTCCCGTCCACCTTCCTCTCTGCCAAAGAGGACAAAGAAGGAGAGGAAGACGTGAACGAGGAGGAAAACGAGGATATATATTTCGCCATCGACGTCGAGTGCGTCGCGACTGGATACACGCACAACGACCGAGCGGTGGCGCAGATTGCCGTCGTGGACGACGCGATGCGGACTTTAGTGAACGTTTTCGTGAAAGAAGAAGGCACTGCTTCCACGTCGTACGATGATGAAAATGAAAACGATACCAACATAGTGTCCACGATTGAACCGTTGACGGGGATAACGAGGGAAAAATTAGAGAAGGAAGGAATTCCGTTTGCAGATGGTAAGAACTGACACTTACGCGTATTGAGTATTTCACGCTTTACGAGTATTATCGCACAATAATAAACTGACGACTTATTCTTATTTTTCTTTGAAACAACGACACGCAAACAACAGCCATGGTTCTGGTTCGCCGATGTTTACCTTCCCGAAAAGCCATTTTGGTCGGTCAAAACGTCTCCAAAGACATCGAGTGGTTAGGTTTGCGCGAAGGCGAAGACTTCAAAGGCGTCGTCGATTTGTGCGGCGTGTGGAGAACGTGGAATCCAAAGTTTAAAACCTATTCAGTGTTCTCGCAAGATCATCTGGTGAGGAGGTTACTGAAAGGCCAGCTGGAGTTGAGCGAGAAACACTGCGCGGAAGGCGATAGCGTGAAATCGATGAAACTGTTTCAGTTGTGGAGAGAGTTACAGCACGAGCCGGAGAAGTTGCAACGAGAGAAGGAGAAATTGTTGGAAGGCGCACCAGAACCGAGTTTCGCGAAGAGGTTTCCAACTTTCGAGGGTGTGTGCATGGGAAACAGGAAGACGTGCACGTGCGGAGCGCCTTTTTTTGGCTGATGACGACGCCTTTGCGAGCGGCGAGAGAGATCGTTTGCGCGAGGATTAATACACACACACATTAGAAAAATACTAGAGAGACTTTCTTACGCGGAGGAGATTTACCTCAGGACGGGATGAGAGCGCCATGATCACCACCACCACCTCTAGCAGCATAGTATAAAGAGAGACATAC
>JACLAB010005362.1_pt1 | contig 21856 bp, 17 predicted proteins | sample 8027921 | NCBI WGS metagenome assembly JACLAB01 (sample SAMN15725117, study PRJNA655200) | protist metagenome | isolation source: fluorescence activated cell sorting (FACS) single amplified genomes of... | place: USA: West Boothbay Harbor, Gulf of Maine | collected 2000-07-19
TAGTGAGCGTGAGGGAAGAAGGGATCATCTCAGTTCGCCCGCCCCCGCAGAGTGCGCGCTTCTTCTTCGTCTTCTTCTTCGCTCCAACGAACCGCGGGAGAGATTCGAAGATGGGCGGACGCGTGCGAGGAGCGGAAACGACGACGACGACGACGACGACGACGACGACTTCGGCTTCGGCCGGGGAAAAGCCCCCGCGCGGTGGGCCCGACGCGGGATCGCCGGGGAAGGGCGGACCGTTCGCGACGACATCCGTGGATGACGATTGGAGGGGCCACGGGAACCATTTTCGCGGGTCCGGGAACCGCCCGGGGATGACGACCCGGGGGACGACCGACGAGAGCGAACGGGGCGACGCGGAGATGTTGGACGAGGACGAGGACGAGGCGGGGGACGTTCTGTTCGCGGACCGAGGCGCGGGGGCGGAGGCGTCGACGCCGCGACACGCGGACGGTACGTTTGGATGATTATTGACTGATGATTGATTGATGATTGATTTGATATCCGCGTCGTTTTTCTTTTTGTGTCTTCTCAAATCTCGAATCATGACTCGTCGTACTCGAGACTGACGCACGCACGCACGCACGCACGCGGGTCTCGCGCAGACGACCAGTGTTGGATTTGCCTCGACGGCGATACCGCGGGACGAGAGGTACGTGAACGCCCGACGCGAACGCCCGACGCGAACGACGACGGAGAAGACGACGACCGAGACGCGCGAACCCGACGGGGAAGACGACGACGCCTCTCGCGTCGGGGCCGGGACGGAACCGAACGGAAATCAACGAGTCAAACAGATCATTCATCACTCCGCGCCGAGAGGGCACGCGCGGCGTCCGCGTTTCGGTTTCGGGTCTCGGTTGGACGTGTGGGTGTCTATTTTTGACGGTTCACGACTCAAAAATCACACACACACACGTGTCCCGTGTTTGAACTTTTTTTCAAAAAAAGGCATCGTCCACGTGGGAAAATCAAAAATATCCCGCTCGAACGCGTCGATTTTGCCGCGTTTTTTTTAAAGACTGAGATGAGAGACTGTGATTGATGATGATGACGAGACGAGACGACTGACGGTTGTATTCATCGCGATGATATTTCTTACGCGACGCGTAGCTCTACCATCCGTGTGCGTGCCCGCGATGGGCGCACGCGAAGTGCATGGCGAGATGGCAGTTGCAGTGCTCGGGGAAATCCGAAGAGGTGATGTGCAAGTTTTGCGCGTCTCGGTTGCCGGACTGGAGGGCGACGCTGTTTAAGGATGTCGTGCAGGCGAGCGACGAGGAGATGGCGACGTCGTCGTCGTCGAAAAAAGTAAGAACGAGTGAAGACGGTAAAGAAATCGAACCAGAACCGGAGACGGCCGGGGCGGGGACTGAGCACGGGGAGATCAAGGGGGATATCATAGTCAAGTTTAACAACATTTCGTTTCGGTGTCAAGTGCGAACGGGACCGGAAGGCTTGGCGGATTTCATGCGACAGATTCGAGACCGGTGTGGGATACCGGAGGAGAAGATGAAGTCGCTCAACCTGACGTATCGGTGCAAGGATCCGAGCAACGGGACCCCTATGACGCTCGAAGGGCTCAACGAGAGCGCGTTTGACGCCGCCGTGTTGTGCTCCGCCGTGCAAGACAAAATGAAGCATCAAGCGCGAGTTGGATCGTCTGATGCGCAAAAATCCGAGGTGAATTCGAGAAGACGCTCGCCTCGAAACTCGAGCGATCGAGGAACTCGTTCTGAGGACGCTTCGGCGTTCCGGAGCTACAAGTGAAATCGTCGATGAAAAAAAAAAAAGCGCTTCGCATACCGGGATTACAACAAACGAGGTGAGGAACCTCGAACGGGATCAAGGGGCTGCATACTAATACTTTATAGAAATCAAACTTTTGTGCACTGTACATTAGGCTTTTCAGTATAATAAAAAAAAGAGAGCGCGCTCTTACTGCGCTACGAATCAGTTTAAAACAACTCGGCGACCATCGACGCGGCGTCGTTTTGTCCCTCAAAGCCGCTCAACTTGGCCAACTCTTCGAGCGTTTGTTCCCCTTCTAACTTTTTGCCATTGATGACCCAGGTCGGAAAACCCTCCACCTTGGCCGCGGAGCAGGCTTCCGTGACCGGCGTGCCTCTTTCCCAACCATTTGGGAAGCACTCCACGTATGGAATTTGAGCCCCAGCTCCAAACGTTTCCTTTTGCTCAATGCAGTGAGAGCACCAAAACGCGCCGTACATCTTCGCTCCCGTGTCCGCCAAGTGCTTGGCGAGGGCGCGAGAGTAAGCACTGGATTGTTGCTCGATTTGCGGCGGCGCGTAAGCCAACTTGAGACCTTGGGATTTATCGACATCGCCCTCCGTCAAGACGATGCTCATCGTCAACACGGTGACAAGGTACAAGGCAATCGCGGGCGGGAGCGAGCTTCCGCTTTCCTTGGAACTCAAACCGGAGAATCCGACCCCAAACAACGTCAAAGAGATCGCGGCAGAGGTCAGGCAGTACAAGCACTCAACACCGCCGAGCTTGAAGGCTAACACGAAGAGCAAGTAGGATGAAACGCCCGCCAATCCCGTCGCCGCAAAGAAGAGCAACACTCTCGCTTTGGCGTAGGATGACTCCAAGTCTCGGTCTCTGTTCTCGTCTCCCTGTTCCACGAGCGTGTTTTGCATCCCAGCGCCCCACCAAGCCAACGCAGCGACCAACGCGTACGCCGTCGCGCCGTACGCCGAGAGCGGTATTCCAAACAGTTCGGCGTATCCCGAGTTGAGCGCCGTCTGACATCCTCCCACCGGGCACGCCACCTCGCCTCCGGTCAACTTTTGAATCGCCAGATACGTCGATTCAATCGCTCCAAACCCAGCCAACCCCGCGGCGACGCGAAGCGGAGGTCGCATCAGCGGTCCCGGCGGCAAAGCGCCCCTCTTCCCCGATCCGCTCCCGCTCCCGCCCAAAGCCTCGCCCTCACCAACCTTTTCATCGTCTTCGTCTCTCAACGCCGGTGCCGAGGCCCCGACCGCGGGTCTCGCTGGAAGCGTCTCCTCTTCCCCACCCGCTCGCATCACCGTCGCCTTCCCTCGCTTCACCGTCGGCATCGTCATCGACGCGCGCACACCAGATTGGTCGCGAGGACGACCGAGCGCCATCACCCGTCCTCGTCCTCGACGCGAGACGCCCGAAGACGCCGACGACCGGCCGCCGCCGACGACGGAACACGGTCGGCATCGTCGCGCTTCGATCGTCCGAACCGCGGCGGCTTTCGAAACCTCGGCGGCGCGCATGACGGTCCGTTTAGAGGAGTCGAACACTGTCGGTTTTCTTTTGGATAAGTTTTGTTTGCGCTGGAGACGACGCACTCCGCCCGTCAGCGCGATCGATTCGACTCGACTCGACACACCTCGGCGGCGGTCCGACCGATGTCGACGAGGGGACGGATGCGGCCGACGTCGACGTCGACGTCGGGACGAAGAACCAGCGCGAGGGTGTCGACGACGATGCATACGATTGCGAATACGAGTTGGAGGAGAGTTGTTTCCGCGCGCACCAGAGCGTCTTCGTCTTCGTCATCTTCTCCGTTTTCGAGCGTCGGTGACGACGAACGATCGCGACGATCGCGGGATCCGTTTAATTCGAACGCAGGTCGCGCGTCTTCATCGTCGAGGGATCCGTTCGGGGGGAGGACGACGACGACGCGGAAGGATCCTTTCGCGGCGCAGAACGCCGGCGGCTGGAGGAGGCAAAGCAAAGCGACCGAGTCGACGTCGCCGTCTACCGCGTCTTCAGCGGCGATGGAGTACAGAGCGTGGGACGATGTGGAAGTGTATGACGTTCCTGAGCGGTTGAGACGACCGAATTCCGGGAGAAACGTCGAATTTGTCGAGCACAAGTCGCTGGACGAGCTCTTTCCCGGTTCCGGATTGGCGGATGCGTTTCACGCCGACGCTGAATTCCGGACGGACATTCGCCGGGCGATGCGAGACGATCTCTTCGTCCCGGACGAAAGTTTGAGCGAGGAGAGAAATGCTGCGATGCGATCGCTCTCGAGCTCGGTGCACGTCAACTGGTTTGAGTCTCGCACGGGATACGCCGCGTTGACGGAGTGCTTTGCGCGCCGAGGCGTCTCGCTCGACGGCGAAACCTTCATCAAGACTCTCGGTGGGCTCTGTCGCGAGCCGTGCCACGGAACCCTCATCGATATCGCGAGCATTGGTAAGCAAAAAATAAAGCATTCCTGGCATCAGGATTCCGGATACGAGCGTTTCACCGTCATGTTGGGATTCCCATCCTCCGTTCCGAACGAAGATGTGGGATTACCGCCGGGCGTCGGCGTCTTTACGCACGCCGTCAAGCTCTCTCACGCCCTCGTTCAGCCCAACGCCGAGGGTTCAGTGATCCAATGGGAAAATTACCACCCATACGAGGGTGATTTCGACGCCAAGTACATCGCTCGTCCCGAGTTTCGTCGCAATCAAGAGGTCATGGTGTACTGCGACGCCCATCACGTCCACTCGGCGCCAGACGTCTCCAACAGAGAAGCCGTCTGGCGTTTCATGTAGAGCGTTCGACGTCGCCGACATCCGACATTATCGTCACACTCGTCGTCGTTTACACACCGAATGCACCTTCTTTTAGCGGCGCATAGCACTTGTATTAGTTAGTTTCACTCGCGCCAGTGCACAAATAATCGATAGGTTCTCGCGAGTGATTGATTGACTGAGTGATTTGATTCTCCACTACGCGTCACAGCGAGACGGTCGAGGGTGGTACCGCGACGGAAGATTGGACGACCGAGGCGACAGAGTCATGGTGAAACTCTCTCCGCTGTGTCACAAGCCTCGCGCGCACGATGCCGAGGTGTGGGCGTGCGCGTTCGCGGGTGAAAACGACGCGAGCTTGGTGACTGGATCTCTGGATGAATCCGTGAAAACCTGGACGGGTGAGGGGAGTTCTCTGGAGAATTTGACGTCTGAACACACGTACACTGGACACACTCTAGGTGTGGTGTCCATGGATGTCTCCACGAGCGGTCTCGTGGCGGCGAGCGCGTTGGACGGGGTGGTTCGAGTGTGGGATTTGGCGAGCTCTGAAACTAAGTTGGTATTGGAGAGCGGTCCGGGAGAGTCGTGGGGGGTGAAGTTTGACCCGATCGAGGGTTCTTCGTTGATCGCTATTGCCGGTGGAACGTCCCAGAGCGTTCACCTGTACGACGTGAACGATGGGAGCAAGAAGAAGTCGTTTGAGCTTCCGGCGACGACGGAGGAAAAGCCAAAAAACAGCCGCTTTGTGCAGAGCATCGCGTACTCCCCGGATGGTAAGCGCATCGCGTGCGGTGCGATGGACGGCACGGTGGCGATCTTCGACGTCAAGACGGGCAAGTGCGTCCACACCTTGGACGGCCACGTCTCTCCGGTCCGAGACTTGACCTTTTCTCCCGACGGTAAGACGTTGTACACGGCGAGCGACGACGGCTACGTCCACGTCTACGACGCCCACAACAAATCCCTCATGGAGTCTCTCGCCGGTCACAAGAGCTGGGTTCTCAGCGTCACCGCCTCTCCGGATGGTAAATCTCTCGTCACCGGCTCTTCAGACTCCACCATTAAGCTTTGGGATCTCTCCTCTCGTTCTTGCGCTCAAACCATGACGGACCACTCCGACGCCGTCTGGTGCGTCAGATTTTCCTCTGACGGCTCCAAGCTCGCCGCCGTTTCCTCCGACGCCTCCGTTTCCATATTCAACTGCGTCTGATTGCCTTTGTTTTAACAATCAAAAGAAACCTCTGTATTAGCGTTACGCACACCGTCTCCGTTCCGTCTCTTTGTCTCCTTCGCCGGCGCCAGTGTCAGCGTCAGTGTCAGTGTCAGTACCATTCGATTCTATACTAAATACACATACGCGTGACGTCGACACCAGCACTCGCACGCGTCGAGAACCTTCCTTTTGCGACTTTGACAGTCTGTGTCAGGTCTCACACGTCGACGCGCGCGCTCGTCACGCGTCTACCGACGGGGCACACGCACGACTCGCGCAGGTGAGTGCGCGTTTCGCTTCGTGCTCGTTCGCGCGTCGGCCAACGCGACGGGTTCGTCGTCGTTTCGGTTAATCTTCGTCATCTTTATCCTCGCGCCGCGCAGCCGCCAAGGGTGTAAAGTTTCGATTCCGTGCGACGACGACGACGACGACGCGCCGGCGGAGCTCGTTCGAGCGCGCGATCGTTTCGTACAAACCTCGTGACTGACGTTCGTCATCGTTCGCGTGAACGCGACCGCGGGAATAGACGAGCATGATGGCGACGACGATGATGGCAGCCGCTCCGAGCTCGCGGGCGACGGGGCTGAGCGCCAAGAAGGCGACGGCGAAGAGCTTTGCGCCGGTGATGGCGAACGGAAGACGCGAGTCGAGCGCGAATAGACGACGTAGTGTGGTGACGTACGCCGGACGTGATTACTACGAAGTGCTTGGGGTTTCTCGATCGGCGGATAACAAGGAGTTGAAGCGGGCGTATCGTCAGCTGGCGCGCAAGTACCACCCAGACGTCAACAAGGAACCGGATGCCGACCAAAAGTTTAAGGAGATTTCCAACGCGTACGAGGTGCTCAGCGACGATCAGAAGAAGGCTATTTACGACAGGTTTGGTGAGGACGGTCTCAAAGGCGGCATGGGCGGCATGGGCGGCATGGGCGGCATGGGCGGCGATCCGTTTAGCAACCCTTTCGATTTGTTCGAGTCCTTCTTCGGCGGCGGCATGGGCGGTGGCATGGGCGGCATGGGAGGCCAAAGACAAGCGCGTAACCGCCCGACGCAGGGTGACGATGAGAGGTACGATCTTGAAATTGATTTCCTCGACGCAGTTTTCGGTATCGAAAAGGAGCTCGATACCATGCGTCTCGAAAACTGCGACAAGTGTTCCGGCAGCGGCGTGAAGGCGGGAACCAAGCCGACGACGTGTGGTACCTGCGGTGGCCAAGGTCAGGTTGTTGCCACCGTGCGCACGCCGCTCGGTAACTTCCAACAAGTCACTGGTTGCCAAGCGTGCGGTGGTACCGGTCAATCCTCCACCCCGTGCCCGGCTTGTGCCGGCGATGGTCGCGTTCGTCGCAGCAAGAAGATTCAGCTTCGCGTGCCGCCGGGCGTCGACAAGGGCTCCCGTTTGCGCGTGCGTGGTGAGGGTAACGCGGGTCGTCGTGGCGGTCCGCCGGGTGATCTTTACGTCTTTATCAACGTTCGCGACGATCCGGAGCTCAAGCGCTTTGAAAACGTCAACATTAGTTCTTCGGTGACCATTCCGTACACCAAGGCGATTCTCGGTTGCAGCATCAAGGTGCGCACTGTGGACGGCCCCGTGGATCTCAAGATTCCTCCGGGAGTGCAACCGCAGGCCACTCTTCTCATGGCGAAGCGTGGCGTCCCGCGACTTGGCAACGATTCCATTCGCGGTGACCACTACGTCACTGTGAAGGTTACCATTCCGTCCAAGTTGTCGGACGCTGAAAAGGAACTCGTCGAAAAGCTCGATGAAAACGCGTCGGCGAAGAAGTGAACCAATCCTCATTCTCGTCTTTAAATTTCAGCACGAGCGCGAGCGCGAAGACGACGAAGACGTTAAAAAAGTGTAATAGCGAAATTCTTCCATCCATTCATCCATTCGGACGACACGACGCGACAATGCGCTGGTGTTTTTTATTTACTTTCCCTCTCTAATACAAATCTTTCAAGCCGCGGACAACGCGCGCATCACCCTCTTCCCTATCGCCAACACGAGCGCCATGACGCACGCGAAACCGAAATACGCTCGCATTCCATCGCTCCATCCCCTGCCCGTCGCGCGCGCGCCACCACCGACGACGCGCTGCTGTTTCCCTGCCGCACCAGCACCTGCAGCAGTCCCCTTCGTCTTGTCATCTTCTCCCGACGCCGACGCGCTCTCCGTCGATCGCGTCCTTCGGTTCCGACGCCTCGGAAGTTCGCTTCCCGCGAGTCCGATCCCCACCGATTCTCCATCCTCGATTTCGCGTATCCGCGCCATGTCGCGCGTTTGGGTGAACGCGTTGTACGACACTCTCTGCCGCGCACGTTTTGAAACTTCTTCGAATCAACCAATCGATGCGTGCGTTCGCGTCGTGGACGCGCGCGGCGCGACGATGTTTGGACGATGCCGCGCGAGGACTGACGAAGCATGATTCGTCTTCGTCGGTTTGCGTCTGTGGATGGTCAAAGGGGATGATGACCGCGCGGGTGGCGGCGTTACAGACGTCGAGCGGGGCGTGGGAACGAGGAGCGCTTCGAGTCGCACCGAACGTCGAACGCGCCGTGGGATGCGGGGGTAGATTCGGGGCGGTGCGGACATTCGCGGCGGGGTATTCGCGAGAGTCGACGGTGAGACCGAGGGTGAACGATGAGGTGGGTGTCGTCGAGAGAGACGAAAACTCGTCGTCGTTTGACTTGTGTGATTGGCTCCGTCACGCGCATTGAGACTAACGAATGCGTAACGTCTTGCGCACCATGATATAGATTGTCGCGAAATCGGTGAGATTGGTTCGGGATGGGGGTGATGGTGAAGAATCATCGCACGAGATTGTGACTGTAGCCGAGGCGATCGAACTGGCTCGAGCGGCTGGGTTGGATTTGGTCGAGGTGAACGGAAAGGCGTCGCCGCCGGTATGTCGGTTGATGGACTATGAACGGATGAGATACGATCAAAAGAAGCGAGCGAAGGAGCAGAAAAAGGCGCAGGTGGCGGCTCAGAAGCGTGATGTGACAAAGGAGTTGCGTTTAACGGCAAAGATTGATACGCATGACTTGAATGTAAAGATTAACGGAGCCAAGAAGTTTCTCGACGCTGGAAATCGAGTCACGTTTAGAATCATGTTTAAGAATTCGGATGGTATCGCTGTCGATAAGCGAGCGGCCCGCGGCACTGACATTATGAACAGTGTCATCGAATTGTTGGACGAGATTGAAGTGGTTCGAAAGCCTACCATGGTGGGGGCAAATCACATGACGGCTTCGGTTATCCGGTCCCGCAAGAAGAAGTGAATCGTAGATTTGGCGAGCGTGTGGTGTCTTAAAAATTACAAGTGTTTGCCCTAGCGATGATGATTTAAGTGTAATAGTCGGCTGTAATACTAATGAGATAGGTTTACCTAGGCCCCCCACTGGTCGATTTCTTGCGCCAAATGCAAAAATCGTTGCCAGATAACACCATGGCCCAGTTGTCATCTGCGTGGAACTCTCCGGGACCAATCTTCATCAAGAGATTGTCATTGACAACTGCGGCGTAAACGCTCTGCTCGCATTTGACAATCTTCACTTCACTTCGACAGTGAATTCCACACTGACGACGTACGCGAATCATGTCTCGGATCGGTTCTTGAAGGTGACCCCAGTTGTTGTCAAACATGTGATCCCAGAAGATGGTTGGAGTGCCCGGATGGGTGAGAATGTAGGCGTAGCCTTGGAGCTCTTTTCCCTGAGGGAAGCGCCAGTGTCCTTGGGTCGAGCCAGTATCGTGATTTTCTATGAATGTAACAGCTCGACTGGGCCACCAACCCATGACACCCGGTGGTTTGCCGGTTTTGTCCGAGAGGCGCCAGTATTCTTGTCGTTCAAATACCGCATGCAAAATGCCCTTTGTGGTGACATCAAACGCACCGGCGTTGCCACCCGCGGCGTTAAGCCAATTGACGATGCGTTGTCTATGGGCATCTTGGTTGTATTCCGGGGCATCAAAGTTGTAAGCTAGGGCATCCCAATATTCACCGACGGCGAATTGCGGATTGGTCGCTTCCATGTAATCCTTCACGTGTCCTCCCCAAAAGCCTCGCACGTAATCCAGACGCCAACCGTCGTAACCAACCTCTTGCATGAGCCATGACATCCACTCTTCTAGGTCAGCCTTCACGAATGGTTGGCTATGGTCCACGTTAGGCGCCGCGAGGAAGAAGTCACCGTCAGAGCGATGACCTTTGCCGCCAAAGTTGGGGTCATCAGATACAATTGCAGACGCATCCCAGTCAAGCTTACCGCCAAACTTATTCCAAAGACCTTCGGATCCTTGGAAGTGGGCGCATCGATGGTTGAGTACTGCATCCCCAAGCACCATGACACCGTTGTTGTGCAACGCTGTGATGCAGCTTTGTAATTCTTCCTTTGTACCATATCTCGAATTCAGATCGTAATAATCGCGTGGCATATAGCCTTCAGCGCTCACGCTGTCTGTGGGCGGTGGCAACCAAATAACGGTAAACCCGAGCTCAGCGATGGTTGGCGCAAGCTTTTCAACGCTTTTATACCAAGAAACGCTCGATCTGGAGGACTCCCAGTTGAACCCTTGCAGTAAGATTTCCCGTCCATTCCCGACAGCCGACTTCTCTGACGTACGCGTTGCTTCTCTTTGACCAATGGACGCGATTCCTTCTGGCTCCATCTCAAAGACGATTCGTTCCTTATCGGCTTGCTTCTTAGTGGAAACATCATCAGGAAGTTTGTCGACGTCAAAACCAATTTCATCCAAGGTGTCGAGGTGCATTTCAGCTGCGCGAACAGCTGCGGCGGCAGCGACGTTCTTCGCGTCCTCCGCTTGAGGGAGCGTCGGATCGATTGACGAGGTACGTGCTGGTGCATCAGGCATCGGAATGACGAAATCATCGCCATTAAGATCAATCCATCTCGTACCACCATCTTCCTTGAGCACGAAGCGAACCGCGGTCGGTGCGTTTCCTAGTTCAAGCTCGGCGTAGTTGATTGTCTTCAGGCCAAACAGCGGGTTTGTAAACTTCGCCATGGGTGTCTCGACGGCCTTGTCTTTGTAGACCGCAGATCCCTCGGGGCGCCAAACTTCTGGTGGTAACGACCAAACGTCGCTACGAGCGCCTCGTGGAACGATACCCCAATGAAGTTTGAGATCCCACGGAACTTCAGCCTCGATTCTCATTCGAACTCCGCCACCATCGGGATTCTTCTCCACCAAAGCACCAATCTTATACTGCACCTCCATCTCGTTGTGAACATTTTCTTCTATAGAATTCGTCACGATCCACGAACCTTCTGTAAGCTTGACCGGAAGAGCTTCTTCGAAAGACCTTTGGACCTCGCGTACTTTTGTCAACGTCTTTGTTCTCGTCACCTTCTTTGTCCTTGGTGGGGATTTTTCAGGCTCGTCCTTGCTAGCACTCGGCGATTCACTGATCTCACTCTTTGATTCAGGTTTGCTCTCGTCTTTATCGGAGACTCGTCGCAAAAGTGACTCTGAGAGTGCTTTCAACTCATCAATACCACTCAACGATTGCGGCTCCTTTGGCGGTCGCAGCAATCGTCGCCATGCATCATTTGGATTCTCAGTGCGAGATTCAGGCTCAGAAATTGAAGTGGTCTCGACGTTCACCGCGGCAACATCTGGCACAGAAGCTTCCAACTCTGCCACTTCTTCCTCGCTCATCTCCACCTCCACCTCGTACTCGACTTCCTCTTCATATTCCTCCATGGTGGTGATCGTGCGAGTAACCATTTCTGGCTCGGGAGGCAGCGGTAACTGAACGTGAAAAAATCCACCTTGCTCACGATGAAGCCACTGATCAAGTTTCTTATCGTAGAGAACAAAGTTGATGGCATAATAACCATCTTTGACGTCTCCTTCAATCATGGTGCTCAGCGTTGCTTTTCCAAATCTTGATGCGGGTGACTTGACGAATCGTGTCTGACACACGCCCACAGTCTCGTGCGTAAGCTTTGGCCTAATTCTCTCTGGCGGAGTAATCCATTCGTCCCACGCAGCTTTCGACGGTGCTAATCCCCAGTGCAATAATAAGTCGTTTGCGCTTAAATCTGTCTCAAAGCTCACTTTGTACCTCACCCCATTCGTTTCGACCCGCACTCGTAGCTCGTTTGCGACGCGAATACGTTGAGTCACGGAGAAAGAGTTTGAGTAAAACGTCTCCTTCGACTTCAACAGCGACACTTCGGCGTCTTCGTCGATTTGAGTCTCGTCTTCTTCGACGTCCGCTTTGGGCGCATCGGCTTTTTGTCGACTCAACGCCCGCACGCTCGTGCAGTCTCCCCGGACCCGCGCACTCGTTCGCGACAGGCACCTCTGCGACGCTCGAATCGTACTAGACGTCGAAGCCGAGTATCGCTCCGACGGAATCCTCGCACCGAGTCCGACGTGCTCTTCCATGGAACAGCTCGCGCCGAGCTGGCTTCCGCATCGCGTCGGCGCCGGACCGCTCCGCGCGTTCTTCGTCCCGATCGACGACCGTCCGCGCGCGCGTCCGAGCTCACCGTCTCCACCGAATCGGCTCGGACGAATCGTCGAAGACGGCTTCGCCGTGGAGACGAATCGCTCCATCCTCACACCGGACAGCTGCGCAGTTGTCACAACTACTGATCGCCAGAGGTTGGTGTTCAACGGGATCTATCGCACGCGCACTCGCTTCGAGTCGTGACTCGCTCCGATGCGCGCCCCGAACGGACGCGCGGGCTCGTTGGATGCGCGCGTGACCACGACCGGCGTCGGAGGGACGACCAGTCGCGCTGTGCCGCCGCGACGAGGGGCTTTGGTTGGCACGAGGCGTTGGATTTGCCAGAGTAAGTGAGATCTTCCTCGGAAGTGGGCACAGTGTCGATTCATGAACCGTCGGTAGACGAGGGACGAACGGCAACCGAAGGCGGGGCGTCGATGAACCCCTCAGAGTCGTCGCTAAAACGAGGCAAACGCTCAATTTGCGAGTGATTTCCCTTCGTTTGTTCGGCGTGCATGCAACGGGTGTCTTACAGATTCTATTTGATGTGTATGGCGACTAAAGCGGTGCCGACTGGGCGTTCCCAGGCGAATATTTATTATGGCGGCGTCGGAAAATCGAAAAAGATGTCATCCTTCGTGATGAGTCCAGCCTCGGTTTTCTCTCGCGGATCGTCGAAGAACTGAGCCGTGGCGACGCTCAGATCGTTCGATGTCGTGTTGGTGTTTAAATTCATCAACTCATCCAACGACGAAACCGTTTGCTTTGGTTTCGATGGCTGCTTTGGCCACGCCGACGCGGGCGCGGCTTGTGAAAGCTTCTGCAAAGCCTGCGATTGCTCACTGTGGCGCTTGGCGAGATTTGCAAGCTGATTTTGGATCGTCGTACGCGTTCGCGCTAACATTTGCCTATTTTCCCGACCCAGCCGCGGAGTGTCGAGCAGTGTGCCAACCTTGACTTGTTTGATTTGAAGATGGTTCACCAAGGAGTAAATCTGAGCCAGTTCCTTCTTGATCACTTGAGCTTTCGCTTGCAACGCGGCGTCGTCGACAACCTGTCGCGGCTGCACACTTTCATTCGTCAACATGCGCTGTTGAAGCTGCTGCAATCGGATCTGCTCATTCACCAGATGGTACGAAGCGCTATCCCATTGTGCGCTCGTCTGGGCAACTTGCTGCTGATCTTCCATGCGAGTCATAAAGTTACCCGGATCATCGACGTCAAAGATGCGACGGAATCCATCTTCTTGGAGCTCGGCTTCAGTCATTTTCCTCTTCGTTCCCTTCGGTTTCTTTTCTGCCGGCGCCTTGATGGGCTTATCCTTCATCGATTTGTCGGGCTTTTTCCTTTCGGGCATTGGCTTGAGCTTGCTCAGGCGTTGCCGAATGGCTGCTTGCCTTTCATGCATTTGGTTCTCAGGACGTCCAAGACAGGATTTGGGCGCTGATTCAGTCCCACATCTACCCTTCTTACTTCGCTTGCACACGTCGCACTTGTATGCCGCCACTCGTTTGGTTTTCTGCGGAACGGTTGAAGTCGCCGTGCTCAACGCTTCGGATTTCTGCTTGGATCCCACCGCGTTCGTTGGCTGCGCATCCGTCTCGTTGGCGGGAGAAGCCTTCATCTCCGTCGGCACAGGTTGAATAATCATCAATCCTTCCGCACGCCAAGCTGCCGCAAACATCAACTCGGCGCGCTTGCAAATCCGAATCATCTCACTATTTGGAGGATACACGGCGAGACAGTTGAACCATATCAAGCAGCACGCATCCCACACGCTGTTGGCATCGGCAATCTCACCCGCGTCAATCTTGCTCAATATGGACGTGAAATCCATCGGTTGTTTAACTAGTTTGCTATGATTTGTAACATTCACCGTCCGTACGTCGACGGGACCCCTGAAGTGAAGAGCCTCTGGGGTCTTCATGAAATTTTGAATGACGCACTTGCAGCGCTCGAGCTCGTCAGATTTGCATTCGGTTTCACGCTGTTGTGTCAACCTCGTCTGCGTGTCCGAATCGCTCGCCAAAGGATCCGTAGACGTCTGCGCTGTCGTCATCATCGTCGACGCGAAAGACCTCTCGCTCGCCGTCGGATGCGCCGGAACCTCCAATTCCTCCTTGGATATCCCGACTGACGGAACGCAAACCAACGCGCCGTTCGACCCGATGCCCAAACTCTGCCACTTTCTCTCAAAATACGCCCGAACAACCTCGAGCGCCTCTAATTTCTTCGCCTCCCCACCCGCGGACCATTTTTTCTCCAGCTTTTCCCACGTTCGCTCCACATCCGCCGAGAACTGCGCCGTATCGTCGTACCCTTTGTTAAACGCCCGAGCGACCACCCACTCCAACCGCCCGCTGGGTTCGTCCGCGGCGCTCGTCGACGCCTCTTCCAAGCTCACGCACGCCTCCCCGTACCTCTCGTGTTTCAAACACTTTCTCACGCACTGCAGTCACACGACACACAAAAAAACAAAATCGTCAGTCTCCAATCTCTTTTCTCAGCGAACTCGCTCGTCGTCGGATGACTATTTTTCCACCCTCGCCCTCGTCTCTTCGCGCGCGCCTTCCCTCCTTCGCCGTCGTCTCTTCGCGCGCCGCGCGGGACGAACCCTTCGCTCTCGCTCCGACCCTCACCCACGACATCGCGCCGTCCGTCTCCCGCGTCGCCGCATCCACGCCGATCCACGCCGATCCGACGGACGCGAGCGATGATCCGCGCCCGATCGAAAACAGGATAGACGACAGATAGATATTTTTCTATCCACACCCGCGGATGGAGACGACCGGATGGACGCGACGACGGTCGGTGCTTCACGACCACGACGCGTTCGCGACGACGACGATCGCACGCGAAGACGCCCGCGCGCGATCGACCGTCGCCGTCGCCGCGATCCGTCGTCGTCGTCGTCGCGATCGATCGATCGATCGTTCCGTCGTCCGAGTCGAAATCATCATCATCCGTGCCCAACAAATAATCCCAACGAATGACGGACGGGACGGATCGCGCGAATCCGTTCGTTCGTTCGTTCGTTCGCGACACGCACCTCCACCGCCAGTCTCAGCGCCCCTCCTCTCGCCAGCGCGTCCTCGTTCGCTCGCATCGGATACGCGCGCGACGACGACGCGCGTCGGGCAGTCGAGCGGCGGCAGTCCAGACCCACGCGTCGCCCGTCCGTCGAGTCGCTGGATACGGATGCTACCTCCCGTTTAAGTGTTTCTCAATGGTGGGTTTTTAATCATAGTGTAGTAGTTTAGTGGACGATACACGGATGTATGAGCTCGGTTTCTCGCTCGATGAAACAACCGGTGTGTCCCTCGGGGCGTCACATCGCGTCGACGTACGCGGCCGGCGACGATGGAGCGAGGCGGACGCGCGTTCGGACGACGAATCTTGTCGTCGATGGGACGAGCGTCGACGTCGTCGTCGTCGGTTTCGGTTTTACCAGCCGTGGGTTTTCTATCCGCGCGATCGATCGTTGGATTGTTGAAGGGCAACAACGAGGTCGTCGTCGCGGTCGAGGGTTGTCGCGAATCATCATCGCGGTTGGCGGTGACGCCGAGCCGGGGGTACGCGAGCAAGGGCAAGTCGAAATCCAAGGCGTCGCAAGGGAAGAGGTCGGGGAAAGGAGGTAAAGGGTTGGGGTCGATCGCGGTTCCGGGGAAAGTGGAGGCGACGACCAAGGGGAACAAGTTGACCTATCTCGAGGCGTTGACGCCGGCGGGACGACGAGCGGAGGACGCGTCGACGGAGGAGGAATTGGTGGAGTTTGAGCGGAGGGCGAAGGAGTACTCGAGGATGAAGATGCGAGAGGAGAGAGATTTTCAGCGCGACTTGAACGAGAAGATTAGGATTAAGATGGCGGCGATTGAGGCGTTGCCGGCGGGAGAGACGCGAGACGCCGCCATGGTTGAGGACACGGATTTGTTCCCGCTCAAGAGAAGACTTCCGAGCGAAACGCCGCCGATTCCGGGGTATTACGAGGAAAAGCAGCGTTTGGCCGAGGAAGCCGTCGCGGGGGGCGCGGCGTTAAGAAAGTAGAGTGCGCTCGATTTTATGGTAGACAAAATTAGAATATTCACAACGGTTTTTCCCTCTTCCCTCGTCTAATAAATCCTTCCGTCTTTGCGCGCCACCGGCGTGGTGTCAACGTGTATCAATTATATATCGTGCAATTCAGTGATGATGATGATGATGATGATGATGATGATGATGATGATTCATTCATTTATTCATTCATTCATTCATTCAGCTCGAAGAAGACTCACATGTTCTCGCGGAGCACCTTGACGACAGACTTGAAGGCGAACCACTCTGGAATGTCTTCACCGCCGCGCAACATTTGACGGAACTTGGTACCGCTGAGCTTCTTGACGTTGAGACCCTTATCCTTGGCGACGTCGGCGGTGACGTAACCCTCTTCCTCCGTGTACACGACGTTCAAGCTCGGGACGGTTTGCATGCCGAGCTCGGCGGCGTTAGCCTTGGCCAAATCTTGGGCGTCGTACGCGCCGTAAAAGTCTTCGCCGTCGAGGGACGACTTGGAACCAGCCATATCGCGGCCGATGATGAAGTGGGTGCAGCCGTAGTTCTTACGAATGATCATGTGCTGAATCGCTTCTCGCGGACCAGCCATGTGCATAGAGTACGGGAGGTACGCCCAGCGAATTTGCGGGTTCTTAACCTCTTCGGCGAGCACGACGTACGTCTTGTAGCGAACCAAGCCGGAAATGTCGTCGTCTTGCGTCGGACCCATGGTCGGGTGGACGAGGCAAACGGCGTCTTGACCGACGTTCTCAGCGTGGAGCGCGCGAGTGAAAAGCTCGTAGTGCGCGCGGTGAACAGGGTTGCGGCACTGGAAGGCGACGACATCCTTACCAGCCGGGAGGTCGGCGCGCACTTGCTCCGGGGTCGGGCACGGAAACGGACGCGCCGGAAGGTTCAAGCCCTCAATCTTACCGCCGATGTAGTACTTGCGGCGCTCCATAGAAATCATGGCAACACCCGGGTGCTCGATCGAGCTCGTCCCGTAGCAAAGCTTGGCCTCCTTCGGCTTGTTCGGCTTCCACTTGGACTCGACGGTGAGAACGCCGACATCCTTGCCGTTGTACTTGAGCAACACGCGATCGCCCACCTTGGTATCCTCGCAAGAGGTATCGAGCACGATCGGCAAACCGAACAACAAGTTGGAACCCTTCAACCGCATGTTATCCACGCAGTGTTCGTAATCCTCCTCGTTCATGAACCCTTCGAGCGGAGAAAACCCTCCCACGCACAGCAACTCGACGTCGCACGCGTTTCGATCGCTCAGCTCCAACGCTCGGTTACAGCTCGCGATCGCCTTCGCTTTCGCCGCGTCATCCGCGAGCATGAGGTTCACCACCTTCCCTCCGTGCGGTTCGATCAACCCTCCGCTCGCCGCCGCCGCGAACCCTCTCGTCTTCGTCGCCGCCGCCGCCGCATCGTTCGTCGTCAGCTTTTTCCATCCTCGCTCCGTCGTCGTCGTCGTCGTCGTCGCGATCGCTCTTACGCCCGCGGTTTCGCCCCCACTACCGCGCGCGATGACACCGACGCTCGCGCGCGCGTACCCCGCCGCTCTCGTCGCCGCTCTTCGCATCGTCGTCCGAGTGAGTTCGCGCGCTCGATCGATCCGAGGCGCGAGTTGTGTCGATCGATCGATCGATCGATCGCGCTCGAGGGTCGTTTTCCGATCGGGTCCAAGTGATGTTAGCACTTACATATGGGCTAATAAATGGATTTTATACATTAATAAAATACGTACTAAAGGGATAAAATGGGCGATTAAATGGAATAATATACGACGACGCAGACGCGAACGCGCGCCGGCGGCCGAGGAAACGTCGGGTCGCGTCGCGTCGACAGATTGATTGATTGATTGATGATTGATTGGTTTCGAACGACGACTTCATTGACCGCACCGAAGCGAATCGAACGGGAAGAATGTTTCGAAGAAACGCGTCTCGCGCGTTCGTCTCCCTCGGGTGCGTCGTCGTCGAATGCGCGAATGAATGAATGAAATGCATGCATGAATGGATTTTCCTCGTTTTCGACACCTTTCCGCGGTTTCGATTGATTTCGGCATCCGTCGAAAGGTTGATTGATTCGGTTCGACGGGTGATTACTGACGGATGACTGACGGATGGATTCTCGCGCGCAGACGAACGATGATGGGATCGACGACGACGACGACGACGACGACGGCGAGGATCGTCGGGACGACGAAGAGCTCGCGTAGAGGGTACGCGAAGGATTTGAAGTTTGGGGTGGAGGCTCGGGCGCTCATGCTTCAAGGGTGCGATTCGCTCGCGGACGCGGTGCAGGTGACGCTGGGACCGAAAGGACGGAACGTGGTGATTGAACAACAGTACGGTGCGCCGAAGATTACCAAGGATGGGGTGACGGTGGCGAAGAATATCGAGTTTAAGGATCGGTGGATGAACCTCGGGGCGAGCCTGGTGAAGCAGGTGAGCGTGAGCACCAACGACGTGGCGGGCGATGGGACGACGACGGCGACGGTTTTAGCGCGCGCCATCTTTAGTGAAGGATGTAAGAGCGTGGCGGCGGGTATGAACCCGATGGATTTGAGGCGTGGGATCAACGCCGCGGTCGAACACGTCGTGAGTGAGCTCAAGAAGAACCGAAAGATGATTTCGACGACTGAGGAAATCGCGCAAGTGGGCACGATTTCCGCCAACGGAGAACGAGAGATTGGTGATCTCATCGCGCGCGCGATGGAGAAGGTTGGCAAGGAGGGCGTAATTACCGTCGGGGTACGTATATGACGACGTTTCGTTTCGCGTATTCGTTGGGGGTGATGATAACAAATCAAAGCCTAAAGCCTGTGAAGACATTCGTGTCGTTCGCTTCGCGCTGCTGTGGGCATTATGTCATAGTTACACTGACTCAACGATTGCGATGCGCTCTTTTTTTCTCCTCGTCGATGACACGTACATCCGCGTTTACTCAATCGATGCGATGACTGACTTTGAAAAATAATCGTCTCGTGAATTTTGGTTTGTTTCACCGCAGGATGGAAAGACGCTCGAAAACGAATTGGAAGTCGTCGAGGGTATGAAGTTTGATCGCGGTTACATTTCTCCGTACTTTGTCAACAACCCGAAGACGCAAAAGTGTGAACTCGAGAATGCGTACATTCTCATCGTTGAGAAGAAGATTTCCGGTCTCACTCCGCTCTTGCCAGTGCTTGAGAATGTTCTCAAGACTCAGCGTCCGCTGTTGATCATCGCCGAAGACGTCGAGTCTGAGGCTCTCGCGACGCTCATCGTCAACAAGCTCCGAGGTGGGGTGAAGATTTGCGCCGTCAAGGCTCCGGGCTTCGGCGACAACCGTCGCGCCAACTTGCAAGACATTGCCATTTTGACTGGTGGCACCGTCGTTAGCGAAGACCTCGGACACAAGCTCGAAAACGTCGAGCTCGACATGTTGGGTAGCGCCAAGAAGGTCACCGTGAGCAAGGACGACACCATCATGTTGGACGGCGCCGGTGAGTCGAGTGCGATCGAAGAGCGATGCGAACAACTCAAGGAGGCGATCACGGAAGCGACGAGTGACTACGATCGCGAAAAGATGCAAGAGCGTCTCGCCAAGCTCAGCGGCGGCGTCGCCGTCTTAAAGGTTGGCGGCGCCTCTGAAGTTGAAGTGGGTGAAAAGAAGGATCGCGTCGTCGATGCACTCAACGCCACCAAGGCTGCGGTTGACGAAGGTATCGTCCCGGGTGGTGGATCGGCGCTCTTGCACGCGAGCAAGACTTTGAAGGAACTCGAAGACTCGATGACCATTTTCGACCAAAAGATTGGCGTGCAAATCATCCGCGAAGCCATCAAGCGTCCGCTCCGCACCATTGCGATGAACGCCGGCGTGGAAGGCTCCGTCGTCGTCGAAAAGGTGTTGGCCTCCGACGACATGGGTCTCGGTTACAACGCGGCGACGGGTGAATACACCGACATGGTGAAGGCTGGTGTGATTGACCCGCTCAAGGTGGTGCGCACCGCGCTCACTGACGCCGCGTCCGTAGCGTCTCTCATGATGACCTCGGAGTGCATGATTACGGAAATCAAGGAGGACAAGCCCGCCTTCTTGCCGGGCGATGGCGGCATGGGCGGCATGGGTGGCATGGGCGGCTTTTAAACGTCGCGCAATGCACAGACAAACAATTAGTTCAACCTTCTAATAAGAGGGAAGAAAGTAATCAACCACAACAATTTGTTTTTACATGCGTAATAAATGCTACAGCGCGATGCCTGCCAATTCGTCGTCAGCGACTTCGTCGAATGAAGGCGGCAATAATTTCAACAATTCGTAAGACTCTTCGACTAAATCTTCTCGTAGCTTGTGCCAAGGTCCTCGAGTGCCGCGACAATCTGGATCGTGACATCTCTGATAGTAAGCTTCTTCTCGGAAATCGACGACGAACATCACATTGTTGCTCTTGTGCGCGCGTTCAACGTTTTCACAGAATCGATTACCGAACAGATTCAAAACCAAAACGCCGTACTCTGGAAAGGCTGTCCAAGACCTGATCGCAGCTCCCTCGCAACAGCTCCATCCGTTGAAGTCCTCGCACACAAAGGAGGCGGTGCGAGGACAAGGACCGATTGAATTTCCCCCGACGCCCTTTGAGTTGCTAAAGGAGCCTGTGCGATAGCCTTGAAACGTTTTCCCACGCAAGACGGACGTGTGGTTCACGCCTTCGAATTGGATCATCGAGTACGCTTTGATCGCTTCCATAGCCTTCCTGGCTGTAGCTCGAGAACGCTTGAATGTTTCCTCGTCTGGTGTTTCTTTGGATGGAACGTCTGGATTGCTCCAAAAGCGTCCGGTGGGGAGAAGCCGAGGCTTTTCTTTCTCACCGGGCGCAGTGCGCTTGCTCGACAAGTATAATCGAAAAACTCTATTCCGCGAGTACACCCCGAGATCGATGAAAGAATCGACTCTATCATCGCCAGGTTCCTTGTGCACAAACATTGCGTCACACAAAGAGTCTTCTTTGCGTCGCGCCTCAATGCGAGCCCAAAGCTTTCGAACAAAGTGAGCACAATGAGAATTGTTGAGAAAAACCTGGTAACCCAAATCGCCCGCACGCGCGGGTAGCTGAATGACTAGGTGGCGACTGAATTTTCGCTCGTTTGAGCTGTCTAGCTCGACGACATGCTTTTTGGGATCAAAAGCGGACGCGTCAATTTCATTCGTCGCCCGCAACTCTTCTTCCAAGAGCTCGACGAGACGATCGACTAGCTTTTCACCATCGATATCTGGGTTTGCCTTCTTTGAGTACTCCAAGTCAAAATACAGATGGCAAGGTGTGTCCTCTCGAAGGAGCTCGTAGTAGTGCCTTTTGCCATTTTCCAGCTTGTAGAGATAAAATTTCCACCAATCATATTTGGAAGCGCAGTACTGCCTTGTTCCATCTTCGTGGTTCTCGTAACAGAAATACTCGTAGCGCCGTATTCTATCGTCTGGTTCACGCAATAGTTTTTCAGTCTCTTCGTCAACCCGCTGAAACATGTCTTGTTGACGAAATCTTTTAATCCAGTTGTTGTTTTGCATCGACTCACCCTTATCCTCCATGTTCGCAAGCTCTTCAA
>JACLAB010015935.1_pt1 | contig 21836 bp, 14 predicted proteins | sample 8027921 | NCBI WGS metagenome assembly JACLAB01 (sample SAMN15725117, study PRJNA655200) | protist metagenome | isolation source: fluorescence activated cell sorting (FACS) single amplified genomes of... | place: USA: West Boothbay Harbor, Gulf of Maine | collected 2000-07-19
TTCCCGAACATCTTTACTCCAAACATCTTTTACTCAAGGATCAAGGAAATGCAACAACTGAACAAATTATTTGTACTAAAACGTCGAAGATAGGCGAAGATATATTTCGAGTGCGATTACGTTCAGAGTTTGAATCGCTTAAGAAAAGAAAAGCAGCGTATGAGGAATATTTGCTTGCGCATCGAGCTACCTGGATGCATGGTGTGGATCAGAGAAAATGGGCGCGAACATTTTTGCTTCATTGCATATTTCCAAGAAGTACAGTGTCGCATGTGGATGCAAAGTATAGCTCAACATTCGTCTCGTTACTTATTCGAGAAGATTATCTATACATAAGTATTCTGGACTATTACGATGCTCTTTACGCCGAGATCACACCCTTCGTTTCTCGCTGCAGTGAGCTTGAGAGTAAGTTCATGAGCACATATTTTGCAGATAGTCTTCGTCAGCTGATGTGTTGGAAGTCAACGAAACAGGAGAAGGCAAATGAATGCACTGCAAGCTCAGTAAAAGACAATTTGCTTCAAGAACGGTCAGACGCTGATATAAGTTGTGATGACTTGTGTAGAATAATGTACAAGTGGGAACATCGCCTGACAAAAGCCGTACTCCAGAGTCTGGCCGCTGATGAATATCTACAAGTCGCAAACATGTTGAATGTGCTCATCAAAATAGTTGATAGTTTTCCGACTTCGCCACGTTTAGGCGATAACATTTACCGAAGAGTTCAAAGGATCAAGTTGGCTGAGCAACGAGAAGATCTAGTTACAATATCTTCTCGTTATTTAACACTTTTGGACGCTGCTCGACCAAGGTGGAGTTAGATCACCGCTTCGTGAACATCTTACTTTTTGGTCTTCACGTGGCAATCTTAGACACTTCGTGTGAAAACGATGTTAGCCGTTCATGGCTACACCGCCTGAACGATATCATGAAATATGCTCTCTAATTTCGATATTTTACATCGTTTAGTGCTAAAAGTTTGATTCTACAACATCTACGAGAGGTAGTTCCTAATGCTAATTTGCTCGCTTTTCCTTGCCTTGCGTTTGTGCTCATCAACCATCTTCTCGTGCCAGCCCCTCTTCCTGCTCAACGCCGTATCACCCGCCGCGCCTCTCATAGGAATCGCAACCAGGTTCGACATACCGATCACACCATCGCCGTCCATTTTGCTATTCTTGGACATGCTTTGAGACATCTCTCTGTGTGTCTTCAAGTTGTGCATGTAACGTTGAAGTTTGTTGAGCGTGTCTGTGATGTGTGCGGCTTCTTCAGGCTCGAACGTAAACTCTGGATCGAGTGCGACTTGTGTCAAGTCGGTTGTCTGTTGTGCCCAGCGTGACTTTACACTCATGTTGTCGAAAGCTGCACCAAGGCTTCTCCGATGAGTTTGTTGAGAGGCTTGAACATCATCTTGTATCATTGGCACGTCTACATCAAACTCAGTTCTCTCTCGCATCTTTGTATCTCAAGAACTCACCTCGAATCCGCACGTCGACGCGCGCGACACCCCCCTTCACAGCGTTCTCTCCACTCACCGATTCGTCATCGACGGCGCTGGAGTCACGTGTCGCCTGGAGCCCGGACGATACGTCAATAGCACCATACGTAAAGAACTGATCGAAGGGATCATCGTCGATGGAAGACTCGTCTTCCATCCGACCATCGCCCGCGGGCGCGACGACGACAACTGGCGCGACAGGCGTGGAAAAGACGCATGTGGAAAAGGCGAACGTGTTTTGCAGGAACGTAGGAACACCCGGTAGTAGATGTGACACGGTGATATGATGGCACTAAACGATGTTAAAGTATGTACTTATCGACGGTTCGTGACTCGTGATGTGTGTATGGACTCTCTGAACCCGCGGTATATTTTTCCGAAAATTGCGACCAGAAAAAAGGATAAAGTTATAGATATAAATAACTAGGACATTAACGTCTTATGTATGGTAAACGTTATCTATGTTACTCTTATTCGGCCTAACTTCAGTAACTGAAGTTCAGTTATCTGCGGTGCTCTTTTAGTCGAAATATTCAGGACGTCGCTGTGGTCCACTGTGATAGTCACAGGCTGTGCGGACCTGGGCAACGGCGTATTCCACAGCGTGTTTTCTTCAACGTAGCAGACCACTGTGGGACCACCAAGTCGCACGTGCGTGCGATTGTGGACGTTAAATCTTCACGCTGAACGCATACATCTGCCGTTTGTAAGTTGAGAATGATTTTGATAGTGGTCCGGGCGGCGCTCATCAACGGTAAGTGGCTGAATGCGAACAAGTCTATACACTTACCATGTTGCAGCCCATGTATTATGGCAATATTTCGAAGAATTGTGGACGCATCGGGAGCTTGGCTCCTTACTGCTGGCTTCACTCTCCGTAGTTGTAGTATGTACAAGCTTCAGGCAGCTCAGCAATATAGCCACGCGTTCGTCTTCTTACAACGGTAGCAGTGAACACTTCTTTCTATTGCTTCGTAGTTTGCCATTAGTAAGGGAACTGGTGAAACAGTCAAAGCAAAAAGTCCTAGTTGACCTTGCGTCCGGAATGAAACAGAGCTCTCTTTCCGTAGAGAGGCTGCGGGCGTTGCCGCCTAGTGGGTTATCTTCGGTAGCCGTGAAAATGCAGGCAAATCTGCGTAAGAAGAACGATTATGACAGTCCTTTTCACGCGTCAAAGATGACAGGTACAGTATACTTGACGGGCGTTGAACAGCGTGAGCTGTGCAACTCTATTTATTGTGACTTCGCGCATACGAATCCACTGCATAGTGATGCTTTTCCAAGCGTTGCTCGGATGGAGCAAGAAGTGGTCAGCATGGTGGGCGCTCTGTTGAACGGAGGGACTGTAAATGATGAACTATGTGGCAGCATTACCTCCGGTGGAACTGAAAGTATCTTGACTGCGATACGCGCTTCTAGGGACTTTTTGCGATATTCGAAGGGCATCACAGAACCAGAAATGTATGTTTTTCAGTCTGAATTGCTTTGTCAGTCTAAATTACGAAAACAGGATCGTATCAACTTCCGCTCATGCTGCCGTTTACAAAGCCGCAGACTATTTCAACATCAAGATCAAAAGGGTACCTGTCGATGAGCATGGTCGCATGCTTATTGGTGCCGTTAAGAAGGAGTTAAATGGGAAAACTATTCTCATTTATGCTTCTGCGCCCACTTATCCTCATGGAGCGATCGATCCGGTAGCCGACCTTGCAAAGCTTGCTTTAGCTAATGAGTGTTGTTTGCACGTCGATGCCTGCTTAGGCGGTTTCTTCCTTCCGTTTCTTAACAAATTTGCTTGCGATTCCAAGCACTCTTTGTTTGATTTCCAGGTACCTGGCGTGACGTCAATCAGTGTTGATACACATAAATATGGTTTTGCGCAGAAAGGTTCCTCTGTCGTCTTATATTCGTCGTCCGTTCTACGCCAGTTCCAATATACATCAGTGAGTGACTGGTCTGGTGGACTGTACATCTCTCCAACACCAGCGGGATCTCGTTCAGGAGGCCTGATAGCGCAGACCTGGGCTACGATGTTGTATACAGGCATAAATGGCTACCGATCAGCTGCGCAGAGTGTATCAGAAAAAGTAATGAAACTTCGCCACGCTATCGATGAAATACAGGGTCTTGAATTAGTTGGAAAAGATGTCTCGATGATCGTTGCTTGGCGCAGTTCAGAGAGTGACGTAGACATCTATGTACTGAATGATATACTTTCTTCACGAGGATGGAGACTTGCTGTGCTTCAGAATCCTAGTGCACTTCATTTTTGTGTAACTCTTGCGAACGAGTCTTCGATAGAAACTCTGATTAGTGATATTAAGTCTGCTGTGGTAAGCTCGCGGAAGCTAAAAAATGTTCCCGGTGGGAAAGCGTCAGTGTATGGGCTTGCACATGGGCTTCCAGACAGAGGCGTTGTGAAAGAACTCTTGAAAGATATACAAGATGTAATGCTTAATAATGCATAGGAATGTTTTCTTCGAAGCTGTGAGGTTTTCATCGAGGTAAAATGCACTCCCGATATGGTGTAAATAGCTTGCCGAACAAGGATCGCTTTGTTACAAGACTAGTCGCGATAGAACACTGTTTCTGTCATGTGACGAATAACTTCATTTATAGCGTTCGATACTTCTTCTAATCGATCATATTTAATGCGAAAATAATTGCGAGCGCATGTGCATGTTGCGGAAGAAACTCTCAACCTGTTGTATACACGTATTGGATAAAACTATTTGTACTGAGGAAATCGTTCACCTTCTGTGGGTCAGGGGCACGGACTTCTCGCGCGATTCGTTCTATCGCTTCTGCGTCAGGGTACGGACATCTTTCATATTCGTCCAGCAAGCGCCTCACAGTCTTATGTCGCGTTGGTTAGTTAAAGCTTTCGTGGAAATGTCAGTCGTTACCTTGGCGTCTTGCTGAGTGAACCAAAGGCCAGGTGTTGGATAAAAAAGCTTATCAGGGACTAAGCTACCTATGTAGCTCGTTCGTCCTTTACCTTCTTTGTCGAAAAATGTGATTGCAGGTGATAAAGGATCCATCGTCACGATCGCCACGGTGGGGGTTGCTGTACCTGTCGTCGGCTCTCTTCGTAGTCGTCGCCGTGTAGCGTTACTGTTCGACCGTTTCGAGCGTTTTCCGACTCGGGCACGGTTAATTTGTCAACTTTGCACATCGTGTCAAAGTCATAGAACAGTCAATTTCCTTTGGCCATGGTTTTGTGTTCCACTTTTCTGCCAAAACTAGTCAAATTATACCTTACTGGTTGTTTTTGGTTTTTAGAATGTGCCATATGTCCGATAAAACAGAGTTAAATGTGAGATGACCAAAAAATATCTTGATACTACTGAGTACTACGAAGTACTAAGTATTAGATAGTATTAATACTATCGTATCACTAAGGCCGACTAAGAGCACCGTAGATAACTAAAGTTATGAAAAAACTTTTTTCATAACGTAGATACGTAGTTATCTACGGCCCTCTTAGTCAGCCTTAGTATGTATCATCGGTTACTATCCTCCATTTGAAACTAAATTTACTGATAGTACTTTTGACTAGACGGGTCGAAAATCCCTTGCGGTGTATGCGTCTGGTCGCCTACAAAGGGCAGCAGGTGAAAGTGGATTGAACAAAGGCCGCGTTGGAAGACCTTCACTTGAAGTTGCGCGTCTTTCCACAACAATCATAAGGCAGCTAACGTGGCTACCTTGCTCGAGTCCAGGTTGGGCCGACATGAAAAACGAAGGACAGCACACGCTCTACGTCAGTAACTTGAGTGAAAAAGTCTCCTCCTTAGGTGAGTATTGTGCTCAGAGTATCGACGCATTATCTCAATCGAAATAGACTTGCGTTCGGCACTTCATGCAGTTTTCTCGACATTTGGAAGCGTGTTAGATATAGTGACAGCGAATACCTACCAGTTACGGGGTCAAGCGTGGGTGATTTTTGACTCGCCAGAGGGTGCTTCTCGTGCACTGAGTGGCGTGCAAGGCTTCACCTTTTTCGGAAAACCCATGGTGCGTTGAAACTATCTTTCTCTTTCGACTATAATAGACCTTTCCTTCAGAACCTTGCGTATGCACACAAAACTTCAGACATCATAGCTAGACTCCGTGGTGAGGACGTTGTACGCGATCCGACTATCCGTCAAACAAGGAAAGCTGAAAATCAGGAGCGTGAGCGCGCTAGCAAATTCAAAGCAGAACAGATATTCAATCGTTCCAACTCGGGACCGGAAACAGTCTCGTCTGGGAGGAAACACAAAAAGGTGATCTGCGTGCAAGGGCTGCCAGGTACGTTCTCAATTTTCCGTATTGTCGACAGCACGTCGCACCATGATCGTTTCGACGTAAATACTGACCTGCTGTTCTCATATTTCATCACAATAGATGCAACAACTCGTCACATGCTTGAGCTATTATTTCAACAGTTCAACGGTTTTCAAGAAGCTCAAGTGTCTGGAGAGCGGCCTATAACAGGACACGTCCGTTTTGATTCAGCGGGAAACGCGGCGATCGCACTCCAGGGTTTGCAGGGATTTCGATTAAATTCGACCCATGCTTTGCATCTATCACTCGTCGATTCCCATTAAACTAAACACGTGTCACTACGTCAATATTTTCTGGTGAGTGTAACAAAAGGAAGTTTCCTCTTAGCTATTACAGTGTGCAATTTTCCGTGCCCCTCAGAAGTATGGTAAGATGAAAGCGAGCTCATTCATCGCACAAACGCATCACGAAATGTCTTCAACGCCATGAAAGAAGCGGCGTATCTTTCCACTTTTAAGTGTGAGGAGACAAACAAACAAACTCGTGTATGTGTACTCACCTCAATCAACTGTCTACTCTTTGGATCTTTCGAGTCGTCGTGAACGACAGTTCCCACTACCCTTTCGATATCGTTTTCATAATCAAAAATAATATCGTCAGCAATCTCGACTTCCGGGATCCAAGTTTCTTCAAAGTCTGAGTATACTATTTAGTGCCACGTACGTTTGCTTAGAAGTGAAGTCTTACCATCTAGCCACTCAACTAGGTACTCATCGTAACCATTGCTATTGCGTTTGTTGACGATCCTTGCGGGTACAACTTCTTCGTAAATGTGATCCTCGATTGCCCGGAGCATTGACTCGAGAGCGATTCGTCGAGAATACATCGTCGTCGTGACCGGTGTACTATTTAGCAGGGTGCGCACCAAACTCTGTGGCTGGAGAAGCAACGCATTACGAACTGACAAGCAGCAGAGACATGATAACATACCGATCGTCCTGTACCATCCTCAATATCCGCGTCCGCCCCTGCGTCGAGAAGACTTTGTAGCGATTCCAATTGCATGTATCCTGCGGCCAAGTGAAGTGGAGTGTATCCGTCGGCATCCTGAAGATGGTATTTTAATAATTTGTACACAAGAAATTCACAGACATCACCTGTGAGTTTACATCGGCTCCAACATCCAGAAGGGAGCAAATAACCTCGGTATCGCCTCGGCCAGCGAGAAAGTGCAAAGGGCTTTGGCATCATTAGTAATAGCCCTTGTATCGTGACGTTTTTTGTCACAAACCTTCGGTCCTTTGAATCTCTCGTGTGAATCATAGTTTCTGCGCAGCAATCCATGTATTGCTGAAGTGCTTGTACATCTCCCTATTCGAGGAGTTAGGTATACTCATTCAGTAAGCAAATACAAAATGAAGTACATCTCGACAAGCAGTCCACCAGCCACTTGCGTAGTTCCGTTTCAGGTCTTCTGAAACACATGTAGACGGTAACCTGGGGTGCACTTAGGGTTTTGATGTAAAGAATAAATACATAACGTACCAAACACGTGAATTTTGAGCCAAGGAAACAAGATATTCAACTTTCAATTTGTCACCTTCCTGTGTCAGTCGGATACTTTCAACTTGACTTGCTTGTTGTGTGCTGTCTGTTGTAGCCTGGGAGTTTGTTGCGTCAGTTATTGAACTGACTGGCGTTTTGTACATCTTTTACCTCATTCGTGCTTAGGGCTCTGAATCCGTTACGTCGATCGGTGCTGTGCTCCAAGTTGCGGGCTAAGCGCGAGCGCGCTATACGTGCACAGTATCGTCGGGGCGTGTTGCTTATCCTTAACGCCATCAGCTGCCGTGTTGAACTTCAGAAGGAGTTGCCCAGTCTGATGACTAGTTCACAGCAAGTTTCGATATCTACTCCTGGGAATAGTGCGTGCACTTGCTGGATGACGGCGGCGTTCGGTTGGCAAGAGTTGTGCGCACTATGCTGGGGGGTCGTCCCCTCCTGGCGCAACGATGCGACGTTTGTTTTTGTGTTCCGCACCCGAGTACGTCTAAGACGTAACGTCTTCGTGCTTCGATAATCGAAATGAAGTTGGAATATTTAACTTTGAGTCATATTCAGGTATCTGATGTGATATCTTTTTTTTTTCTGGTTGTTACACCTATGTGTCCAGGAGGCAAGGAGCCTAACAAGCAGCGCCGCAGTTTGCGCGTTTGTCGCTGTTGAGCCGATGGCTTTCGGTCCGCGTCTACAAAGTCTAAGGCGGCATGTAGGAGTCTACTCGAACGTTCTCAACTCGACATTCGAGGCGAAGCGCAGGTACACGCGACCCGAAACCGTAAGAAAGAGAGTAGTAAGCCAGGGTTCCACGACGTCATCGCTGAATCCAGCACTCGTAGAGAGTACAGTACGTGCATCCATCAGAAAAGTTCTAGAGTCTTCGCTACATGTGAAATTCCCTGATCACGTCAGTTTTATCGACGTGTCAGAATGCTCGAACCCCGGCATGGGGGACTATCAAAGTAATAGTGCTATGCAAATCTTTTCGAGCATGAAAAAGCAAGGAAAGTCCGAATTCCGAAGTCCACGCGACGTTGCGGAAGAGATTATTTCAGGTATGCAAGATGTGCGAATGTTTGACTCAGTTTCTATCGCCGGTCCGGGATTCATCAACTTCAAGTTGACTGATAGCTTTATTAGTGAGAAAATGTGTGCCGTCCCTGGTGGGCAAAATATTGCCAACGTTCGTGTTGTTGTTGACTTCTCTTCGCCAAACATAGCCAAAGAAATGCACGTCGGTCATCTTCGCAGTACGATAATTGGCGATTCCCTTTGCAATGCGTTTGAGCTGGCGGGTTGTTCTACTGTGCGAGTCAACCACGTTGGCGACTGGGGGACGCAGTTTGGTATGCTAATCAACTTTATGAATGAAAATGACATATCGATGGATGCGTGCGTCAGCGATCTCCAGCGGTACTATAAGGATGCAAAACGCGCATTCGACTCCGATGAGAATTTTAAGCAAAGATCGAAAGATGTGGTTGTAAAGTTGCAGTCATATGATCCGGTTACTATTGAAGCATGGAAGAAAATCTGTGCCGCTAGTCGCCAAGAGTTCCGCTCGATCTACGATCGATTAAATATACATATTGAAGAAAAAGGCGAGAGCTTCTACAATGATATGATCCCATCAGTCCTTGATGAACTTGTTGAAAAGGAAGTAATAGTTGAAGATGAGGGAGCCTTGTGTATTTTTGCTGAACCTGGAGAAGCTCCTGTCATCTGCCGGAAAAGTGACGGAGGGTTCAACTACGCGTCCACCGATTTGGCGGCCATAAACTACCGAATTTCACATGAAAAGGCAAAGATGATCGTGTACGTCACGGATCAGGGACAAAACAAGCATTTCAAGGCAATTTTCAAAACGGCAGAGGCTGCTGGCTGGGTGTCCAGTGATGTAGCGTTGAAACATGTTGGATTCGGAGTGGTTCTTGGTGAGGATGGCAAACGACTACGTACGAGGTCTGGCGATACTATTAAATTGAAGGCACTACTTGATGAAGCCGAAGAAAGATGCCTAGAGTTTTTACAAACCAAGGACAGCTCTCTTCCCACTGCGGAACTAAAAAATGTTGCGCATATATTGGGCATGAGCTCCGTCAAGTATGCAGATTTACATAACAACAGGACAACGAACTACACTTTTTCGTTCGACAGAATGCTCGATCTGAAAGGGAATACTGCCATGTACTTGCAGTACTCTCATGCGCGTGTCGCAACCATACTTCACAAGCTTGATGGTACCGAATCAAGTCAGCTAGTAGATCGCCTCACCATCTCAAATGAGACTGAAAGACAATTAGCCCTTCACATTGGCAAATTCAATGATGCTCTAGTCGAAACAATCGAAGAATTGGCGCCGTCGAAGATGTGTGAGTACCTGTATGTGCTTTGTACAGTCTTCAACAACTTCTATGCAGCCTGTCGAGTGATGGGCGGCGAAAATGAATCGAGCAGAATCCTCCTATGCAACATGACTGCATCCAAAATGCGCGCTGCCTTCTCAGTTTTAGGGATTGAGCCAATCGATAGGTTGTGATAAACAAGGTAAATGAGCTGTCTGCCAAGGCAACGGCGAGTCGCGCACAATGCCTTCACTTGAATTCTGCACTCTCATTCATCCATCTATGTGGTTTTTAGTGATTAGATATTGAACAAAGTTAACGCACCTCCTTAGACTTGATTGGTGACGGGATTTCTCGTTTACTTTGAAAAGTCATCTGTGCAATATTTCGAATGTCTCTCTCGCGTTTCTCCTGCTCTTTGAGAGAAATTTGCTTTTGCACATTAGCACGAGCCTCAACCGAGACGCGCGCTGCCTGCTCGGCAACATACAGCGCCTGAACTAAGCGTTAGCCGAACGCCTTGATCTCGAATCTGACGCAATTACCTCGGAGAACTTGGCGAAATTGTCATTGATTTTTACGTCGACCAGCCCACGACCGTCCGCTGCTAGCCGTTTATCGAGAGGTATGGTGTAACCTTTGGGATTCTGCAACCGTTAAGCTTTGTATTTTAATGCTTCTGTCAGCTCTTACCTTCCAATTCGATACAGACGCTGGTATGATCCATGCAGCTTTTTCTTCGTCAGACAGATGACGAGGCGGGCTTTGAGTGACCGCAGCCATTTCTCCTTTTTTATCCATTGGAATCTAAATCATTAATAAGTTTGAACATCCATGGAGTGCAGAGCGACGATTACCTTCTTCAGTTTCAGAGTTGAAGGGTTCATTGGGTCCTCCTGAATACTCTGTACTTTCACAACTCGCTGATTGTTCATACCAGCAGCAGCATATTTGACAAACTTTGCCTTATTGGTGGCTGAAGCACTCGAACTTAATGTGCTATCCCCGAATCCTTTAATTCTAGATTCGATTGCTTCACGCGTACGTTTGCTTTGACGTTCTTTGGCATCAGCATCGAGAACCTGAAGGAAATGTGAGCAAGAACAAATCCAAGGCAACACAAACGCACCTTGTTTCTTTCAAGACTCTTTGTACCAGGATTCACAGTATCGCCTTCGACACGCTGACTCATCGGTTGATTCGCACGAATGCGTACACCCAAACCTACACTAATTTTATTCTCACATAGTTCTGGGTAAGCCCCACTGTCGCCGCACGAACTTGCCACGGTGTGGGCGCTTCGCTTCCCATAAAGCGAGGCCGTCATGTGGTTTTAGCACGAGTGACGCTCTAGCGACGAGCACGTCATACACGATACACTCCAAGTATCAGTTGCACCTATTATGCGTATCTGCGCGCCACGAGATAGTGCGCCACACGTGTGGCTTGCTTGCTTTCCGCAAGGAAAAGTCTTGGAAACGAGGACGGCCACAGTCGCAGTGACTACAGCGTCCTTCGCCCTCAAGTGGAAAAACTCTCAAAAATTATTCTTGAAAAATAGAAAAACATAACCTATTACTGAACCCAATATGGTAACCAGTATGTTAAAATATGCCAACGAATTTACTATCGTAGTACAGTACTTAAGTACGATACTCGTAGTAGTAAAAATCTGCGGACATAACACACAAGGGGACTGGCGAAAACGGGAAAGTTATTGAAATCACTTACCTAGTCCCTTGACGATAACTAACGTAATTTTCCCAAATGCCCGCGAATTTCAATCGCGCAACGGCCGGTGCAACGGTTCATGATTCGCCAACTCTGCGAAGTTATGGTAGAAGTTATGAAAATGAGCTCTTAGTCGGCCTTAGTAAGTACTAACTGACTCCTGCCGTTAGTAAGTATAACGGTAGGAGTCATACTTGGGGACACGATGCCAGCACCCCGCATCCACACTACACTCACTCGACACGAATTCTCTAGCGCCTCCTCGAGAATTTCATGAGTGCGAAACAAGTTGCGAAACAAATTAAATCAAAAGGGCTACAGCGTCTCAGATGGTACTGCCAGCTTTGCGAAAAGCAGTGTCGCGATGAGAACGGATTCAGGTGTCACTGCTCTTCAGCAGCACACCTAAGACAGCTAGCAGTCTTCGCACAAAATCAGAAGAAAGTCGTTCAAGACTATTCAGAGCAGTTCAGAAGAGCATTCTTGTCAGTTCTTACACTCACGTAAGCTAGCACTTGTATAACGCGAGCCAAACTGAAGCAGCTGCAGTTATCAAAATTCACGAGTAGCGGCGAACAAAGTTTACAACGAAGTTATCGCACACAAAGAGCACGTGCATATGAACGGTAAGACATATACATAATTATTTATGAATCGAGTTCACACACTGCCGATCGCAGCAACTCGATGGACGAGTCTTACAGAATTCGTTAAAGATCTCGCTTCACAGGGTGTGTGCGCCGTGGAGGAAACAGATAAAGGGCTATTTGTTTCACTCATACAACGCAGAGATCTGGAAACAGCGGTCAAACGGCGACGAAGTGATGATTTTTCGTCCGATAAACGACAGCAGAAGGTATCCATACCATTCATAGTGGGATTAGCAGAGCTTGAAAACCTTCTTTCAGATCGTAGAGCAGCAAGTGAAGAAAATCGCACTCGATCAAAGTCAGTGGTGTTCTCCAACGGGTTTAAAAGAGGTAGGATCCACTTTTACTGTAAATCTTGACATGAAAAAGGTACGGTCAGCGTTAACATTCGTAGCTTCATCGTCACACGTGCCGTCTCATCAGAAAACGCCAATTGGAATGCACAACTCACGACCAACGAGTTGTGTACAGGCAAGTAGTTCAAGAACTGAAGAGTGCCCTCTTCTCGGCTGTATTGTGCGATACAAATATGGTCAACATGAGTCAGGCAATCACAAATTTGTGATTGTTGATGTAAAGGATGATTTCGTTTATCTACGAGGCCTTTCAAAGGCAGACCTGATAAAGACATCGGTAGACAATATCTCTTTGATTATTCCAGTAAGTATTGCGAATGTTTGTCACCTTCCCCTGACATACTTTGACCAGGCGATTGGTGGTCGTATCAAGATTGTGAGAGGCGAACAAAAAGGTGCAACAGGAACGTTGGTAGGTATTGATCAGGAAGGAAAATCTGTACACGTACGTGTAGACGATGTTTCTTTAGACATACTTCGGTTGCCATATAGTGGAGTAAGTAAGTATGATGCTGATTACAGTAGTAGAACTTAAGTCAGTACTTGACTCTCATCAATACATAGTAGCATGTTAGCAAACGAGTGAATCATCCTCTCTTTCATTACTCCAGAGAAACTACAGTAGCTAGATCTAAACCAATGAGACCAAGAAATTGCTTCATAGTGCTTCACTTGGTCCAACTTCATACACTGAAAAGTTGCCTTGAACTGTGTTTTCGATACGCTTGGCATCCTTGGTTGGTTTTGGCACATGTCGCCGAAAATTGTGCATGGTATGATCATTCTTTTCTGCATTGGGAGTTTAATCGACCGTAAGTCTTTCGTTCATTGTATGAAAGTATCAGGCATTACCTCTTTCATGGCACTCTGAATGCAGCACTGACGGCTCAACGCTCTATCGTTGTGGTCGGTTGAGTGCAAAGGTTAACGATTAGATAATCTCCTACCTCAAAATTATGAACACCTCGGAAATTTCCCCGCCTGCAAAAAAATGATGAAATAGGTCTAGGGGTTCAAAGTTGTGAGGCTTGTACCATAATGGTAGAAAGTTTGGCCGAGCCGGTTGCCATAAATCTTGCTCACGAGTCTAATCTTCCATCAGTGTTGACCTTCAATCCTACGTGTGCGCTTCTCACCTTTATGTTTTGGAGATAGCTTGAATCGTCATCAACCAATTTTCGCTCGCAATACTAAGCATCCGTCTTGTAAGTGCGAAACACACATTTATGCTCATCGTACCATGTGGCGTGCCGGAAGTTTCTCGAGATGATTAGGTATGTAAGACGGTCTCATGCCTTTAAATACCCTGCCCCATAGCTGCACATATTTCAAGTTACGGTATCGAAGAAGTTCTGTCTATTTACCTTCTGAGATTCGCGTTTAAGGCGAACGCCGTTCGGAAGACGAACTGCGCCTGAACCACGAGTCGCCACATACCGTGCGAGGTCGTTGAAAACTCCGGCGTCATCGTCAAGCACTCGAAGTATATCCATTGTATTGACATTATTACGACCCTGAAACGCAGGTTGGTTGTTGTTCTTTTGGTCTCAATCAGACGCAACGTACCGACAGATTTGCTTCAGCTCGCGCACATCGGCTCAACTCTCGAAGATATCTGAACTTACTTAGTTTCGCTCGATTGAGATGATCAGTGACGTACCTCACTAGTACTTCGTGCATGCTCGTAAAAGCTGTAATGTTCACCGCGTCGAACCCGATACAATGCTGTCGAACGTGTTGTTGAGTCAGCTTGAAAGACAAAAGGCTCGAGTCTGCACCTGCGCCAAGATCGCGTCCACGACGTGTTCGCAGAGATTCGCGTGACGCATGTTTTTTTATCGTCTGATATTGCGTTCTTGCCAACCCCAAATATTCGCAACAGTTCTTTCGTCTCTCGAACTCGACGCTCGAACTCGGGTACAAGTTGTGCAGAGTCCATCGTCTGAAGAGATGCTCCTCTTGTTTTCCATCCTACGCCTTTCTTAGGGTGACTAACAGGTCGAAATTAGAATAGCGCCTTTTTTCGGGTGTATTGCAATTTTATGCTAATTCCGACTAACAGGTCCTCGATTGAAATAACGAACAGCCTCGAGTCACTATTTGTCAACACATACCCATAGTAATAACAAAATCTCGGTTCGCGGTACACGGCTTCACGGCCTAGACTTCAGTTGTACAATATGAGACTGCGTTCGCGAGCACAAGAGACGACGACGCTTGACTGGGCGACAGTCCCACGTTGCCACGGAAGAGCGTTCGACAAGTATGATGAGAATGTCGCGGATGTGCTTGAACAGAATCAATCACGTTGTACTACCATTTGTCAATTTTGGCGGAAGGACAGCGTCGACGATACCCGATAGGTTAGAAACACTGCAGCGGTTCACTGTCAGAACTCTGTCAGAGAAATATCGAAGCGGAACTGCAATTACAGCGGTTACCGCGTATGACTACGGGAGTGCAAAACAGGTAACTTGTCAACTCTGTCTGAATATTCTATTCTAACCTGATAGCATCTACAGGTGGATATGGCTGGAATAGATATCGTACTTGTTGGCGACTCTGCGTCGATGGTTGTACACGGACACGATACGACACTACCTATTACTTTAGAAGAAATGATTATCCATGCGAAATCCGTTAAACGCGGAACGAAGCGCGCGATGATTATAGGTGATATGCCTTTCGGGAGTTACGAAGAGAATCCAACGCAAGCAACTCGATCTGCACTACGTTTGGTGAAGGAGGCACAAGTCGACGGCGTGAAACTTGAAGGCACAGCAGGGAGTCGTCTTGAAGCCATCAAATCAATCACAGACGCAGGAGTACCTGTCATAGGTCACATAGGATTGACTCCACAATCATTCAACGCGTTTGGTGGTTTTAGACCACAGGGTAGGACAGCAGAGGAGGCAATCAGACTAGTACGCAGTGCAAGGGAGCTTCAGATGGCGGGATGTATTGCCATAGTCGTCGAATGCGTACCAAACGAAGTTGCTCAAGCGATAAGTGAATCCATTGAGGTGCCGACGATAGGTATAGGAGCGGGACCCCACACAAATGGACAGATTCTTGTGTATCATGATCTTCTCGGCATGTCCAACCATCCACACCATCGCAGAGTTGCACCCCGATTTTGCAAGCAATACGCCGATATAGGAAGTCAAATCCACTCTGCACTCAGCTCCTTCAAACATGAAGTTGAGCATAAAGTCTTTCCGAGTACGAGCTACTGTCCTTACAAGATACAAGGAGATGAGATCAAGAAGTTCTCTGAGCTATTATGCAACTTCAGCAATCATGACCTATGTTCGTAGATTCGACAAATCAAGCTCTCTCTGTGTCTATCTTGGCACGTGTACCATAATGATCAATGACTGCTGTAAATTTGATCTTGTACGTATGGTAATGACCGCACCACGGTATATAGGTAACACATCTCGTGTAGCGTTGAGTGTACTCCTTGTCGCCTGTCTGTAATAAGAAATTCAAGAAAGGATGATGGGGATTTGCTGAAAATATGACTAAAATCTATGCTTTTTCTAATCTTTGTTGCCTAACCTGTATGTCATAATGCGCCCCCTAGCGTTGGCGACGGCTAACAATCTCCCATCATGGTTGAAAGCAGTCGCTGCGACATAATGTAGAGGTGTCGACCTTCTGGGCCAGGTATTCAATACTTTCATGGTGGGTAGATGAAACGCACGCAGTGCATCCCGTTTCCCCGATGACGAAAACACTGCGAGCTCAGACTGCGGGCTCACGCTTATAGAATCTATTTCTGTTGTCAGAGCTTTGATGGATTTGGCAGGTATCTGTCCCTTGTGGGCTAAATCATTGTTCCAAACTATATCCGATGTTTTGTAAACATTCACAATGCCATTACCGCATCCAGTAAGTAGCACATGGGCGTCTGGTGTAATCTTTATACATTTGACATCGTCAAAACCATTCGCTGCTTTGAAACAGCGATGCATTCGGATATCCCAACACTTGAGCATGCCATCTTCTGTTATTGTGAAGAGTGTAGGATTTGATGGATGGAAAGTTCCGGTCCGAAACCGGGTACTGCATTTTAGCCTACCTACGCAACTTTTGCTGTTCGTTGAAAATAAGTTGATGTCAAAAGAGTCAGGTAATCCGAGTAGTGGTAACATCTGACTCTGCAAAAAAGTACCGTGCGCTGCTGACGTTTGTACATGCGAATCAACATGTAGGCCTTCATCCCGGAGCTTAGCTATGGTGATTTGACCAACGCCACAAATGATGACATTATTGCCGGACTGAGAGAAATCAGCAGTGACTCGTGTTGTCCGAGGCACAGCTAACTGGTGCACTAGTGTGTTAGACTCACCGTTGGCCCTGAAAAGTTGTATGCCGGAGTCGCGCCTAGTCGTTAGCGCGAGGTCCATGGACTCGTGGAATTTAACAGATATGATAGCGCTATCTTTCGAAGGAATCGCCTCAAAATCTTGTAAGCGAATAATGCTACTGTATCTCAACTTACTGTCAGCAGTGAATGGCGTTGAAGTTTGCGCAGGGGGCGTTCTGTTTTCGTGGGTCCTCGATATCGCTGGTGTGTCGTTCGCCCATGCCTTCGTAACGCTCCTTTTTTTTCGGCGTGTTGAGATGTCATTCGTTTCATGTAAGTCACGTTTGGTGGTATTCGTTCTGCCTTCCTCGTAAGAGTCTTTCCAAACTTGTGAGTTTCCCATGCTGGTACGACAAGTTACGACGTGTCCTCTAGCTGTCTTCTCTGTATGAAACTGTGTCTCGGTCGTTTCGGGGTACGTGTACGATGTTGTCGCGCGCACGGAGTAGTTCTGGTTCGACTTGTGTTGTCGACGGCGCGACTCGAGCGGCGCAGGCGTGGCGGCGTGTGTAGTTTTCCTGGCTACCCTACTAGTACGAGTACTGAACTTAATATTACTGTTCAATATGTCGCATATTATGCGAACGATATACCGGTACAATATTGTATAGTACGAGTACTAGTACGAGTTTGTAGTAGATATGGTAATTGTGCAGTTCACTGCAGCTGTCTCCGCTTGAGGGCAGATTTGCTCGTGGGGACTTGCGCGGGCCGCTCGTCAATTCCCCGACCACTCGCGGTAAAACTTTGACGGCTGAAACGCTATCCTACTACTCCCTCCCACGTCGGGCGTGTGCTAGATCGTCGTCAAGCTCGTGCATGTCGCGCGACTCTGTCAGGCCGAGTCGGCAACTCAGTGATAGCGAACGTGACTTTATTCCGACTGATGAGAGCGAAGACGATTTGGAAGCTTTCAACGAGGAGGTATGATCTGTTTCGGTACAAATGAAACTATCCTAGAAATCTACATAGGCTCGACGTACGACGCGAGAACAGAACGCCGATGAACTTTCAAAGTTGCAGGCCGAAGGTGAACTGCCGCTTTCCGTTCTACTCCGTTTATATGGAGTGGGTATTGAAGACGGCAAACATCTTTGCGGCCCGGCGAGTGAGCATGGGCCAAACATGCAAAACCAAGAAACCGATTCACGCCATGATCACGTTACGTCAACATCTTATGAACACTGTTTTACTGCCGCCAGAGTGATAGCAGAAGAAGATGATGTTACTTTCAAGTATGAGCACTCTTTCACTAAGAAAGAGAGAATGAAAGCCTTGCCATACTTTCCAGAACCGATGTTGAGTAAATCACACTGGTCTCATCTTTTGGAGGAGATGAGATGGCTATCAGGTGATTTTAACCGTGAACGGAAGTGGAGGTACTATTTCACTTTATACGAAAATGCTGCATAACATGTTCTTAGGTTACGAAGTTCCGCAAAGTTTGCAAGCGGTGTTTCACGTGTTAACAAAAAATTACGAAGGCATCAAATCAAGCGAGACAACCAAAATAATGAGCAGTGTCACAAAACAGCCAAATCTATTGCGGCGTGCGTCACACAGTTCTGGGGTAAAGTTCGCAAAGTGCACGCGTTGCGAAGCGCCATTACACTGCAAAAGGAACAAAAAACGATGCTTGATGCTCAGCTTGGTATAGTATTTATTTGCCTGTCGAATCTCAACTTAGCTACCCCCCGATAGATACTCTCGTCAAAGTGACAGAATCACATGCACAAAAGTTAGGCAGTCGATTAATGAATCGCAACAGTGCGATGGTGAATATTCCTAGTTCCGATGATGTCGCTCGGTCACAACACAATATGTGCGAAAATGATGACGAGCGAAGAATACATGTGCCATTGCTGAAGCATAGCTTGCGGGATTATCAGGTAGAAGGTATCGCGTGGTTGAGAAGCTGCTTCATGAATAATTTAAATGTACTCCTTGCCGACGAAATGGGGCTTGGTAAGACGATTCAAACTATCAGTCTGCTCGCGCTTCTGGCAACAGAGTTCGGAAACTGGGGCCCACACTTGATAGTTGTACCCACATCTGTCATGCTCAACTGGGAAGTCGAATTCAAAAAATGGTGTCCAGCATTGAAAGTCTTCACGTACTATGGCTCTGTGAAAGAAAGACGTGTGAAACGCCATGGATGGAGTCGTCCAAACAGTTTCCATGTATGCATAACGTCCTACAAAATAGTCACTCAGGATCAAAACATTTTCCGTCGAAAAAAATTGGCAGTACCTTATCCTGGATGAGGCACACATGATAAAGAATTGGCGTTCACAGAGATGGCAGGTTCTTCTAAATTTTAGCACAGAACACAGATTGTTAATCACAGGGACTCCACTGCAGAATGAGCTCATGGAACTATGGGCATTGATGCATTTTCTCATGCCTGAACTATTTAGCTCACATTCAGAGTTCAAAGAGTGGTTTGCAAGTCCAATGACCGCGATGGTTGAAGGTACTCAAATCGTAAACAAAACGGTGATAAATCGGTTACATTCTATTCTAAGACCATTCGTACTACGTAGACTGAAAGCAGAAGTCGAAACTTCACTGCCAACCAAGCACGAGCACATTGTTCAGTGTCCGCTTTCTCGCCGGCAACGAAGGCTCTACGATGAATACATACATTCAGGAGAAACACTGAAAACTTTAGCCAGTGGGAACGTCATGAGCATGATGAACTGTCTCATGCAACTAAGGAAAGTCTGCAACCATCCTGACCTGTTCGCGGGACGCCAAATTTGCAGCCCCTTTGATATGCCCCACACATGTTGGCTCTCTTCGTTCATACTCAATATGCTATGTAACGTGAGAACAAATCCTGGCGCAGGGAGTGCAAGAACCTGCCACCGTATTGCGTATCGTGCAACATGTGAAACCAGTGAAATGATATCCTCAGTGGCTGGCATGAGTTATTCATCTACGTGCTCAAAAGTTCTTCTATTTTTGAGAAACATACGGCAACTTCGGTCGTCGCATAGTGTAACCAGCTCGCATTTTTCTCTCGGTATATATGACGATCTAGTAAGTGATAAGCTGTACCGAAAACTTCGAGGTCGTTTGAGACACGACCAAGCCCTCTCAACTGCCACACTTGCTGTATCGGTGGAACAAGACAAACTGTTAGGTTTCGTGTTTATCATACCGAAAGTCAGAGCACAAGCTCCAAGATTAACTAACTATGTCGACGCTGATACGCTTGAGTACAACGGAATGGTTCATAAAATGCTCCGACCCATGCGTAAACGTGTCGTACGACAAAGCATGTTCTTTCCAGACAAAAGATTAGTCCAGTTTGATTGTGGCAAACTTCAAGTACTGGCGCAGCTGCTCCGTCAGCTGAAAAAGAGCGACCATAAAGTATTGATTTTCACACAAATGACAAAAATGCTTGATATTCTTGAGACGTTTTTAAATTTGCATGGTTATACATACTGTCGCCTTGACGGTAGTACTAATGCAGAACAAAGACAACTCCTCATGCAACGCTTCAACTCTGATAAAAAGATTTTCGCATTCATACTCTCAACTCGTTCCGGAGGTTTTGGAATCAACCTCACTGGTGCTGACACTGTCATTTTCTATGACTCTGATTGGAATCCGGCGATGGATCAGCAAGCTCAGGATCGGTGTCATCGGATAGGGCAGACCCGGCAAGTTCACATTTTCCGCCTGATAAGTGAGAGAACCATTGAGGAAAGTATACTCGAGAAGGCGACGCAGAAGCGTGAGCTAGACAACATGGCTATTCAACTCGGCAACTTTAATACTGTCAGTTTGATTCCGAATGTAGCCAAAGATGCTGATGCGTTTGACGAACAAAAAAGTAAGTTACATGATACTCTAGTACCGGAAAAGGATATGCAAACGTCTCAACATCTCGATACGCTGGCGGATCTCGCTGACTCGATGCAGTGTCATGATAGTATCGCTGACACTGACTTGCTGCCTGTCGAGCACTATGCACTGCGTCAGTATGAAGATGGCGCTGTAGAGAACAGAGTTTGTTGCTGAAGGTTGGTGGGCTGTCAATCCACACTGCTTGACCAATCACACCTTTTATAACCACGTGCTATCCTTTTCCTGCGCGGAATGGTGTGTAAAATGCACACCGGCATTGGTACTAACGGTACTAGTACTATAGTAGTATTAAGACTTGACTTTCTAGTCTACTGCACTTCGCATACTTGTATCATAACTTGTCCTCTTCGAATTCGTACTCCAACTCACGGGCTTGGATTTGGCGATGACGTTTTGATCGAACCTTCGGATATAATTCCTACAGCATCTGGTTGAGTATCAACTACACTTAACGTCTCTGTCAGTACGTACCTCCTCTTTCAGTGCAGTAGCATACTTTGTTGTTGCAAATGCATAATTTGAAGAGTACACACCTGAACTCAGCCGATTCTGGTACAAGATAAGTCAAAGAGCTTTTACCACACCGTGCAAACGTACAAGGAGCTCGCTTTCTATATTTTTCTCGACGCGTGCTGCTGTTTGTGCCTAAATGCTGATGTTAGTAACTCTACAAACCGTTTTGACTTTACACACACCTTCCGTTCAGCTCTTGACTCTCGTTGCGCAAGTCGCGCTGGGATGGTCTCTATCTTGAGTCTTGGTTCATCAACAGTGTGAATGGTAGCAATCTTAATAGAAACTAGCGAATATCACCTGTTTGTCTTTTCTAAACGTTTGGTTCTAATCAGGAGCTGTGTCAATTTGGTGAGGCGTTGTTTGTTCTTGTGGACAAGAAATTTGGGCCTTTGGCTCCTTGTAAGTACAACAGTCTGTCAAGATATCGTTCTAACGTACCAGTGTAGTAGCTGATGACTTATTTGATCCAACGCTTCATCGTACTTTGAGCTCAGCTGAGTTCTTTCCCACAGCTTCGATGGTGTATGTGCTCGCTCTACAGACTTCGTGTACAGCTGAAGAGAGCCTGCTTCACATTTAGTCCAAATAGAAACTTACAACTTATCAACACACCGTTTTCCTCTTTCACGGTAGCGTATTGGCTGTTAGCTAGTG
>JACLAB010000605.1_pt1 | contig 21833 bp, 17 predicted proteins | sample 8027921 | NCBI WGS metagenome assembly JACLAB01 (sample SAMN15725117, study PRJNA655200) | protist metagenome | isolation source: fluorescence activated cell sorting (FACS) single amplified genomes of... | place: USA: West Boothbay Harbor, Gulf of Maine | collected 2000-07-19
CGTATTGATTGACGACGAAAACCATACCAATCCGAAACTCCCGACTGAGTTTAGCCGATGGAAAAAGTGGATCACGGTCAACTTCTCGTGGATGTACATTTTGACCCAAGATGTTTGGTTCATATTTGTGCTCTGGCTTCTGTTTACGAAGTACGCGAACATCAAGTTGGGCAGAGACGACGATAAACCTGAATTTTCAGATTTCGCCTGGTTTTCCATGCTTTTCTCCTGCGGAATCGGGGTCGGCTTCTACTATTACGGAGTCTCCGAACCAATCTCTCACTACCGTGGATCGGCTAATTTACAAAGTATTCCAGTGACGAACGATGATCAAAAAGCCCAACAAGCTATTTTTCAAACGCTCTTTCACTGGGGCCTTCACGGCTGGATTCCTTACATTGTCGTCGCGTTGACGCTCGGCGTCACCTGCCATCGACAAGGTTTGCCAATGACCATGCGTAACGCCTTTCACCCGTTGATTGGTGATCACACGAGAGGTTTCGCTGGTGATTTAATCGACGCTTTGTCCATTTCTTGCACAACCTTTGGCGTGTGCACGTCCTTAGGTTTGGGCGTCTCTCAAATCAACTCGGTTCTCGCCCGTTTGGACGGCTCCGTCGAAGTCAACCAAAAGACGCAAACCGGCATCATCTGGATTATTACCGCAGTCGCGACGATCTCCGTCCTTCTCGGTCTTAAACGTGGTATCAAATCGTTGTCGTTGTTCACTTTCACCATTGGTCTGGTCTTGCTCGTCTTGGTTACCGTTTGCGACAACACGTGGTTCCTCCTCAACTCCTTCGTCGAGGCGGTTGGCACGTACATGACGTGGGTGATCCAAGTTGGCTTCAAGTGCGGCACGTGGACGCAATTGAACCAAGAATTCGATAACGGGTACGAATACGAAGGTAAATCCTTGCTTTGGGGCAAAGATTCCTTGAGCGACAAGCTCTATGAGGCTACCGGCATCGAAACGTCCTCTGCTCTCGCCATCGAGAAGTACGACTCCGGACCGTCGTGGATGATGGACGGTTGGACCATCTTTTACTGGGGCTGGTGGATCTCCTGGGCGCCGTTCGTCGGCATGTTTATCGCAAAAATCTCCAAAGGTAGAACTGTCGGACAGGTCATTAAAGGTGCTTTCATCGCGCCGATCTTGTTTTCGTTCATTTTCTTGACCTTCTTTGGTTCTCTCGGTATCAAAATGCAACGCGCGGCTGAAATGGCGTTGGATGTTACAGTAGACAAGTCCAACTGGAGCATTGACTGTGCTGCATCTGGTTACACTGGTGGCGCTCCGTCTTCCGACGCTGCCATTGCGCTCGCCGATAAGGGTTATTATTTACTTTCCTGTAGGTCATCCAACGACCGCATTCTCGACGTCATGGCCCCGTACGGCAAATTGACGACGTTCATGCACTTGTTGGTGTTAATCGGTATCACGTTCTACTTCGTGACTTCGTCTGATTCTGGTTCCTACGTCGACGATATCATTTCCGCGCAGGGCCACGAGAACCCGCCGTGGATTCAACGCGTCTACTGGGCCGTTACGGAAGCTGCCACCGCGCAAGCGTTGCTTTCCGCTTCGGACGCGGGATTGAGCACGATTCAAGGCGTCTCTATTGTCGCCGGTTTACCGTACACGATCGCCATCTGCTACTGCTGCACGTCGCTTTATCGCGCATTGAAACGTGAAATGAGAGACGAAGATATCATGGCGCAAAGACATGGTTTCGTCGTGTCTTCCTTGGACATTCTCGAATTGTACAGCCCGGAAGGCATGCCTGCGCAATCGCCGTCGGCGGGCGATAGGTTCAAATCGAACATCATCGCCTTGTTCTTCCCATACAAAGGTCTCAAGACCGCCGCAGTCGCCGCGTACAACGACGATGTCATGGGTACAATCTACGCTGTTGTTGCTACTTGCACGTGGTTCGCCTGGTTTCTCTGCTTGTGCTTATCTGACATTGGCGAAGGTACTGCTTCCATCGCGTGGATGTTGTTCGTCTTCTTTGTTGCGCAAGTTGCGATTATTCGTTACCAGGTCAGAGCGGCGCGAAGCATCAGAGATAACTTCTTGAACGACTTGTTCGCTACATTCGCGATGTATCCGATGGTCATCTCTCAGATGGAATTGGAAGCGCCGTACATCGAGCAACGCAAGCAAGTATAAAAACACGTTATTTATATGAACGGCAAAATAAGAGTAGCGAGCGCGTGACTTCGTTATCTAAAACGAAACGCGTGCCGTGTTTCTCGGTAGGAGGTAGGCTGACGAGGATGGGTCACATTCCCATTCCACGTTACATAAAAAAGAGTCATCAAAAGAATTAATAATAAGGACGCGAATAATAAGGACACGAAGCGAAACTAGGAACAGCCGTTCCATTTTACTTCTTTCATAAGCGTTTTTGTAAACAAATCAAAGTTTTACAATCATCTAATTTCATCACACACCATTTCGTGCGCGCATCTCCTCTTCATTTTAATTCTCATTGTATGTATGGTACAATGATACTGTTAGTACAACATCTACTCTGCTATTATTATCGATTCTAAAATCATGACGCGTCTCTCCAAACGCTACTTCTCGCTTCAGCGCTCTTGTCAACCTCGTTTTGTCGCTCTGCTCCATTAAGAGTTTCTCTTATTTCCTCCTCCTTCGCTGACATCACGTCTCGAACAACCTTTGGATTTGAATCGCCGTAACTTATAAAATCCAGAACTGCGCATACGTTTGCACCTTCACCATTCTTACCCGATAAACGCTTCACCGCGTCTTCATCGGGTTCAAAAGCATTTCTTCTCGCCTTCCCTGTGATTGTTCGGTTGGAAGTAAATATCTCGTTTACCGAAGGCTGTATTGTGCGCAACTTTTTGTCCACGTCTCGATTTATCTCCGAATAAGTTCGCTTCTTTTGCTCCGTTTGTAAACGCGTTGTCGTCGGCTTTGATCTTTCGCTCGCCACTGGTCCTTTGCGCCTGAGCTCGTGTTCAAATCTACCTCTGTAATGTTTTACACCTTCGTACTCATCATCCAAGGCGTTATAGAAAAGCTTGATGAACTTCTTATTAGATTGATAGTCTCCAGGGCCGCCGCCGCCGTCGTCGTCGTTGCTTTTGTTTTTGTTTTTGAATCATCGTAAATCGTCGACGACGACGACGAGACCAACGCGTTTGGCGTGTGAAACTCTTCGTGTTGTTGTTGTTGTTCGAAAATTTCATCTCGATTAGGTGTCGTCGTCGTCGTCGTCTGAATCGTCGTTTCTCCCTCTTCCTTCTTCTCTTTCTCTTTCTGTTGTTGTTGTTGTTGTTGTTGTTGTTTTAACAATGACTTTCTCGCTTTGAACGTCTCTAATTTCTTTCTCCCGGCTTCCAACTGCGCCTGACGTTTCGCCTCGTCCGCCATACTTTCTTTTCAAAAGAAGAGAGAGAGAGAGAAAAAGAGAGAGAGTCGAAAGAGTGTGTGTGGTACTAAGACGACAAACGAATAATCTCTCTCTCTCTCTTTTATGTGTTTTAAGTGTCTTCTGTGTGTGTACGAAGAAGTGCGTGTGAAGAGTCGGATGAGAAAAAGTATGTAGTTCTCTTCTCTTCTCTTCTTTTCTTTTCTCTTGTGTGTGTGTGTTGATGAAAATGTTGAATTTTTCGATGCATGTGTGGAAGAATAAAAAAAAAATTCAAAAAGTCCAAACACCAAAACAGAAGAGAGAAAGAGAGAGAGAAGACAAACTGACAAACGTGTCAAAAACTCCTTCTTCTTCATCAATCAAATAGTTGTTGTGTTCTTCCATAAAGAACAACACTCTACAAAGATGAGAACAAGTAGTCATCATCACGACGAGAACACCAACGACGACGACGACGAGAGGATTAAACTCGTCGTCTGGGACTTTGACATGACCATTCTGAGAATACACTCGTTCGCCAAACGCATTTCCGCGTTGGACGTCCCGAGAAGAGATTACGAGAGAGACTGCGCGGATGCGAATTTCTTCCGAGCGTTTTTACGAGAGATGAAACAGAAGTCAATCAAAGTTGCGATTGCATCGTTCGGAAAGAGAGAGGTGATTGAAACGTACTTGAAATGTTTAGTGGACGGGAAGAAAGGAGACGAGGATTTAGCGGAGTACGCGTTCAATGAGAAAAAGAAAAGCATAGTGACGCCGAACGACGTGGGCGGAACAGACGGGTGTTCCATGAAGGACAAAAGTCGGATGTTGGATGCGTTGACGAAACGGTACGTGTTGTCGATGAACGAGGAAGATATTAGTAGTGCACAAGGAGAGGACCCGGTCGAATCGTCGTCGGCGGCGTCGTCTTTGTTAGGAAAAGCTAGGAAACAAGTTGTGTTTTTTGACGACGACGAGGACAACGTAAACGCGGCGAAAAAGTTAGGATACGCGTACGCCGTGCACACGCCGAACGCGTTCGAAAGAGAAAGTTGGAGAGAGTTGTATTGGAAAATACCAAAGTTGAGAGAGTTGTTTCCGGAAGTTGACGAAAATTTGACGCACTCGAAGACAAGGAAAGTTTTACAAATGTAATAATGTAATTATAGGGGGTGACTTTGTTTTTTTTCCAGCATGCGTGCTAAATTTCCTCTTCTATTCATACCTAAATTAATTTACAAGCTCGATAAAGAAAACGTCACTCATCGACCTTGAAGTCTATCTAATAACCACCCATTCATAGGAATATCGTCGTCGTCGTCGTCTTTATCGTCACCATCCTCATCAGTTTCGTTACTGGAACTGTTTTTGTTTTTGACGTACTTGCTCGTTGAAATCCAGTGCGGACAATACGTCGCCAACACTTTCGGCGTCGTATCTACCCCAAACGACGGTTTCGGTCCGGATATGCAACACTCGTTCCAAACGTTCATTTTGCTCGACGGCCAAATCGAGACGTCGCCGTTTCCGCACGTCTCTGCGATGAGTTCTGCGACGTGCACCGCGTTGTTTATGTTTGCGCCTCGACCCCTACCGGTGGATAAGTTGCAAATAACTCGGCTCACGTTTTCGTTCGAAGAAGAAGAAGAAGAAGACGGAGGATTTTTCAAGCGCTTCGATATGTTCTCCCATCGTTCTACTTCCATCAGTTGAGGGATGACGCGACTTTGGTCGTCGAATAAATCGACGATGATTAAATCAAACTTGACAGTATCGTCCGCGTCGCTCTTCTTCGTCTTGATATTCTCGAGCGCGTCTCCGACGCGCACGTCCACCAACGACCCTTTCTCTTTCAATTCGTTCAGACCGAAATGTTTCATCCCTAAATCAACGATCGCATCGTCCAATTCGTACCCAAACATCTTCACTCTCTTATTCGACGAGTGGTACAAGTCATCGATTAACCGCGCGCAGGTTCCGGCGCCCAATCCAAGAATAGCTACGTTTACGTCTTCTTCTTTGTCTTCTTCTTGGTCGAGTACTAACGCTACCGCTAACGCGAACAAGTCAAACACGCCTCCAGTTATCGTCACTTGAGGTAGCCTCGATTTCTTTTTCAAAGAAGATGAAGATGAAGAAGATGATATCGTCGCGTTCTGTTCGTCGTACACCGTCTTTGTAGATATCTCCACCCCGTTGTCCATTTTCCCTCGCATTTCCGATAAAACCGCATCCGGTGTCGTCGATCGTATTAAAATCGTCGTGTCTCGAAAGCTCGGGATTTCGTACTCTTCGTCGCAGTAATACACTTGCAAAGGCGCTCCGTGTTGACTCAGTTTTTCCTCCAGCAAGTGCATGTGTTTCTCTTCTTCTTTGTCTTTGTCTTCTTTCGATGAGGAAGCTGCTTCTGCTTTTACTCGTCGTCGACGAGAAAGAAAAGCCTTCTTTTCAAATCGATGACGATGACGACGACGATGATAGTGTTGTTGTTTCTGTTGTTGTTGTTGTTGTTGTTGTAAAATCGTCGAGCGTGCGCGAGGAGGAGGTGGTGTGCTCGTACATGTCGCAGATAAAGAAGGACCACGACCGCGCATATTCACAAGTTTTTACTGTTGTTTTTCGTTTGGTCTTACAAAAAAAAGGAGAAAATTTAGTTTTGAATTTCGAACTCGTTTTTTTTCTTTTTTCTTTTTTCCTCTAAATCATCATCCTCACAACTGACGACGACGACGACTCTGATATATTAGTACTCTAAAATTTCGAAGAAAGAGATGAACGCAAACGTCGCAGCTCGGGTACGTCTGCATCGTCGTCATCGGCGTCAAAATTCTGTCGTCGTTCAAATATTCTATGTTATTAGTATCGCGCGCGCGCAATAAACCGAAGCTTCTTTTTGTTGTCGTCTTTTGGACGATGATGATGATGATGATGATGATGGATTTTTCAAAAATCATTCATCTCTCTTCTGTAAAGCTTTGACTTTCTCTCTTCTCGAACGACGGACGGACGACGGACTGACTTCTTACTCTCTCTCTCTTTTTATCACGAACGAACGAACAAAAACAACCGAACGACGTTCATTCTTTATTTAACGCAATCAATATACTAAACATATATAAATAGATTGAAAACGAACTTCTAAAAACCGCCTACCAAGTGGAACAACAGTTGGACGATGAGCTTCATAAAATGTCCAAACTGAACGAGGAAGATTTAGAAGACGCGAGACGCAAACGCATGGAAGAAATGCGGGGAAACCAATCGAACAGAAAAGAATATCTGAAACGACAACACGGAGAAGTGCACCAAATACTGGACGAAAAAGAATTCTTCGGCAAAATGAAAGGAGAGGAGAAGATGGTGTGTCATTTTTATCGCAACTCGGAACCGTGTAAAGTGATGACGAAACACTTGCGCGCGTTAGCGCCGATGCATTTAGAAACGTTGTTTTGCGAGATTGACGCGGAAAAGTCGCCATATTTAACCGAAAAGTTAAAGATATTCATGCTGCCTACGCTAGCTTTAGTGAGCAAAGAGAAAGTGATGGATTACATCGTCGGGATGGATGATTTCGGTGGAGGAGGGGATGATTTTCCGACCAAAAACGTGAAACTCGTGTTGCAAAGTAAAGGGATGGTGGACGAAGAAGGGGAGAGAATGTACGCGTTGAAAGCGAGAAACAACGGCGAAGACGACGAACACGCGGCGGAAGTTTTGAAAGAACGCGTGAAGAACATTCGTCAGGGGAAGAAATTCGATTTGAACTCGGACGACGAGAATAGCGATTTTGACGATTGATTGAATAGTCAAGAAAAGGAAGAGGAGGAGGACGACGACGACGCGCCGATGACGTGATTATTAGATATATATAGGAGCAACATATGATAGCAAAAAAACTTCGTTAATGAAATAGAAACCAAAAAGAATACTGTAAGCTGTAGATGATGATGATGATGATGATGATAGTAATAGTAATAAACACATTAAAAACAATCCCCGTCTTATTAATTTTAAATAGATGATGATGGATTCAAAAGGAGGCGTGTTCGCTCTTTTCCTCCGTCGCTTCCACAACTTTGGAAATGACATCCGTCAGCGAAAACGTCCCAATATCACCACTCTTGTACGTTCTCACGGCTAAAGTTTCGTTCTCCGCTTCCTCTTTACCGATGATGCACATGATTGGGATTTTCTCTTTTTCTGCGTTTCTTACGAGCTTCTTCATGCGTTCGCCGGATTTCACCTCGACGCGAATACCTTTCGCGCGCATGTCGTTCGCGACGCGTTGGATGTAGTCGTCCACGGTATCCGTCACCGGCAACAATCGAACTTGCACGGGCGCGATCCACACCGGAAACGCACCGGCGTAGTTTTCCGTCAAAATGCCGAAGAAGCGTTCCAAGGAACCGAAAATCGCCCGGTGAATCATAATCGGTCGTTGTTTCTCGTTGTTTTGGTCGATGTAAGACAAATCGAATCGATCGGGCAAGTTAAAATCCAACTGAATGGTCGAACATTGCCACTTGCGTCCAATCGCGTCGAGAATTTTAATGTCAATTTTCGGCCCGTAAAACGCGCCTCCGCCGTCGTCGACGATGTAGTCCCAATTTTTGCGTTTCAAGGAATCTTTCAAGGCCAATTCCGCGCGTTCCCAAATATCGTCCGACCCGACCGCTTTTTCCGGTCTCGTCGATAAGTTCACCTCGTAATCTTTAAACCCGAACGTCCCTAACACCTCCTCCACCAGGTCTAAAATTTTCGTAATCTCGTCGGTGATTTGGTCCGGTAAACAAAACACGTGCGCGTCGTCTTGCGTGAAACCTCTGACTCTAAACAAACCGTGCATAGTCCCACTTCTTTCGTATCTATACACCGTTCCTAACTCGGCCCATCGTAAGGGCAAATCTCTGTACGAATAATACCCGTCTTTATACACGACGATATGGAACGGACAGTTCATCGGTTTTAACTGGTACGATTCCTCTTCTACTTGCATCTGTTGGTACATGTTTTCGCTATAAAAATCGCTGTGACCGCTCGTTTTCCACAACTCACTTTTCGCCACGTGCGGCGTGGAGACTAAATCGTAGCCTCTTTGTAAGTGTAAATCCTTCCAAAACGTTTCGATTTGATGGCGCATTAACGCGCCTTTCGGGTGCCAAAACACCAACCCGCCTCCAGCTTCTTCTTGTTGCAACGAAAACAATCCCATTTCTTTACCAACCGTTCGATGGTCTCTTCTCTTCGCCTCTTCTTTAAACAACTCGTACGCTTGCAATTGCGCTTGGCTTTCCCAGGCGGTCCCGTAGATTCTTTGCAACATCGGTTTCGTCTCGTCTCCTCGCCAATACGCTCCCGCCACGCTTTCTAACTTGATTCCTTTCTGCTCGATTTTCCCCGTGCTCTCCACGTGCGGCCCGGCGCACAAATCCCACCACTCGTCGCCGATGTGATAAATCGTGATCGGTTCGGTTTTAATCATGTCTAAAATCTCCAACTTGTACGGTTCGTTGATTTCCTTAATCCTTCTCGCGGCTTCTTCTCTCGACACTTCCTCTCTTCGAATCGGATAGTCTTTCCGAATGATTTTATACATTTCTTTTTGTATCGTTTTCAAGTCTTGGTCCGTGAAGCTTTGGTCTGGATAAAAGAAATCGTAGTAAAACCCGCGATCGATCCACGGTCCAATCGTGCACTGCGCTTTCGGGTAGACTTTTTGCGTCGCCATGGCTAATATGTGCGCGGTAGAGTGTCGTATTTTGAGTAAATCTTCGGATTCGTCCGACGTCAACAAAGGGACGGATTGTTCGGCGGCGTTGACTTCCTCACCGACGGCTGCGGCTGCGGCTTTGAGCTTTTTCAAGCCTTTTTGCCGATTAAAGATTAAAGAAGAAGAAGAGTTTGAAGACGATGATGCTCCGCGCGTCGTTAACGTTCGCGAAAAGAAACAACTCGTTGTTGTCGTTGTTTTTATCATCGTCGTCGTCTTTCGCGCAAACGCGCGGCGCAACGACATCGTCGTTATTAACGTCGTTTTTGTCGTCGTCGAGAAGGAATGCGAACCACGAAGAGAAATGGGTTTTTTAGAAGAAGTGAAGAGAGAACAACACTTCCTCCCACCGACGACTCTCCTTCTGCTGCTCGCGACGGCGGAAGAAGAAGAAGAAGAAACGACACGCGCAGCCGGGATGGTCGTCAAAGTTGCCATATGAACTACTCTCTCTCTCTCTCTTTCTTTTGGAGTCTAGTATTAAATGAAGAGAAAATTTGGATAAAGTTGCTCTTAATTCTCTCTTATTACGACGCGTCTGCTCTTTCTCTCTTTCTCTCTTTCTCTTTCTCTCTTCTCTCTTCTCTGCTCTTCTTCTTCAAATTTTTTTCCTCGCTGTTTCTTCTTCTTCTTCTCTCATCAATAAAATTCTCTCTTGTGTGCAAAAGCAGAAAAAAAGAAGAGAAAGAAAAATTCCGATCGTTTCGTCGTCTCCAGTAAGTTTTTTTTTCGTCGTCTTCCTCTCTCGCTTCTCTCATCATCGCTTCTCATCTCCATTAACAACACACACAAAACGCACACACTTTAGAAAAAAGAAGAAGACAGAAGAGAGAGAATCGGTTTTACAGAAAAAAAACAGAAGAGATCGAAACACTCTCTCGTTTTTCTCTCTCCTCGTTCTTCTTCTTTCGTCGTTGTCTCTCTCGGGTGTATATATTATTATTATTATTAGAAAGAGAGTTTGAGAGAGAATTACTTAAACACACATTCTCGATTTGAATTATGATGATGATGATGATTGCTTCTTCATCTTCTTCTTTAACGACGACGACGACGACGGCGTGGAGAAGAGGAAAAGGAGGACAAAAAGGAGGAGTCACGAGGAGTACTTCGAATAGGAGTAGCAAAAGTACTACTAATCGCTCGAGGGGATTCTCCTCCTCCGTTCTGAACAGGAGGAGGAGATGCGACACTATTGCCACTGCTGCTTCCACCACCAACAACGACAACGACGATACTGCTGCGACTGCTGCTGCGACTGGGAACGATCGATACGAAGAGAAGACCGGACCGGGAACGTTGAACAATACCAACGACAGTCAAAGACGAAGCAGACGGTTCGGCGCGTCTTCTTCATCGAAGGGCGCGAGCGATACTAATAATATTAAAGGAAGCGTGACGACGAAAAGTACGAGAGAATTAGCGTCTACGTTAGCAAACAGAGACAAAAACGTCGTGTTGCTGGTGGAAACGACGAATTGCCGGTATTGCGAGCAAGTGGAACCGACGTTTGCGGCGATGGCGGCGATGTTTGCCGGCGACGAATCCATCGAAGTGCAAAGAGTAGTGTGTAAAACACCGGAACAAAAAGCATTCGCGGGGAAGTATTTTCGCGCGAGAAGTTTTCCAACCATTTGCACGTTACCGAGAGGGAGTGGGCCGTTGTTTCGCCACGCGAGTTCGGACCGGTCGATTGGAGCTATTTTGGAGTTCACGAGAGAAACGACCGGCGCGGTTCCAAACGCCGGCAGGAGTGAACGATACGCGGACGATTTGACGAGAAGAAACGATTGGTTGAGGCAGATACAACAAGGTGGGTTGGAATCGACGACGTCTATGGCGGGGAGCTACGAATCGAGCATGTTTGACGATCGAAGAGGGAGTGGTAATGGTATTAGTAGTAATAATAATAATAATAAAAGTAGTAATAGTGGTGGCAGACGGACTCCTTCGGGTAACAACAATTACGGAAGTTACGGCGCGGAGTACGCGACGAGGGCGAATTATCTTCGTCAGCAACAGAATCAGCAAAGAGTACCGTTGTCGTCGAGATTCGCGGAGACGAATTACGATCGATGGAACGGCGGCGCACCTCCTTCTCAGCAATACAGAAGCTATTACGGCGATCAAGAGTTTTCGCGAGCGGAGGAGGAACAGTATTTCGGTCAACCCGCTTTAGACCCGAAAGATGACGCCGCGTTTGAAAATCAGTTTCAGTCCCGACGTAATTATAACTACGGAGACGACTTTCTCGATAACGGAGGAGGAGTAGGAGGACCAGGAAGTTATTACTACGACAGCCCTGCGTTTCAATACAACAACAAAGTTCACATCACGGATGTCTTTTCGCAAGCATCGAGAGACTCGGTTGAAAACGTCAAACGGGTGCACAGAAAAGTCACTCAAGTCGTCGCGGAATTACCAGCTACGGCTGCGCGAATCGCCCAAACGGACATCGTACCCGCGTTTGCGTTAGGCTTAGTCCTCTCTGCGATACTTTCCTCCTTCGGTAACTTGATTCAAAGCATTCGGAGAGACCGATTTAGAAGGTACCAAAAAATGCAGCGTTCGGGACAACGAACGCTCACGGAACGCGAAGAAGCGTTGGTGGAAATCGAACGCGAGTTTTCCGAGATGGCTTTAGCCGAGTGGAAATCGGCGACGAGAGAAGAGATGATGGAAATCCCGAAGCAGTTTTGGATTCTGTGCAATGCCTACGCCGCCATTGTGTTTCGCATTTGGGAAGTGCGAATCAACGAAGCCATTTTGTCGTGCGGCAACGCTCTGAAAGCAAAGCTCGGATTGCGAAGAGAAGATCAGTATTACGACGACGAAGAGGAAAACGAGAGTTTATATTACGGCGGCGGCATCGATGGAGAAGGGGAAGACGAAGACGACGACGCGGATTTTTATAACTACGGAGACGAAAACGATGCATCGTCCCAATACGCCGTCGTCAACCGCGACGGCGAGATTATGGGATACCAGGGCCCGGATTACGACACGAGCGTGCCGCCTCAAGGTAGCGGGAGTTACGACGACGAGAACTTTTATTAGAAGACAAAAGCATTCAAGCGCATTCGCATGCAAAACTATTTATTCGTTGTTATTCAATATATACTATTACTATTGACTTTTAGTGCCCTCCGCCGCCTTTGCCGCCGCTTTCGCTTTTCGCTTTTCCATGAGCTTCATCGCCTGCAAAGCGAACGCGGAGACTGCTTTCGGTTGCGGCACTTGCGAGTGCGGCGCTGCTTTTTCTACTCTACCTACGTCTATCGAAACTGTACCTGCGTTTTCTTTGCCTCTGCTTCCTTCTTTCTCTTCTTCCTCTTCTTCTTCCTCTTGAAAGAAAATCTCCACCAAACTCTTCCTCTTCAAGACCAAGTGTTGCTCCGTCGCGCTCGCGTTCAACACCGCGACGTCTCTGACGATCACCCCTACCCTCGTCTTTCTCTTCTTTGCATCGTTCTTATGATTGAGGAGCATCTGAAGCGTCTCTCCGTCGCACGTCGCCGTCATCGTATCTCCGTTTTCGTCCGATACGAGTAAACTTCCATCGAAAACTTTTAACGAAGAAGAAGACGATGATGATGATGCACGCGTTTGATTTTGATCTCCTCCTTTACCTCCACCACCACCACCAAAGACGCGCATCCCACTCTTCCTCTTTATCTTCTTCGCCTTTTCGACGATAAATCTTCCTTTGCTCAATCGACCGCTTCGCCATCCGCCGTTTTTTAACCACTGGATGGTTTGATACTGTTTTTGCTCGAAAAGCGAATCGTCGTCGTCCTTATTCTTCTTATTCTTCGATGCGGGATCGTACTCGAGCAGTTTCTTCCACAACGCGCGCTTCGCTCTGTTCTTACTCGCAGTACTCGCTTCATTCTTCGGAAGACGACGATGGTCTATTTCTTTTTTGTCTTCTTCTCCTTCTCCTTCTCCTTCTTCTCCTTCTTCTTCATCTCCCCGTCGTGGGTGTTGTTCGTTTTGAATAATGTTTTTCAAGTTTTTATCGTCGCGTTGCTCCTGCTCTCGAAGCGCGGCGGCGCGACGCGCGTGCAACTCTCCCGCTGGACCCGGGATGCGCATGTGTGTGTGTGTGTCTCGCTCTTTCTCGCGCTCTTTCGCTCGTATTAAATGACGTATTATTCGTTCGTCCAACAAAGAAGGCGAAGGAAGGAAAAGTGTAAAGTGTTTTGGTTTCTGTTGAATTTCTACTCTTGTTGTTTGTTTCAAAGAAGTGCTTCTTCGCTGCTCTAAACGCTTTCTACGATGGTGACAAATGTTTTTCTTTCTTGTTTTTACTGCTACTCCTTAATTTCGTTTTCACTTTCCTCTTCGTCGTCGTCGTCTCTTCCTCCTCAGGATTTTCCTCGTCGTCGTTCTTTTCCTCTCCGTCTTCGATGCCCCAGGATTGGGCGTTTTGGGAGGTGGCGTTGCTGATCAACTCGATGGATTCTATGCTATTTTTTACGTTGGTTTGAGGACCGAGGACGGCGACGCTTCCGGGGACAACCGCGGTCGTTGCGGTTGTCGTCTCTTCGGTATCATCGGTGTCGTCGTCGTTGAGATTGTCTTCTCCTCCTCCTCTTTCTCCTTCTCCTTCACTCTCCGCTTTCGAAGAGGACGAAGAAGAGGAGTTGACGCTCCCGTCGCTCTCTTCCTCTTTCTCTTGTATTTCGGCGACGACGTCGATCAAACTCCCGCCGTTTTCTTTCACCTTCTTTTCCGCTTCGTGCACGTGTTTGACGTCGCGAACGGTTTCCAAAAGCGTCTTCGGGGTGATGTTTTCCACAATTGTCGTCGTCTTTGCCTCGGCCTCCTCGGTCGACGATTGTTCCTCTCGTTCTTGTTTTCCCGCTTTCATCTTTTTACTATTTTTCCTACTCGCGCTCTTTCTCGAGCGGCTCTCGCGTCCTTTTTCAGAAGAAGACGCAGAAGGAGAAGAAGAAGAATCGCTGCTTTTCGCGTCGTTCGTCTCAATCGCAGCACCACTCGCCGGCGTCTCTCTCTCCCCGTCGCTTTCGCTCATCTTCTCCAACATCTCTTTCTCCCGCATCATCTTCTCTTTTTTCTTCTCTATGTACTCATCAATCACCATCTTACTCTCCTTCACGTCGCTAAAACTTTCCGCCACGACGTGCACGTTTTTGTTCGGGTGCACGTCCCGCCTACCAACCATCCCGGTTCTCGACGGTCGGTACGCCGACGCGATCCCGACGCACGTCGCCAACGTGCACATCATCATCATAAACGCAACGATGAAGAGGTTCCTCACGTATACTTTCGAGCTGTTATGGGAGACGCCGTTGTTTCTTCTGTATTTCGCTTCTTCCTCTTCTTCCTTTTCGTCGTAATCTTCGTAATCTTCTTCTTCTTCGGTGTCGTCGTAATAATAGTCTCCTTCGTCTTCCTCCTTGTCTCGCTTTAAGATTGCTTCGTTCTCAGGAATCGTCTGGAAGGAAAACGCTCCTCTTTGTCCTCTTCTTCTTCTTCTTCCGTTGTTGTTAGTATTCTTCTTCTTCTCGGTTCGAGAGATGTCGCTGTTTCGAGAGGCTGATGATGCTGAAGATGATGTTAAAAGTAAGCTCTGCTCTTCGTCTTGCTTTTGGGAAGTGCTCGAGGCGAATCCCGAGTAAAGTGGATGCGCGGACTTTCCTTCCCGAAGAAATCTCGGCATTTTTATTTACTCGTGTGATGAACAACAGGAGCACTGATGTTGTTCAGCGGTGGTGCATGTTCACGACGCGTTTCTCTCTTTTTAAAGCCGTTCTCTTTTCCGCGAAGATGCGCAAAGCTCGAGAGAGAGAGAGAAAGAGTTGGGAGTTGGGAGAGAGCGGGAGAATTTTGTCGTCGTTGTTTTGTTTTGTGGGAATGCCGCGGGAGGGAGGAAAGAGGCAAAAAAGACGCAAAGTCTTTCTTGGAAATGAAGAAAAAGAACGAATTTTGACCGTTTGATGTCAGAAATGTTTTTCAATTTTTTTTTGTTTTCATTTTTTTTTTCTCGAGACCCGAACGACGAACGGTATTCGCGACGACAACCATTCACATACAAAGTACCATCTTCAGCGAGACCTATTTCGGTATTTTCGGGGAGAGAAGCATCTTTTTGCAAAGCTTCCAGATTATATTCGATAGAACTCAGTCTCTTCCGTTTGTGTTCATTAATGTTATTTTCAATGAGCGATTGATTAGTCCCATTTGATCTCGAGGTTTCGAATCTTGACGCCAGTTTCTGCTAAGTGCGGTTGGCCTGAGTCTTCCCATGGTTGAATGAAGACGTAAAGCTTCGAGAGGATACCGTCGGACGTGATGTCGTTACTCGGCTTGTAATCGATCACTTGTTCACCATCGATGTAGTAAATGACTCGATTCTCGCCAGCCGGTCTTCTCATTCCGAGCTGAATCCATCTGTTCGTGTAATCCGCGAATGACTTACCCTCGACACACGAGTCGTTACCGCCCCAAGGAACGTGAGCGCAAATCTTACCACCCGTGTCCTTCTTGTGCAACCAGGAAAAGTTATCGCCGGTGACAGAGTTGCCGTTTTCGCCAATCGTGATGGTGTACCACCAACCGTTCTCATCGGCACTGGGACCGTTGTTCGCAGGAACGTAGACTTCGTAGCGGACCTCAACATCTCCTGAACGGTCCGTTCGAAGCGATGAAAAGTCAAGGGAGCCTGTCCAGCCGTTAGCAACGATTGCGTCTTCAGACGCATCGTACTGAACGGACCCACCAAGAGTTTCAATTTCCATTTGGTGCTTCTCATCCACGAGAGAAGTTCCCAAAGATGGCCATGATAAAACGTTAACAGAATCAGTCGGCGGCGATAGAGGCGGTGGAGGCGGCAAAGGTGGCGACGGCGGAGGCGGAGGCGCAATCCACGTAGAACGCACGGTCTTGCACGATGAAGGTTTGACGCTGTTCGAAGAAGAACTCGCGCAGGTATATTTTGCCTGGAACGCTGTAGCGTCTCGAAAGATATTCGAATAGGACCTTAATTTAGACGTATCCCAATCGCCAATGTAGTGGTTGAACGCAGAAGCGTAATAAAACATATTTTGCATAGTAGTCACTTGCGCTGTGTTCCAACCCCCAATGTCTTGGTTGAACGCAGAAGCGTAATAAAACATATTATACATATTAGTCACTCTTTCTGTGTTCCACTTCGAAATATCAACATTTGCCCAAGTCATAAACTTACAGATGTTATCATTAGCATTCTTACAATAGAAATAGTGGCTAAACAAATCATGCATCTCCGTGACCAAACTTACATTCCAGTCGGGCATCGGTCCATGCGGGCTGTCGTAACACAAACCATGCAATGATACGCCGAGACATCTAAAGCATTCGGCATATATATTATCATCAGTCACCGGTTCGTACGGTGTCTTGTACTGACACTCGTCGCCGTAATAGTACGAGTTTATGCACACGCAAATCCATTTCTCGCCATCAAACCTGAGCTTATCCCCACCGGGAGGTATGCATTTCGGTGGAGATGCGCTCGAGCCGCTCATTCCGGCAAGAGCGCTCGCGTGGCTTTGAATCACCGATTCAAGATACGCCACCCTTTCCTCGTACTTTGCATTTTCAAGACTCGACACTCTGTCCTCGTACTCCGCGAGATCTCGATCTTGTAGGAATAAACTCCCAGAAACGCTCAAGTTTCCGTCGACGATTAAATCCGTACTCTGTACTTTTACCGTGCCGCCGTCGTTCTTCACCCCGACCGTCCCGTTTTTGTACCGAACGATCGGCCACGTCGCGCGAACGACGAATACGTCAGAAATAGTCCCGAAAAGGAGCAGAAGGAGCGTCATCATCGCTCGACGCGAGGGAGAAGAAGATGAAGAAGGTGCCGATGATGATGAAGAAGAAGAATGAAGAGAAGAAGAGGAGGATCGTTTTTGTTTCCTCCTCGTCGTCGTCGTCGTCGTCGTCATATTTATATCAATAGAACTTAAAAGACTAACCCTCGTATGCGCAAATTTTAAGAGGAAAACGTTCGCGTTTTCGCGCCGAAGAGCAACCTGTTCGTTCGTAACGAGAAGATCGTTCATGTCAGCTATCGATGATTCTCTCTCTCTCTCTCTCTCGCATCGCGTTCAGTCTGCGCGCGCTTCGAAAGAAGAAGACAAAGAAGAAGAGAAAGGAGGAAAGATTTTCGGGGAAAAGAAAGAATCGTCGTTGAGCGCAGCACGAAAAACAACGAACACAAACGACGATCGCTTTCTCTCTCTTTCTCTCTCTTTCTCTCTCCTTCCCGCGGTGGATTGAATAAAACGACGAAAGAGTGAGACGACGATGAAGAAACGCACCTTGCTTTTAGCTTTTTTGCTGCCAGTAGCATCGAACGAGGAACGGTTACCTCTCTCGCGCGATTGCGTTTAATGGAGTGGCGAAATGTGAGAGGCGAAAAATTTGTTTGATTTTAAAAGTCGCCAGACAAACAAAACAAACAAGAGGTGCATGGTCAAGAAGCACAACAAAAAAAAAGGAGGAAAAGAGGCAGAAAGCGCGCGCGCTTCACGAGGTGTTCATGTTATGTGTTGTGCTGTTTAAAACGATAGTATGTGCGTTCGAAGTATTTACATTCTTAACAGTCATCGTAGATCTTTTTCAAAAAATGTCAACACAGTAACGGTCGCGTTGAACATAATAATTTGGACTGCGTAGACTTCAATTGCGAAGAGTGCATGTATTCGGCGGTCCACTATCCGCATCATTACACTCAAATTTAGCCTGAAATGCCGTAGCACCAAGAAACATGGCGCCAAACGACCACGATCTGGCGCTACTTAGATCCCAACCGCTTATGTCCTGAGCAAACGATGTTGAATGATGAAACATCGCAAAAAAGTCGACCACTCGCGACGTGTCCCATTTAGAAATGTCTTGATTAAATGTCATCGGACCGGATCCCGTCTGATATACACTATTCGGTCCGCTGGTGCTTCGCTGAAACATTTCCTTCATAGTCGTCACTTTTGAAGTGTCCCAATTGGAAATATCCTGATTAAAAGCATCGCAATCCATAAACATAGATCTCATGTTCGTTACTTGTGATGTGTCCCAATTGGAAATATTGCCATTGAACTTCCTTTGCCCCCTAAATCCTATATGTGATGTCCAACACATCGCACATCCCATGTCTGTCACCAAACTTGTATCCCAGTTCGGCATAGTTCCGTAATTATTCTTGGACGCCCAATTCGTGCACTCACCAGTCACTGGTGCTTCTTCTAAACACGCTATAACAAATGAATGCCAACTTGTGGTATCCCACCAGTGATCGGCTTTTGGTATCGGCGTACACACCGTACACAGCGGCGGCAAAGGCGGCGGCGGATTCGGACTCGGCGGCGGCAAAGGCGACGGCGGCGGATTCGGACTCGGCGGCGGCAAAGGCGGCGGGCTCGGCGGTGGTGGCGAAGGCTGTGAAATCTCATGCTCAAAAACGTCAACTTCCAATTCCTCCAAGGACTTCGCCGCGAGTTCAAACTCAGTCGAGAAATCAAAATCGGCATCGGCGTAAACGGTGAGTTTGTTGTATATCGTCGTGACGTCTGAATCAAAAAGTATGTTGTTACTTTCTCCTCCTTCGAGAGAGACGGACGAGTTTGAATGCAACTTTACCGGCCACTTTTGAACAACGGCAAAGACCTTCGGGGGTGATTGGAACGAGAAAATCAAAGGCAGCAAAAAGAAGAATATTTTGCGCATCATCATCCTCGTCGTCGTCGTCCGAAAAACCAAACAGAAATCTCAGATCGCGCTCGAGAAGAACACGCGAAGCTTTCTTTCACGCGCGACTTACTTGAGATGTTTTTCTTTCACGCGAGCGCGCGCGCGCGTGCTTAGAATTAAAATTCTGCGGACCCGGGTTGTGTGTTAATTTCTTTTCTTTTCTCGCTCGCGATGAATTGATTTTGATTTTAATTTGTCGAAAAGAAGATTCGTCGACGAAAAAATCAGTTTTTAAAATCACTCGCAAAAACAATCAAAACGTGAGAGAGAAAGAACAATTAGAAGACGAAGACGTTTTCTTGAAAATCGGACCGAGCGAACGAGTCGCAGAAAAGCGCGTCGTCGTCGTCGTCGTCGTCGTCGTCGTCTCGAGCGGCGCTTTAAAGATGGTCGCGAAACGCGTCGGTTTCGCTTTGACGCTGTGCGCGGTGATTCTTTCTTCGTTCGGTGCAAAACCAGCGTCGGCAAATTTTCCCGTCGTTAGGTTTAAAAACTCTACGGTCGGGATCGTGACGGAGAAGTCTGGCGACGTGTTGATACGAGGGAATCTCGTTTCTATGAACGGTGATCTGGTTCTTTCAGAGAACGGGAATGTTATAAACGTCACGGAAGCGATGATCAATCTGCGAGCAAAGGAGAAGGACATGGTCGCGCGCGTATCGAAAATAAGAGAAAGCGGAAGATTGAGAAACTTTGGGTGTAACCCTTTAAATACCGAGTACATTGAAAAAAATACCACCTCTGGGGAATACGGAGAGTGCGTTTGTAAAGAGGGTTACGCGGGGGTGGAGTGCGAAAGTATCGCTTAGGATGCGCTCTGACGCCGTCATTGTAAATTTAAGAGATACTAGCCGGCGCGTAGAATTTGTAGAACGAATGGAATGCGGAAACATGGACATCTAACGACTCTGTCCTTTTGTTGTACACGTATTATTATTGGGAGTGGAGGAGGAGCTGAGTGCGTAAGTACGTAGTAGTTTGCGCTACGCAGGTCGAAGATACGTAGTTCGCGGCGATCAAAAAACTTCTTCTTTGTTGCCGTGAGCGCAGTGCGAGGAGCTAATTTCCTGTCGATACGGAAGATTTAAAATTTTAATTTCGATTTCGTCGCTTATAAAAATCTCTGTACTATGAAACAGGTCGGATTCGTGATCGCAACCCTTCTCGCTGCTCTTTATAGTTTTTGCTCAGGAGTAAGCGCCTGGGTAATCACAGAACTGACTAAACTCCCAAAATCTATGCTTTTTCCATTTGAAATAGAACGCGCGCGAGCAGAGCTTAACACGCAGAACTCGCACAAACACATGAACTTGATGGACCGTTGTCCGAGCTCGTGCAGGTGAAAGCGACCTGAAAAGCAGTAGCACCGAGGAACATATTGGTTTGTGGGGTTGTCGCTGCCGGTCCAGTCCAGGAGGAAACGTCCCTGGAAAACTGGTACGCATAACTAAACATATAAGACATGTCCTTAACACTCGAAACGTCCCACGTGGATAAAGACGTGTTGAACGTACTCGCATAATAAAACATGTATTTCATATCAACAACACTCAAAACGTCCCACGTGGATAAAGACGTGTTGAACATACTCGCATAATAAAACATATAGGACATATCAACAACACTCGAAATGTCCCACGTCGATAGATCTGTGTTGAAACTATTTGCATAATAAAACATGCGCGTCATATTTTTCACATTGGATACGTCCCAACGATCCAAAAAGCCATTGAAGCTTATACGCAATTCAAACGTATTATTCATCTGCGTCACTTGACTGACGTCCCAGTATGGCATGGTCCCGTATCCACTCTCAAATCCAAAGTCAGTACACATGCCATACCTGTAGTCTTCGTTCAAACACGATTGGACCGCAGAAGCTAGTGTAGAATCAGTCAAAGGAACCGGAGTCACAGAAGGAGGGGGAGCAGGAGGGTAAGGAGGGGGAGGAGGAGGAGAAAGAGGAGAAGGAGGAGGGGAAGAAGAAGGAGGAGGAGGAGAAGGAGAAACCCAAGTTGAATTCTGCGTCGTACAATTAGAGGGCATAACGGAACCATAATTCCAGTTCCTATGGACTTCGGCGCATAAGTATTTATCAATGAAAGCTGTTGCACCGTAGAACATGTTCGATTGGCTACTCTCAGCCGCAGCACCGCGCCAACCAGATACGTCATGGTTAAAAGCGGACGCGGAATAGAACATAAATCCCATTCCGAGAGAACAGACAGACGATACGTCCCATTGCGAGATATCTGAGTTGAAACGATACGCATTATAGAACATACCATACATGTTTGTCACGGACGACACGTCCCATTTAGAAAGATCCGAATTGAACTCATATGCGTTTTGGAACATATAGGACATATCCGTCACTTTTGAAACGTCCCAAGAAGATACCTCCACGTTCCTGTAGTACAGGTTCGAGAACATGAAACTCATACTCGTCACGGAAGAAACGTCCCAAGAAGAGAGATCAATAAAACCATAGTTGTATGAATTAGAGTTGGAGAACCCATTCGCCATGTTCGTCACTAAGCTTGTATTCCAAGACGACATCACTCCGTATGGACTCGAGACGCACATGCCGTCGCTACTTGAACTCAAACAATTCGATATCGAGTTTTGAAAGTTATTGTTCGTCAAAGGAATCAAAGAACACGTGTTCGCCGGACCGTCGTAAAACGTTAAGCACTTATATTTAGATGTGAACGCATACGCACTGTCAAACATACCACTTTGTGGATTGCTCGCCGCAACCCCTCTCCATCTCGAAACATCGCTGTTAAATTTGCTTGCACCAGAAAACATGTATTTCATATCAACAACACTCAAAACATCCCAAGTGGATAAAGACGTGTTGAACGTACTCGCATAATTAAACATATAGGACATGTCAACAACACTCG
>JACLAB010006338.1_pt1 | contig 21825 bp, 30 predicted proteins | sample 8027921 | NCBI WGS metagenome assembly JACLAB01 (sample SAMN15725117, study PRJNA655200) | protist metagenome | isolation source: fluorescence activated cell sorting (FACS) single amplified genomes of... | place: USA: West Boothbay Harbor, Gulf of Maine | collected 2000-07-19
GCTGCACCTTTAAACTTGTCAGTGCCATCGGTAAGGATGTCCAAGTCAGTGGCTGCGGTTTCAATGTAGAAAAAGAAAGACGCGCCAATGTTGTTGCCTTGGTTTGGAGACGTTGGATCAGATGGCGTGCTGGAGTCGATTGATGGCAAGGTGAACTTACCGTCTGCATCGTTGAGCATAATAATCTTGCCAGCGTGAGTCGCCACGGTAAGCGTGGTGTCTGCTGATAGGCTGATGCTGCTATTTACGCCTGCGGTGATGAAACCACCAAGCGAGCGTACTGGGCCGGAGAATGTTGTTTGTGACATTAGTAATACCTCTTTACGAAAGGATTCGCCCCAGAGTCTTCGTAAACGTCTGCTGAGTCAGTCGCTGGGGCTTGGGTTGTCTCAGACCTACAGTGTATGCCAACTTTCCAATAAAAAAAAGTTCAATTATTTTCATTTATCTGTGTGTACATACTTGCACATCGACACGGGATCAGTATAATAAAGGACATCAACAACGCAAACGGAGAATGATGATGACAGTTAAAGTTTACCAGTTTCACCTAACGCAAGCCGACGAAGCTCTTTTGAACAAAGATGGTTGGTTGGCTTCAGAAAAGATCACCGCCTACGCCGACAAGGGCTGTAGCTGGAAAATCGAAGACGGTAGCTACGATGCAGCAAAATGGTTCCACGCTTACTCGCACGTTGCCACGGTAGATGCCGATGATCTAGACGAGGTCTTTCACCTCACGAACCTTTGGCACAAGCCTGAGCTGGTAGAAAAGCACTCAAGAATGCACAGCGTCTCTATCGGTGACATCTTGGAAATGAACGGCGAGTTTTTCTTGGTAGCAGGATGCGGCTTTGAGACTCTTAACATAAGCGAGGCGGCGTAAGCCGCTTCAAACAGCTAGGAGAAATACAGATGGCTAAATATACTGAAGATTGCCCGAAGTGCTCATCAGGCAGCGGTTACATTCCTTATTTTGCTTACTATGAAAATGGTGTTTGTTTCAAGTGCGGGGGAAGTGGTGTGGCTGTTTACAGCACTTCCCCCGAGGCGAGAGCAAAGGCGCGAGCCAAGGCTGCTGAGAAGCGCGAGGCTAGGGAAGCGAAGCAAGCCGCAGAAGCGGCAAAGCGTAACGCTGAGCGTGATGCACGAAAGGCCGAGTTAGAAGCCAAGTGGGCGGCAGAAGCCGAGACCGCAGCGCCCGTTCCTACTGGCCGAGTCGCAGTCAAAGGCAAGGTCTTGATGACCAAGACCGTCGATGGATATGCCTACAACACGCTTGTTCACAAAATGCTGGTAAAGGACGACTCTGGATTTAAAGTGTTCGGCACAATCCCCAGCTCAATTAGTCGCGTCAGCAAGGGCGACGTTGTTGAGTTTACCGCAACGCTTGAGCCAAGCAAGGATGATTCAAAGTTTGGATTTTACAAGCGCCCCTCGAAGGCAGTGGCGCACTACGCAGAAGATGAGGAGGCGGCGTAAGCCGCTCAAAGGAACAAGGATGATTCACGCGCCATTCACCAAGCCGGTCAAGCGGGGGCGGCCACTAACCACTGGTCGGTTTGACACAAGGGCTGAGCTAGAAGAGAACGTCATAGACCGTCACAGCAGGGGCTGGTCAGTACAGCGGATTGGGGTTTATTCAAGGATTACTTGGAAAACCGTTAAGACAATAATCGATAAATCAAAAGAAAAAAAAGGGGGCTAATGCCCCCTCCTTTCATTGTTTCATGTGAAACAATTAAGCGCCTTGTGAACCGTAGATTCCACGCCAGTCACTCCATCCGTAAGAGTAACGCTCACGGGCTTTGTAACGAATGTTGCCAGTCGTAAAGTCTGGCTCCATGCTGGTCTCCATAGCAGTACGCTGGAACATCTTCAAGCCTTCGCCAGCGTCAGTAACACTGGTTAACAAGAAGAAGGCATCAGGGTCAGTCAGATAATGATTGACCGTGTAGCCACCGGGCAATACACCCGTGTTGCGTACAGCGTTGATATCATTGTCGGCAGTACCGGAACGCAAAGTAGAGTTCAGGATACGGTCGGCAACAAAAACCAACTGAGGTGGTACGACAAGCTTTGATGCTTGAACAGAGATCGTAAGACCCTTGTCATCAGTAAATGTGCTGATATCAATCAACGCATCTTCCAAAGACGTTTCGTTCAAGTCGGCCATTGAAGCAGCACGGTTTGCGGCAGTGCCGCCACCCGCTAAGGGGTGTGCCGTGTTGATCAAGGTAACACCGTCACCGCCAGTGTAGTTAGCATCGAACGCATTGTTCAATACATCTGCACCTTTGACTTCTTTGGTGTTCGCCATAGATCGGGCCAAAGCCTTCACATATCGCTTGCCTAAACTATCATAAAGATTATCTTCCACGGCCTCGTCCGTAAGGCTGAAGGCCAAAGCCACGGTCTCAGCCGTATAGCGTGCTGTGTAAGACTCGGAAGCATTGTCAAAAACAACGCCCTGTCCCTCGGTTTTAGTCGGTGCTCCACCGAATCCGGTGATCAAAACCTCTTCCTCGAAAGCTCGCTGTGAGTCTTCGATAGCAAAGATTTCTTCGTACTCTTTTTCGTAGCTGTCGTATGAAAGCCCAAAAAGAGAGTTTAAGCCCGGCTCAAGTTCCTTGGCTAATTGTGCTCGTGAAATTGCCATTAGCTAAGCTCCTTATGCTAAACCAGCGCTTTTAACGCCGAAGATTGAGTTTTGAATTACTACTAACACATTAGTGTTTGCAGCGCCCGTGTCCGAGTTATTCGGATCTTCCGAAATGTCAATCGCTTTGATCGGCAAGTTCGTGTTAGTCGCACCAGTGGTTACGTCCAGCTCAGCGCCAGAAATGCCAGTCTTAGTGCTACCTGCTGACGTATACACGATGTCAAAGTTTCCGAATAAATCGGTAACTGGGAACGTGTCATCCGCTTGAATCTCATAAACCACATTTTCATCATCAATGATGAAAGCAATGAGATCTGAAGCGTTTGTGCTTGCAGGATAGTAGTTGCTGAATACTTGCTCACCACTGGTGGGGTCTGTATACATGCAACCGTTGAAAACGCCAACTACAGGGACAGTGCCCCCATCAGCGTGTACTTCCACCGTTCCGCCGGTGACCTGAGCGACCATGTCGCCTTGAAAAATGGATGTTCCATAATTCGCAGCAATACGATATCGACTCTGTCCGCCAGTGTAAGGTGCACCACCAATCATTCTGACTGGCTTCATTCCAAATGCAGCGTCTTTATTCGCCATTTTGAATTACCTCTATCTACGTCCAAATGTGACGTTGCTATCGCGCTGAGGATCATATTTAACGTAACGGCTGTCAGCTCTGGTCTCATTGAACATACTATTGTCCAGTGCGTCCGTTGCTTGTCGGCTCTTGGCCCTGTAATAGGATCTTCGCTCTTCTACCGTTTCGTTCGGGATCTTCGCTAATAACAACCCTTCGTTGTAAACCACACCTTCGTGTCGGCCATTATCCATTGTAGGTAAAGAACGCCAGTCTTCGGGCAGCTCGGTTCCTCTTACGAGTTCCCAACCCTCTCGAATTCGACGCGAGACATTAGCTCGATCTTCTTGTCCCAACATGGACTCCCTTATCCACCTGTAGGTATAACCTTCAGGTGCCGGGGGAGTTTCCAATGACCTAACTGGTCGCCATGGTTTCCTGCGAGTCTGATTATCGTGTGACTGCGAATCACGGGATGAACGTGCGCTTGCTTTTGCTTCTGTCATTTTAGCTTGCCTCTCTTGATGCAATTTTTTGCTTCTCTTTTGCCACTCGCTGCAACCATGCCTCCTCAGACATATTATGCGGCTTGAGGCTCCTGAGTCGCTCCAGCTCAGACTTAGAAAAGCTCACGCCATTCTTTTTGCCTTGTGTTTTTGACCGACCACCACCTTGGGTAGCTGAAGCGACTCTTTGCACAGCGGGTCTGCTTCCACTTTGAACGGTCTTAGATCCACCTTTACTGGCAGACTTAGTGTGAGGATAAACCGTACCGACCCTGCTGTCCAATTCTTCGTAATACTCATCGGAACCAACGTCGAAACCTTCGTTCGCTAAATTGTAGTGAACATAGTAGGCGTACTGGGTTGCCTTCATATCCTCTTCGTCATCTTGGTTAGCGTACCAAGGGTTTTTATCGTGCCACTCTAAGGCGTCTTCAGTAGGCTTAACCTCTTGTTGAACCTGCTGCTGATCCTGATAATTAACTACCTGTTCATTGCCCTGACTGACATAAGACTCTTCCTGAGCAGCCCTCTGCCGAGACTTGGCAACCCGAAGCTTTTCTTTTTGAATCCCAATATCGTTCTGAAGCTTTGAGGCTTTCGTGATCAAGTCGGCGTCACCGCTCTCGACCGCCTTGCGATAAACGTCATCGATCTGCGCTTCTTTAGAGGCTATAGCCTCTTCTTCTTTGGCAAGGACGGTGTTTGACTGCTGAACCGTATACTTACGGTACTGCTGCAACTCCGCCTCTTTTTGCATCGCAATCTGCTCAAGCTGCTGCGCTCGATGCTCAACCTCTCTGTGCTTTGCGTTTAACTTGTTAATCCGTTTAGAAACTGACTTGGTGTAATTCTCAAGCTCGTCGCCTTCACCACCAGATCCTTCTACCGGGTCTTCTGTGACCTGAATAGAAAATTGTTCCTCTTCAACCTGCTCTGCGTTTTGATTCTCAATCATGAAAAGCTCACTATATCGTCGGGATTCAATATGGTTCCAATGACTTCGTCATCGTTAATAATTCGCACTTCACCGCCATCTTCAAGCCTGAATCTAGCGCCAGCATAACGGCCAATCAGAACCCACTGCCTTTCTTCGCACCAAGGCTTGTCGCCAAATTTGTCGGTGTCCGCATAACATAACGGCCCCTTTTTGACTACATAGGCAACAACCGTGGCCAAAGCCTCTCGGTCTACAGTGCCTTTTAGGAGGTGTATGCCGCCATCGCTCTTGGCCCTGCCAGAGTATGGCAAGACGAGCATGCGCCACCCAGCAGGGGTAGGCATTCTTTCTATGGCTGATTTTTCAAGCAAAGTTGGGTCTAGAACTCGCTCGTCGCTTGAGACGTAAGCCGAGTCTGTTATGGGGTCTGTCATTTAGATTTCCTTGTAGAATTCTCTGATCGTTTCCTCCACCAAGTTTATAACAGTTAGCTCGCCTTGCAAAGATTTATAATGTTCTACATCTTTAAGCATACCGTTCATCATGACATCTCGAATAAGATCTCTCCGCTCCCCCATGACTTTCTTCATGCGAGAGCCGAGATCTATATCATCCATTACACTTTCTCATGAAAGTTAAACCCTCTAGTGGCCGCGCCAGCGCCGCGAGCCTTGATCACTTTTACCTTGCCGCCCATGGTTCGGCGAACCAAGGCTGGGTCGGTGGGTATAGACTTAACGCTACTCTTTGGCGAATCGACCTTTTTAACTCTGCTTAAATCTTTCATCATTCTTCCTCAGTTTGTTCGATTGGTTTCTTTGCCGCAGCCTTTCTCGGAGCCTTTTTAATTACAGGCGCTTCTTCTGCCACAACGTCTTCTTGAGCCTTAACCGGCTCAGGAGCAGGCTCTTTTACAGCAGGCGCTTCAACGCCAGATAACCTAGCCAGCTTTGCCGCAATACGCGCATCGCTTTTCTGCTTCTTTTCTGCCGCGTCCTCAGCTTGTTTTTTGACCAAGGCTGCCTCTACATCTCTGGCAAGCTTTTTTTGGTCTCGAAGGTCTTCGATCTTTTTTCGCATATAACTTGTAGATGAAATTAACTCAGACATTATCGCCCTCTCATGTTTTTATTTTGCATGTCAAGGAGCTTTAGCTCCGCCTGTTGATCTAAGCGGCGTATAGCAACATCCAGCTTATCGTCTGCCACATTCTTCTGTATACCAAGCCGCTCCCTAGCGATTTCTGTTTCGAGAAGCTTTTCCTCTGCACGCTGCTGCTGCTTGGCCTCAAACTGTTCATTCTCAGCCTCAACCGTCTTCTCTTTAATAGCAAGCTCTTGCTGCCTAATTTGAACCAGAGGGTCGGTCTCGTTGCCCTGACCAATAGACTCCAAAAGCTCTTGAGTCAATTGCGCCAAGACGGGAGATGATATCTTCTCGATCTGCATCTGAATTTGACTTTGCTGCTGCTGCAACTGATCAGGAGGAACTTGCCCTGACTGGGCAGCCGTCTGCATTTCTTGCATCTGCTGATTAAGCTCTGGAGGTATCTGCCCCTGAACCATCTGCCCTGCCATAAACTGGAGGTGCTGCATCATGTGGCCAATTATCGCACCCTGCAAAGGCGGGTTCTGCTTGACTACATCGGTCAAGAATAAAGACCTATGCGTGTCAATGTGCGCCTGATGGTTTTGAGGCTCAAAAGCCTGAGCCGGCTGCCCCATCAGGAATCCGCTATTCTCAATACCCGCATCGACAGGCATTGGCTGCGGGGGCGGTGGTGGCGGCTGTATAAGGCTGTCAATATCATCGACACCAAGCGCCGCGTACATGCGCCTGTAGGCCTCGTAAATGCCTGTAGGGCCGTGTATCTGAGGATTCGACTGAACCATAGTCAAAAGCTCTTGCGCCATGGTAATTCGTTGGCTTTGGCTGAAAATATTCGGGTCAGATACGGGCACCACATCTATCCGTCCATCAAAGTCTGTGCCCATAATCTCCTGCGGCCCATTCTTTGAAACGTATGGATAGCTTGGCGGTAGGTACTCGGCAAAGACCTTGGCAAGAAGCTGAAACTCAAGCTTCTGGCTGTAGTGAAGGCGCTTGTGAATGGCGCTCATTACCTTGGTGCCTCTTTCCAGCAGCGCCACCGTAGTGCCCACAGGCATGGCTTGATTCATCTCGCCGATGTTCGTGTCCGATATACTGGCAAACCGCTTACCGGACTCGACAAGCAGCCCTAGTAGCTGCATAAGGACGTTTGACGGCTCTTTAATCGGAAGAGGGATCAGGTTGTCACGCAGAGACGCCCCTGTGGTGTCAATATCCCTAAACTCGCCCGGTTGCAAGGGGCTGTCCTCGTCTCGGATACGCATCCCGCGAGCTTTAAATCCTGCTGGCAAATTAGCCAGCGTGCCTGCGTCAATCAACTGCCGAAGAATAGACGTGCTTGATTTGGCTATGCCGCCAATCATATGGCTCAGGCCTAGACCATAAAAGCCAAGCCCCGGCAAGAATTTGTACTGCACAAAGAAATTAATCTTGGCCTTTCGAGGGTCTGTCTCAACGTAGTTTCTGCGAACAGACAAAACCTTCTGGCTTTGCTCGTCGATGGTGACGATGTAAGGTAATTTTAGGCCGGTAGGCTCGCCGTCTTCACCTACATCCTCAAACCCGGGGATATCCAATATGGTGTGAGTTTCATAAACAACGTGGTCACGATCTTCTTGATACGAAGGCTCCATGCCCTCAATCTCGTCGATCTGCTCCTCAATATCGCTCCGAGAGACGATTGTCGAGCCGCCCTTGAGGTCTACATCTGCATAAAAGCCATTGAGTTGCTGCTTCTTGATTTCGTTGCGGCTCATGTTTATGACGTGAGTCACACGCTCAGCCGTGAAAAGGTCAGAGCTTTCGTAGGGCACAATAAGGGCTTGCGGCTCGATAAACTTGCTCATGGCGCGGCTCAAGCCGGTGTCAAAATACACCTTCTTAAACGCGCTACCCGCGATGGGGAGATAGAACAAGAGCATGTCCAATTCTGGATCGTACTCCTGCATCACGTTGAGCAGGTAATAATTCATAAAGTCTTGAACCCGGGAGGCCTGCATCTCGACCTCGGGGTTGCGAGCACCAACAATCTCCGCCTTTACCGGCCCCTTGGCCGGCAGGAGTTCTTTGTAGGCGCTTGCCTGAAACTGGGTGACCGACTCTGCCAAGATGGGGTGAATAACGCCAGAAGAGCCTTCAAATGGCTGGCTCCTAGACTCGTCAAATTTCATCCCCAAATATTTTAAGCCGTCCGTGTAAGTTTTCTCCCACTCGCTTCGACTTTCTTTGTCCGCCTTAACCGAGCTGATTACGTCACTGGCAAGCTTAGAGAGGTCGCTCTTGGAAATAAAATCAACCAAGTTGGCATTAAATTCTTCTGGGATCTCTCCCGCTTCCTCTTCGTCGATCTCATCGTCAACAAGAACGTCCGCCTCACGAACCAATATCTCTGCCGCGTTACGGATCTCGTCATTGCGAGTCATCTCAGGTTCGATCTCCAACGCACTGCCGGTGGGCATAACGTCAGGATTGTCTTCTGTGCCTAAACCTTTTTTTTCAATTGCCATTAGTAATATACCTGTCTGTCGCGCTTTAAGAACTCAGCCTCTTCGGGGTAATCGCCTTGAAGGCTTAAAAAGCCTCCCTGCCGAAACCGCATCAGCGCCATTGTTGACGAGTCACAATAATCGTCATTATCTCCAAAAGGAAAGCTTGCCATCTCCTCGATGACTTCCTCTGAAAATGTTTCATCCGGTGCCCAGACCATGCCGCTCTCAAATATCGGGGCCACGCTGTTCATTCTTGCAATCTTATCTTGGCCGCGAGATGGTGTATAGGCCGTCACAGGGATGCCCATCCGCCTAAGCTCTTGAGTCAGGGGTGTTCCGCTCGCCTTTGCCTCGATCAATACGCAATCCGGCTCCCAGTATTTCCATTCGTCGTAGGCAAGCCTCTTTAGCTCTGGAAAGTCTAGCCTAACCCTTTTTGCATCCAACAGTATAATAGCTTGCACATCTTCGTCTGGCGACTGGAATATCGCCCACGTAGTAATAGCCGAGTAGTCAGCGGTCTCCTTCTTACTAAACGCGGTATCGTAACTCTGAATAACGTACTCATAAGCCGGCACGTAGTCCTTCTCCCACCTGCGCCACCATTCGCGCTTAACGATAGATCCTGTCTCGGCAGTAGGGTTCTGCATCCACTGCGAGTTCCACTTGCTGATAGGCAGAGAGGCCTTAACCGACAGGAGTTCTTCTTTCTTCCAAAATTCAGGCCACAAGGGGGTATCAGACTCCGGCATGATTGCGGGAAACTCTACAACCTCCCACTGGTCGGCGTGCTCATCCTTTCCTTGGTGCTTGAGAACCTTGCCAACCAAGTCCTTGGTGCTCCACCGCGTCATTACAATAATAATAATTCCGCCCGGCTGGAGACGCTGTCTTGGCCCAGAGGTGTACCAGTCATAAGCACTTTCCATTGCGGTCGGCGATAGCGCGTCCTGCTCAGAATGTGGATCATCAATGATCAGAAGGTCAGCGCCTCGCCCTGTGATAGCGCCACCTACGCCGGCGTAGAAAGATTCGCCCTCGTGATTCGTTGTCCAGCGCCCCGCTGACTTGTTGTCTGACTGAAGCTTTACGTCTGGAAAGATTTGCGAGTAATCGTCCGAGTCAATAAGGTTTCTGACCTTTCGACCAAACCTGACAGCCAGCTCGGCGGTGTGCGTTGTCTGGATGATTTTAAGGTCGGGCTTACGGCCCATCATCCAGCTCGGAAAGTATGTACTGGCAAACTCAGACTTGGAGTGCCGAGGGGGCAGGCAGACTATCAGGCGCTTCAGTTTGCCTTGGGCGATCCGATTAAATTTTTCACCGATGATCTTGTGGTGCCTGCCGAGGATACATTCGGGCCACATATGCTGAACAAAATCTATAAAGTCGTTCTGGCACTTGTCCTGCTTGTCCATTTGGTCATAGCGGGACAGCAGGGCCAGAGCTTCGTTTTGATCTTGCTCGCTTAGGATCTCAAAGTCTTTTAGCGAGAGGCTAGACATTTTCCCAAGCTTCTCCCTTAAATAGTAACGCCTCCGCCTCTCTACGACGAACCAAGCCGTCTAGCACTTCACCGCCGGCCTTGTTCCAGCGCCTAATCTGATGGGGAACGTCTTCCATATCCCCTGAGTTTAGACGCTTCAGCAGGGTCGAGGATTTCAAGTTAGTTGGGCCGAGGTTATACGTCCAAGATACCAAGGCGTCGAACTGGCTTTGGTTAAGCTCAGTATCAACCAGATCGTTGACGTAACCTTCAAACTCTTGGAGGTCTTCAGCAAGAATTTCTTCTGCCTCTTGCTTCGTGCAGGTATCTCCAGCAGAGACGCCTTTAGTGTGCCCGTATCCTATCGTCCAGACATCGGCAGAGCACCGATAAGACTCTAGCTTGCACCCTTCAAATTTTTTGATAAGGCATACGCCCTCTTCGCTAAGAACTCTCATATTAACTAATCGCATCATTCGTCATGCTTGTGAGAAGCGCCGTAATAAAAGCTGATGATAGATGAGACGATCCCACCCAAATAACCAAGCACAAGATTAACAATGCCGTTGTCTGTATTAACAGGGTCTTGTAGCGTGACCAGCGCGATGTAACCTCCGAAGAATAGGACGCAAGCAACTGCAATAAATTTTGGCGTCCAGTCACCTTTAAAAGCCATTCGAGCATTCTGGATATCGTCTGTTTCAAGTTTGAAAACATCTACATCTAGCTCCTTCATCCGCGCTTTAAAATCAAATTCCGCTTTCTTGATCTCTGCAAGCTGTTCAGGGGTCGCCGCTTGGATTGCGGTAGTAATTGATTTCTCGTCCGACTTACAACCCAGAACACTGGCGATTGTTTGTGCGGCAGCACCACCTAAAGGCCCACCGAGCGCCTTCCCAATAGTGGGTGCTAACGTACCGATTAATCCTTTGATGGCGTTAAATCTCATTGTGCTATTACCAAGCCAACGATGGCTATTAAAGAAGCAATCATGACGGGGTAGATACCCCAGATCATTCGCTCTAACTTATCAAAGCGTTGTGACCCGGAATCTAACCGTTCCTTAATAGACTCATACCGCAGGCTGCACTCAGCCTCATGGATCTCAATCTTCTTTAACGCTTTGCTTGCATGAGTCTCGGCCATTAGTTCACCAATTCTGCTTCAGGTTCTTCAACCACTTGGATTGATTCGCGTAGGGCGTTCTCACGGAAACCTAATGCAACCTGTAGATTAATACTCTGCTGCTGTGCTGCCGCAATTTGATTCTGCAAATCAGCAAGCTGTTTACGCAGATTAACCACTTCGACGTAGTGCACTTTGGTGTCGTTACCAAGTTCATTTACATCATACTCCTGATCGTCAATCGTCAGAATTACGGGTTGCTGCTCTTGTTGCTCACTCATACCTACTCCTAGTTGGTTACTGTTGCTTGTTCCAAAGCTCAAAAAGCGTTTCAATCTTATCTTCTTGAGTTTCAGTGGTTCCGTCTAGTCTACCTAATTTTATCTCAATTGCATTGAGCTGTTGGCGCAAAGAAAGAATTTCTTCCTGCTGGCTCTCTAACGCCATAATCTTGGCGTTCTGAATCAAATCGTCGGGTAACGCGCCTCGCAAACCTAAAGGCCATTCACGAACAAATTTTGCATTTTCCCGAACCGTCATGCTCTGTATATCAATATCGTGCTCAACTGTCGTGATCCGAGTGTCCAACGTAATGTACGCAGTTGTCGCCATCACCAAGCCTGCACCTAAAGCAATAAGGTTCCGTAAAGGAATCTCAACGGTTGTGTCTTCGCTAATCTCCGCCACTACTTGTTCCTGCTATTCCACAGCTCAAACAGTGTTCGGATCTTCTCCTTAATCTGCTCGATATCAGCGTGCATCTTGGCGAGCACGATAACCAAAGTTACGAATCCCAAGGCGATAGGCCAGATAGCCCCGATAGCGTCTAATGCGTCCATAGCTTTGGTTGCTCATTACCTACCAAGGCAACGGTTCAGCGGTAGGCGATACAGGTGGAGTAACGATAGAATTTATCTGTCCTTCCACACAGCCTTCTGCGCTGGTGACACCATTTTCACCCAACTCGGCAGTGACCCATTCTAAAACGAGGGTTTCTGTTAAGTCGGCATAAGGAACAAACGTCGATCCTTCTTGCTGCGTAAAGGTAGAGCTTCCACCGATCTCCGCAACATTGGTACCGTCAGTGCCGCTGCACAACCAGTTAGCCATAACCACGAAGTCGGGGTCTGGTGTTTGTAATACGGACATGCTTTCAATCGTCCAAGTGTAAGTAATTGTCATTGTTTATCTCCTTTTAAGATTCTAGTGCCTCAATACGGGCGGTTAATGATTCAATGGTGGCTTGTTGTTCTTGGATAGCTTTAGTCAATAAAGACGTTACGTTTCCGTAAGCAATTGAATCAGGTCTATTTTCTCCGTCATATTCAACAAACTCTTCTAGTCCTTGTTCATGTAACTCTTCGGCAATAAAACCTGTAAACAATTTTGTCGTGTCATTTACTTTGCTGTTGAAAGTTACTGGACGCATTTGCATTAAGTCTGAAATACCTTTGGTATAGTCTTGGACGTTCTGCTTGTATCTTAAAGAAGACGTTGACCTCCAAAAAACTCCAGTGCTGGCTTCCCAATATAAATTTGCAGCGTTTGCGGCAGTGCGAAGAGTAGGATTTACTCGCATGCCTCCAGTTAAAATTTCTGTTGACTGCGTAGGTTTTGCAACAGAAGTTTGGCCCACCAATAAATTGCCATTGGCGTCAAAAATTCCCCGTGGATTACCATCACCATCTGACAAGACGATGTTGTTGCTTGTGGTGCGGATGTCTAAGCCGCCTTGGTTGCCGTTGTAGCAACCTAAGATTGTGTTTTTTGAACCAGTAACTAATGAGCCAGAATCTTGTCCAACAAAAGTAGAATCTGTGGCTGTTACTAAACTTGACCCAGAACCTTCACCAATAACAGTGTTTGAACCGCCTGTGGTAATAGAGTCTCCTGCCGCTCTACCCAAGGCTGTATTGCTTGCGCCTGTGGTGTTTGCGGTTAAAGCACTTGTACCTACTGCGGTGTTATTAGCGCCTGTGGTGTTTACTAATAAAGCGAGTTTACCAACTGCTGTGTTGTTATCTGCGGTGGTGTTTGCGTCTAAAGCACCCGCCCCTACAGCAGTATTATTAGCGCCTGTGGTGTTAAGCCTCATGGCTTGGTAACCTATGGCCGTGTTTGTATCCCCTGTGGTGTTAGCGCTTAAAGAGTTATATCCAAGGGCGGCGTTTGCAAGACCTGTGGTATTCGCGTCTAAAGATAAAGCACCCACTGCGGTATTATCTGCGCCTGTGGTGTTTAAATATAAAGCTCGATAACCAACGCCTGTGTTATTAGCAGCTGTTGTATTCTCTTGCAAAGCCGAACGACCAACTGCTGTGTTGAAAGATGCTGTCGAATTGTTAAGCAGAGCATATCTTCCAAAAGCAGAATTGCTTCCTCCCGTTGTATTAGCTTGCATCGCTTGATGACCAAAAGCCGCGTTATCTGAACCTGTTTGGTTGCTAAGTGCAGCGGAAGCACCCACTGCTACGTTAGAAGTGCCTGTGGTGTTTACACCTAAAGCATCTCTACCAACTGCTGTGTTGTTTGATGCGGTGGTATTAGCATCTAAAGCGCCTTCACCTACTGCTGTATTAGAATCACCTGTGGTGTTAGCACCCAGAGCATCTCTACCGATAGCTGTATTATAACTTGCTGTTGTATTAGCATCTAATGCACCACTACCTACTGCTGTGTTAACTGTGCCTGTGGTGTTTGCGTTTAAAGCAGATTTACCAACGGCTGTATTGTTAGAGCCTGTGGTATTACTAACCAAAGAGTAACTAACAGCAGTGTTGTCTGTACCAGTTGTGTTGTTTGCTAGTGCCTGTCTGCCTAGTGCAGTATTGATTGTGCCTGTGGTGTTGTCTTGAAGAGCTTCAAAACCAACTGCTGTGTTGTTAGATGCCGTGGTGTTAGCTCTTAAAGCATTTTTACCAATAGCAGTATTAGAAGCACCAGTTGTATTTGTTAATAATGAACCGCCACCGAAAGCAGAATTATCAGATGCTGTTGTAATGTTTGCTCCTGCACCGTCTCCAACTGCTGTATTAAAAGAACCTGTAGTTAAATCAGTAAGCGATTCGCCACCAACACCAACATTGTAGCTTCCTGTGGTATTAGCATCTAAAGAACTATGACCCACTGCTACGTTTGCAGCGCCTGTGGTGTTTGCGTTCATCGCGGCATAACCAATAGCCGTATTGTTTGAAGCCGTGGTATTCAACTGCATAGCAGCAAAGCCCATCGCTACGTTATTACCGCCAGTTGTATTGTTAGCTAAAGTTGAAGAACCAACCGCCGAATTTAAAGCACCTGTAGTGGTTGAGCCTAAAGAAGCATAACCAACTGCCGTGTTAGCATTTGGTGTAGTCATTGCATCACCCGCAAGACCACCGATGAGCGTGTTTTGAGTGCCTGTGGTTACTGCGGTTCCTGCACTTCTGCCGACAGCCGTGTTATACATATTGACTTCTGAAGTAGAATTTTGTGCAGCTAAAGCAAAAGCTCCTAGAGCAACTGAAGAACTACCTTCTGTGTCTGAGGTTAAGGCTTGATAACCAAGAGATACATTGTTGCCACCTATCGTTAACGCATCACCTGCTAAAGCACCCACTGCGGTATTTTGTGTACCTGTGGTGTTTTCCTGTAAAGCTGAATTACCAACGGCTGTGTTGTTACTGGCGTCACGATTAGAATATAAAGCAAACCTACCAATAGCGGTATTGCTATCCCCAGTTGAGGTACTGGTTGATGAGCCTCGACCATAAGCTCTATACCCCAAAGCCGTATTGCCGTCTCCTGTTGTATTATAGTATCCTGCTTCAGCCCCTAAAGCAGTGTTCTCTGTACCTGTGGTGTTTGCGACTAAAGCCGTATAACCAACTGCTGTGTTGTTAGATGCTGTAGTGTTAGCATTAAGAGCATTAACGCCTAGCGCAACGTTGGAGCCACCAGTAGTGTTATAACGCAAAGAAGCAAGACCTGCGGCTAAGTTACTTGTCCCCGTGGTGTTGGCGTATAAAGCTGTTGCACCTAACGCAGTGTTATTTGAGCCAGTAGTGTTGCTAAACAGCGCGTAAGCACCGAACGCCTGACCATCGCCTGTGGTGTTTGTAGTTAAAGCACTGTAACCCACAGCAGTGTTGTTAGACGATGTCGTAATCGCATCACCTGCCGCACTACCTACGAGGGTGTTGTAAGTGCCTGTGGTTATTAACATTCCTGCTGTACGACCAATAGCTGTATTGTGAGATGCTCCGTTTTGTGTTTTAAGGGCTTCTCTTCCAACCGCAGTGTTATAACTACCACTAGCTTCTGAGCCTAATGCATTAGAACCAATCGCAATGTTTTGACCACCTGTTTGTTGTGCATCTAAAGCCGCATAGCCTATTGCAACATTCTCATCACCCGTAGTAATCGCAGTACCTGCTTCATCGCCTACGACAACATTATAATTACCACCGCTTGCAATGCTGTTACCTGCGTTGACACCTGCGCGGAAGTTGCTTGTGCCTGCTGAAGCGGTAATTAAGTCTGCTCCAGTTGCAAGCGTTACGTCTCCGCTGATACCAAGGGTTCCAGATATATCAGCATTCCCATTAACATCAATAGTGGCAGCCGCAATCTGAATTTCCGTATCAGCTACAATGTCTAACTGGCCGTCTACACTGGAGTTGATGTAGATGCCGGTATCCCGGAATTGAATCTTTTGGTCGGTGGTGGTCGTATTACCAGCCGTCAACACCTCAGCCAGCGTATCGGTCACACCGGGATCAACACCCAGCATCGCGTCAACAACTGCGGCACCAGAGCCTGCGCCATCTAAATAAACAACCGCCGTCTTGCCTGCCGCAATCGTGACGTTCGCGCCTGAGCCTTGAGAGATAGCAATCGATTGAGAGCCAGAGGTCGCGTTCTCGATGAACATGACGCGGCTGATGGTGTTAGGCGCAATCGTTAAGGTGCGCGTGGCAGATAGGCTGCCGGCAGAGGTCACCTTAAAGTACATTGCCCGGGCCGGGTCGCTGACACCATCGGCAACGGTGGTCGTTGCGTCTGCGTCTGAACTAAATGCTTGCTGAGTCGCGTAGCCTAAGGACTCTCCGATTAACTCAAGCGATTGGTTTGTGGTTGTGCCCCAAGTTCCGCTTCCCTCTCCAGTCGCCAATTCGGTCAATCTGAGAAAATTTACAAAAGTAGCCATGTTCTATCCTCTTTGTTAGGCGGCGTCCCGCCCAGCATTAATCTCTTGATATCCTGCTGACTGACTGGTGTCGATAGCCGAGTAGCCGGGTGATTGTGTTGTACTTACCGAATTGTAATTCGGGTCTTGGTTCGTGTCTATCTCGCCCCATACCAGAGTATCGCCTACACTTGCAACTATTGACAGTCCGGTAACTTCTATGATTGCTCCGGCGACCGTGGTGACGGTGCCAAGGCCAGAGTTTATCTGCTGGCCCGTAACAAATACATTGTTTACCGTCCTGACCGTTATGGTGCCAAGGCCGGAGGTTATCGCCTGACCCGTTATCGCAACATTAGCCTCTGAGTCCGTGGTGACCGCGCCAACTGCTGACGTAATAGACTGGCCAGTAACCTGAATAATTGCCCGGGCTACGACCTGTATCGAGCCTACGGCTGAAGTTATCGCCTGACCTGCCGGGGTTACATTGGCCTCGGCGTCCGTGGTGACCGAGCCAACGCCTGACGTGATTGCCTGACCTGCCGGGGTTACGTTTGCTTCTGCGTCCGTGGTGACCGCGCCGACTGCCGAGGTGATCGCCAGCCCTGTTATGCTGACCACCGCGCCGGCGTCTACCGTTACAGCGCCGACTGCCGCAGCGGCCTGCTGCCCGGTAACCGAGACGTTAACGTAGAGCGGGGTGCCCCAAGCGCCTAGCCCCCATGTTCCGCGACCCCAACCTTCTTGAGACATCAGCCGGCCATCTTGGCTTCAGCATCTTTCAGAAGCTGGACGGCGGTGCCCATAATATCGCGCACCGAATCCGTCATAAAGTCTGTGGCTAGGGATGCCTCCATCGTCTTAATCGCCTCTTGAATGTCTTCTAAAGCCGTCATATTGATCTCCAATCAGGTTCCTATAATAAAGCTTACGCCGCGCTAGGGATACCCTGAAACTTTCTGTTCAGTATACGCTGAACCTTCGAGTGCGTCAGCGGCAGAATATCGTGCAGGCTATTGACCTGCTTTGCGATCTTTCGCGGCCCAAGGCCTCTGCTGTGCAGCCTGTAGATCGTCTTGAGCACCGCCTGCTCTTCAGGGATCTCGACAAGCTTCTTGCGAGTCTTGCTGCCGGTCTTGACCTCTTCGTGCCGGAACCCATAAGGCGCTGACCCGCCAATGGCGTAGCCGCGAGATGCCCAGTCCAGCTTGCCGGCAGCAAATCGATCCTTGATCGTCGCGTGCTCTATCTCGGCAACCGCGCTCAAAACCATAAGCATAATCTGATTTGCCATAGAGTTCATGTCAAATTTAGCATCCAGCCCCTTAGACCTGCCAGCGTCAGGATAGACAATCGGCATCTCGCCAAACTGTTCGCAAAAATAAAGGGTGATACCGATCTCTTGCAGGACGGGAATCATCCCGAGCAAATCGGAGCTGGATCGGCTGAGCCGGTCTAGGCGGGTGCAGATCACCACGTCATGACGGTCGATCACGTCAGTCATGTCTCGGCTTGCGGGTCGGTCGAGGACAGCGTGGGTGCCGGACACGCCCTCGTCGGCGAAGAACTGATCAACCTCGCGGTTGTACTTCTCGCGCACGAAGTCAGTTATCTGCTGCTTCTGGGTCTCAAGCGAGATGCCAGACTTGACCTGCTCGTCGGTGGATACGCGCACGTAGCCGTATATGTTGTTGACCTGCTTTAATGGATTGCCGCTCACTTTACACCCCCCTTGTAACCATACTCAGCCATCTCTTCGTGCATCCTCTGCCAGTCAATGTTCAGGGGCTTGCTGTCGCTGCTGCGGTCAGAGAACATCACCTGACCATCCTTGAGCAGCTTGATCCCGAATACCGCCTTTGGCATCCCATCATAGACGATGTCAATGCCGTGCTTCAGGCAAGTGCGCCGCACCCGGTTGTAAAAAACTTTCTTCGCTTGGGCACCTGCCCCTTGATCGTTCATCGCGTTTCTCCTGTCAGTGAAATTGCATCTTAGGGCATAACGTGTCGATGTGCAAACAATTATTTAGATGTGTAGGGGTTTGCATATGGACACGGGGTATGCTAAGATGGTCAAATCAACCAATGGAGAAGTGTGATGAGTGTACGATCTAAAAGAGGTTCAAACGTAACCCCCGAAGAGCACAAGCTGGTGATCAAGTTCGCCAAGCAGTGCCTGAAGGAAATCTGCAAGAAGCAGCATGAGCTTGAATACGCAGGCAAGCCTGTTGTTTACGCCGAAGCTTTAAAGCGCCTGTCAGTGCAAACCAAGCACAAAGGGCAAAGAAGCTACGGTGGCCCTCAGCGTATCAGCATCGACATGCGCTATCTCAGGAAGCCGTCTTACAAGATGAGCGAGTATTCGGCTTACGCTGCCGATCCAGTCATTGGCGAATTTGAAACGCATGACCCTGAGCTGGTGCTGTTCGCAGTAGTCGCCCATGAGATCGCGCATCATGTGCAGATGCTGTACGGCCCATCGACTCGCTATCTCAAGAAGACCTGCCACAAGTCTCACGGTGAGGCGTTCAAGTCCATCTACCGTGAGCTTCGCCGCACGTTGGTAAACCCGCAAATCGAATCAATAAAACAAGCCGCGTAAGCGGCAAGGAGAAAGAATGAGATACCACAGATTAGAAGCCGATAAGATCTCGGAGCTTGATGGCCTGTCACGGCTGAAGCGGATGATCGCCAAGCACGACTGGTACTTCGACTACTCGGATGACCATAGCGTCTGGCAGCGCGGGGTCAATGAGCGCAGAGATATTGTCGCAGGGGCCAAGGCGCTTGGCAGGCCTGAGATATTCCACGAGGCGTTTGAGGCGATGAAGGATAGCCGGCTAACCGAGTACCTCGACGGGCTGGTGGGTGATGATGGATAAGTATTTCTCGTCACTCGACATGGCCGCACTGCGGATGCAGCTACCAACCAATAGCAAAAAGGCCATGAAGTTATACCGCCATGTCCTGCATAATGAGCATGACGCTGGCCCAGAGGCCGGCTACATCATCAGGTTGTGGAAGCAGGAGCGTGGCATCGATGAAAAAGATAACGGTATTAATCGAACTTGACGTGACGAAGTTAAGCGACATCGACGCCCTTCAAGACATGATCGAAGAGACTCTGGCTGAGGCGCTAGATCAGGACGAAGAGGTGGCGATCAAAATTAAGGCGGAGTTTTCTAGAGGGGAAAGTCAATGAGCGACAATCAGCACCAATTTGATGTGATCGTAGATCTTATTCATAGCGCAATAGAATCTGAGCAAGATCAGCCTGACGTTTTTAAGCTTGAGACTGAGCTTAGGTTAAATCACGTATACCTGAAGCTAAGAGAGGCTTTAGACATAGAGCCTATTGCTCTTTCTTAGCCCTCTCTATGTACTCGCTGACAGTGTCAACCCATTCAGGGGTGGCCTGCTGGCTAGGCTTAGATAGTTGGAAAGATCTGGCATCGCCCTGAGGATCAATCCCCATCTCTCGCCTTTGTTTGTAAAAATCAGGAGCAAGAATTTGTCTGGGAATAGGAACCTCAAAGCCGCCCATATAATCGCCCGACAACTGAGTGTTATATGTGGCATGAGTTAAATTAGGATTTTGTACCGGCTCAAAACCAACTACTTCGCCCTTCTTGTTTAGGATAGGGTTGCTCTTATCTACTCTTCCAATCGTCATCCCGCCGGTTGCAAATGGCAGGTCTAGATAAGCTGGGTCGGTAATTGCAACTCGGGTCTGGGCTACGTCAGGAAATCCCTTAGATTGAAACTCTGCTTTATCCATCCTGTCTATAAAAGCATGACGCAAGGGGCCGTTTCCGAGTAACTGCTCACGGGCCTCGGGGTGGTCGATTCCCTTCCACTCTGGCCTGATTTTTTTGATCACCTTATCAAATTCTTTTTTTGTTTTTTTCGTGATCTTCATTTTTGGAATTTGCTGTATTAACGCATCAGACATCATGGTGTTAAAATCTAACCCCGTCTGAGTCATTATTGTTGGCATAAAATAAGTTTCTTCGTCGCCAACAGCTTGCCTACCAAGTGCCGTTATTGCGCCTTTGTCGCCTGCCCAAATAGAACCAATTCCGTCATTATCTCTTAGGTGCTTTTGATACATCATGAACTCCGGCCCACCCATGAGGTCAATTGGAAACTCCAAATCAATGCCGTTGATTCTCACCAGCTTTTGGCCTGCGACAGCTCTATCGCCTGCATCAAAAATTATTCGGCCACCTTCCATGTCTTCCGGCTTGATTGTTTTGCTCGGAACCAGAACGCCTGAAGGCGAAAGCTCATAATCCATATCTTTAGGAAGGGTTTTCAACTTTAACCCGCCGCCGGCTGGATGGTAATAGCCCACCTGAAGGCGCTTTTGCTCGCCAAGGGGCAGGCTGATCTGATCTTCAATCGAAGACTTCAAAGAGACAATGCCGTCCTTCAGTTTGCCAGCGCCTTTTGCAAGAATGCCACCAACCCCGGGGATTAAGCCGATGGATGCGATGCCGGCCTCTACGGGCATGCCGGCCTTGGCGTAATCGACAGTGTCTATCGCGGCAGTCGCATCACCAGCAACCGGAATGAAATCTAGAACATCTAATATTTTCTTAGCACGACGATACGCCTGCCTATCACCTCCCATTGCGTCAGATATTAGTCTCTGTAATTTAGATCGAAGATTTTCTTCTACAGGGATCGCCATCTGGAGCGGCCCCATGTCAGTTGGCATCCTTGATAATAGCCGCTCGATGTCCCCGGTAGAGTCTTCAAAAACATCAATATCATCTAGATCCACAGCACCGCCGTTGGCTTTGAGTAGTTCGGCGGATTTTGGGTCTTCAAAAACGGCATTCACAGAGCGAACATCCTTTGGGTTAAAGATGACAAGCTCGCCACCAACCTTGAACCCTGAGAACCCGTCCTTGGCCATCTTCTTTTGAGCCTTGCGCTTGATCAATTGAAAGTCAGTATTATCCTTTACCGACTTTCTCACGCTCTCTATCGCAGCACCAAAATCCTCATTTGTACCAACCTTGCCTCGAATAAAAACAGGCAGGATACGAGCGCCTTCATCAAAGCTCTCTTCGGTAAAGTCTTTACCCTTTTCTTTGAAGGTGCGGATGTACTTCTCAGTGTACCTAGGGTCTTGAGCAATATAGATCCCGGGGCCAAGCTTTCCGCGCTCAGACGGCTTTAAGCTGGTGAAATCAAGAGAATCACCCTCAAACTTATCCGTGGCATGGTAATACACCGTATCAGTGTCGAAACCAGCGTCTTTTGCCCGTTGCAGGCGCTCCATGGGGAAAAAGCCAAACTCGTTCAGGTCGTTACCGTCTGAAAAAACCTCTTTGACCTTTACCTTCATGGATATTACGTCACCGGCTTCATCGCCCATTGCGCCGTAACCGCTCATGCCGTGCGTTTTTGCGTAATCGGGACTCAAAGTCACAAAATCACCGGGATTTATCTCGCTAACCCCTTTGGGAACCGCTCTATACACGGTTACCTCTGCTTCTGGGTCAGCTCTAACAGCCCGTATGATGTTGAAGCTTTCTTGATCTGCTTTATTTGATGGGTCACCGTAGTATTGAAGCCCCTTGGAAGAATAAACGTCATCTGGAAATACATTTCCACCGCCCGTCATATCATCTAGCCGAGCTGCCCCAGCGTCTGGCGTGGTTGGAGAGTGCATCATTCGATAGGAAACGTCATCGCCAGAGCCTTTTGTCGCTGTCAAAGAGCCGATACCCTCGTCTATAAAATCTTCGCCAAGCTC
>JACLAB010002510.1_pt1 | contig 21817 bp, 13 predicted proteins | sample 8027921 | NCBI WGS metagenome assembly JACLAB01 (sample SAMN15725117, study PRJNA655200) | protist metagenome | isolation source: fluorescence activated cell sorting (FACS) single amplified genomes of... | place: USA: West Boothbay Harbor, Gulf of Maine | collected 2000-07-19
GTCGTTGTTTACGAAACGCGCTCGCAAAGAAGGAGGAGAGCAGTCACAAACAAATCCGTTGTTTAAAATCCAATCCTTCGTGAAAGAGAAAAAATTTTGTTTAGGGTTTGTACCATTGCTAGGGTTTAAAAGCAGGACTCTCACTTCTCTCTTTTTCTTCTTCTCCTCTCTTTCTTTTGTTTGTTGTTGGTGTCTGACACTGCTACATCTGCTTTTGTGTGTGTGTGCTGCGCGAAGCTTCGTTGGTGGTGTTTGCGTTTGTTGGTGTTGTTATTACACCCGCGCGATATAATAAAAAGAAAGAGTGAAAAGACTACTCCAGATACACAAAATGGTGCTCTTGGACAACGACCAATTCTTGACGGAGATGACGAAACTCTACCAACGCAATCGACTCAAAGGCTCGGTCTGGACGACCATGAAATCCTCGCTCTGCTTAAACAGACCGAAGAGGAACGCACCTCTTTTATCCAAGGAAGAGGAGAAGGAAAAAAGGTGCTGTTTAGTGAGATGTTCGGACGGGAAGAGGAAAATCAGCACCCGAGTGTTCTCGCAGAAAGCGGAGAAGTTCGCGAGAGAGTTCACGTTGGTGCAAAAAGCGAGCATGGACGGTTTGAAGGAAACGGAGAAGAAGAAAAAGAAGAAAACGAATGAAGACGAGAAGAAGAAGAAGAAGAAACATACGGACGCAAAAGGAAATGATGGTGATGACGCGGAGAAGAAGAAGAAGACTAAAAAGAAGAGAAAGAAGAAGAGCGGCGGGGGCGGAACGACGGCGTGACAGTCTTCCGGATTCGCATCGGAGTTTAGTATTCTTAGCGCAAAGTTGTCGTTCGCGTCGGCCAAACGGGAACACGTCAAACTCAAACGGAGAAGAACAACATTCCTCCGTGTATTCGGAAAAATCTCTTCGCTCGATATTCGCTTTGGCCGCAAATATTCCTCTTGTTTATTCTTGATCTCGAAAGCAGAAACGAGAGGAAAAAACGCTCGTGCATTCGCCACTAAAATTCGGAACAAAAATCACATCACACTCTAATGTTTGGCATGAAAAAATCTCTCACTTTCGTCGGCTTACTCGCCATTACCGGCGCGAACGCCGGCGCGGTGGATCTCACCGAGGGTGATTTCGACGCGCAAGTTTTTGAAAGCGGGAAGGTACGATTCTCGAATATCGATTTGATGATGAGAAGACGCGCGTTTTTTTTAATCGAGAACATTTTTCGAGTAAAATTTCCCCCCGATGATGATCGAAATTACGTGCATAAAAACTGACCTTTTATTCTCTCTGCTACTCGTGCGACGCGCTTTGCTCGTCGGTATTGTTGAACACAGGGCGCGTTCGTGAAATTCTACGCCCCGTGGTGCGCGGTTTCTTCTCTCTCGCTTCTCGCTCGTGTGCGATTGATTTTGGATTTGGATTAGAGATCCTTTTTTCTTTTTTTGCTCGCCCGGCGGCACAAACCAAATAGGGGTGTCACACTTCAAGCGTCGCGTCGTCGCGAAAATTGGAGCATTCGATCGAGTCTTTCCAAGAAGAAGAACAGTCGTCGAGGCGAACAAAGACGCACGCGCGTGTTTTTGCCACTTTCTCGTCCGTCGATCTTTTCGTATCATTTCTTACCGTTATTATTTGTTTATTATTATTATTATTATTATTATCGTTACGAACAGGTGCGGCCACTGCAAAGCGCTGAAACCAGCCTGGGATAAACTCGGCGACGAGTACGACGGTTCGTCCACGGTTTTGATCGGCGACGTGGACTGCACGGTGCACCAAAACTTGTGCCAAAAATACGGCGTGCAAGGCTACCCGACGTTGAAATATTTCACGGCGAACCCGATGGGCGACGCGTACAACGGCGGCAGAGATTACGAGGAGTTGTCTAAGTTTGCGAAGGAGTCTTTGGGTCCGTCCTGTGGGGTGGAACACATGGACTTGTGCGACGCCGAGCAAAAGAAGTCTTTGGAGACGAAGATGGCGTTGTCGGACAGTGAGTTGGACAAGTTGATCGAAGACTCGGACGCGAAGTTGAAGCAAGCCGACGAGGATTTGGAGGCGTTGTTGAAAGGGTTGCAACAGCAATACGAAGACGGGAAGAAGGCGAAGGAGGACGCGCAAGCGGCGCTTTCTCCGGAGTTGGCGCAGTTGAGATCGGTGAAGAGGTCGAGAGAAAATGGGGCGAAGCAAGAGTTGTAAATTGATACAAACGGCGACGACGACGACGACGATGGTGATGATTCTCTCGCGCTGGATGCATTGACGTTACCCACAGAGTGAGTGAGAGAGAAAGAGGAGGTTAAGAAGAAAAAGAAGAAGAGAGACCATATTAGAATCAAAAACGACTTACACACTATATAATACATATCTAAGAGGCTACAGCTATATAAAGCAACTTTCACATCAAGTTTATAATTACTATTGTATCTATCTACGCGCGACTACTCTGTGTGTTCAACTCGTTGTCCTTCTCGTTTACATCGTCCGCGACCGGCTTCAAGAAATGTTCCCACGACACCCACTCTTCGCGTTGGCGATAAAATCGCATCGGGTCTCTCGGCATGTTCCAAGGCATGCGTTTCCCTGTCTCTTCCTTCACAAAATGCACGAATTCGACGCGTTTCCCGTCACGAAAATACTTCCTCTGTAAACTTTCTTCGTGCAAAAACGCTCTCGCTTCGGCGAGGGACATTTTTTCCGTTCGATTCTGCAACTTTGCGTATTTTGCCACCGTTGCGCTTCCGATTTCTTTCACGCGGTACCGAAGATCGTGACGACCGGCGCTGATGAGCTCTTCGTCCGTTGGCATGTACAAAACATCTTTCTGACTTTTTCTTTGCTCTTTGGCAAACGTTCGAACGTCTTCTGCGAGCGTTTTCAAGTATATTTTGAACGAATTGACGTCGTTTTCGCGTCGAGCGCGAATCCAGGCGCCTTTGCCCGGTTTCATGCGCATGCGTTTGGCCACCGTGACTGGACCGCCGTGTTCGACCATGTGTCTGGCGAGATCGTCGCGTCCAACGTTACGTAATTCCAAAGCGCTAGGAAGTCGCGTGCTTGCGCCAATCTTTTTGTTTTTCATTCTCTCGTCGCTGACTTCATCGTCCTCGTCCTCGTCCTGGTCGAATATCTCGTTCTCCATGCAATCCAACAATTCTTTAGAAAAGATGTCAAAGTTCAACAAGTGACGATCTTCCGCCCACCTCGCTCTTGGCCACTTCAACGTCTTCGCCACTGCACCGTATCCACCGTGTAACACCACCGCGTGATGCAAATCCCACCTTCTCGCGTCGATTAAGTCTCTTCTCGTTGGCATGACCATGTGCCGATCGTGGTCGTCTTCGTCTGGTTTCGCGAACGAAATCGCTCCGGAGATGTCGTTGTACCAAAACGTGCGTTGATCGTCGTCGTCTTCGCCGCTACCAGAAGCTGACATGTCGTCTTGTTCAAACCACATCGCGTGCACTAACGCTCTCAACTCGTCCGCTAAATTCTCAATGTTATCCCAGTAATAAAAAGGTTTCCGGAATGGCTCGAAATCTAACAAAACCGCCATCGTCAACCAATCGTACCCGAACAACTTTTCCACTCGTTTGATTAAATCTTTCCTATTTTCTTTCTCCAGCGATCTTTTCGAGGGCATGCCGTAGTGATTATCGCCTAACGTTCTCGCGTACGGCATCAAATCAAACTTCAACTGATCCAACGCCTCTTTCAACTCGGAGTCGTCTAAACTATCCCCTTCGGCGTCGAACGCGTCTCTCCCTCCTCGTCCTCTCAACAGTCCAACCGGCGGATCGATGAACAAAATTTTCTTCATCGGTATCATTTTCGGGAACAACGCAGGTGCAAACGGAATGTATTGCCAGTTGCTATCGTCGTCTGCGTCGTCGTCGTCGTCGTCGTCCACGTCGCTTTCTTTATGCACGAGCAACGTATACGCCGCGATATCCTCCGCGACGGAACCGCTCTCGTCTGCGTCTTCTCCCGCATCCTCCTTTTCATTTGCCTCCACCACACTCGAATTGGTCATCATCCCGAAGGACAACGCCTCTAAAAACTCTAACGCGTCCTCTGAACTCGTCTCGCCTTCCACTTCCACCTCGATCTCGCCTCCGCTCGTGGCTAATATTTGAACCACTTTCCCAACCACCATTCTCGTGTTCCAATCGAGAACGGTCCACCCGAGCCAACGCGCGGCATCTGCGAGCTTTATTCTTTTCGAGTTTTCGTTTAAAGAGAAGATTACTGGCTCGATGGCATTTTCGGGATGCTCTTTGTCTTCTTTGTCTTCATCTTCATCTTCTTTCAAAGCGCGCACAACGTGACTTCCCCTAATTGGACGACGACGACGACGTCGAGGATGATTGCGAAGAAAAAATGACGAGGAACACCTTTTTTGGGTGGTGCTTCGTTCAAAAGATACCGCGAGGTTGCGCATTCTCTCTCTCTTTCTCTCTCTTTTATTCGTATTCTCGACGCGTCGTTTACGTTGACGTCGTGGTCGTCCTTGTCTTCGATATCATCTTAAAGGGGAAAATTTTAGGGGAATTCCTTCATTTCCCGAACATAAAACACATACATAAGAAAAGATGTCAACGCGCGCGCAAAGAGGCGATCGAGGCAAAACGCGAGGCGCAGGAGGCACAGGAGTAGGAGCATCGGGAGTCTTCTCTGCCAAGAAAGCGGGAGGAGGAGGAATAGGAGGATTACAGCAGCAACAGAAGAAGAATACATCGCGGTGGGAGTTGCAAAACATCCATTGGGGCGGGGAAAGTCTCCCGAATTCGACGGCGTCGGGAGTGGCGGCAGGGGGCGGGAAACCGGTCGTTCCTCAGGAAAAAACCGCTTTAGTCACGAAATGGGTGAAAAGAATCGAGAATATAAACAACGGTGAGAACATGGAGACGAAGGAGAAAGAGGACGTGTTCGTATTGGGAGGAGGAGGAAAAGGAAAGAAACGGAGGAAGTTGGAGGTGGTGAAGCGCGTCGGGTACGAGGTCAAAGTAAAAAGGAACCAACAACGAGCAGCAGAAGAGCAGTAGAGCGTTTGTGAGGAGGAGGTGAAGGAAAGAAACGGATGAAGTTGGAGGTGGTGAAGCACGTCGCGTACGACGTCAAAGTAAAAGGAACCAACGACGAGCGGCGGAAGAGCGGTAGAGAGAGTTTTGTAAATTTGAAGTGTACGATAATTAGACTTAATCAAAGTGTCTTCCCAGGTGTCTCTCTCTCTCTCTCTCTCCGCAAAGCGCTTTTGCACGCCGCGTTTCGCGATTTTAAACGTTTTTATCTCAACTCCCTCTTCTCTTCTTACCGCCGGCGGCGGCGGGCGTCGCCACGTCTTGTTTCTTCACTTCCAAGTTCTCCTCTTTTTTCATCAGCAACTTCGTGCCGGTGCTTAATATCGCGATCGAAGCCGCGGTTCCGCAAAGGATCTGAAACCACGATTTTTCGACGAGAGGAGTTTGGCTGCTACTGTCCGACGCCTTCGTGGTTGAATCCGCGGAGACGTTCAGCGCGTCCTTCTTCTTCGATTGGACCACTCCAGGGGACTCAGGAATGGGCGAAACCACCGCTTTTGCTTCTATCGTCTGCGCGGAATCGTGCGTCCCAGCATCAGCCGAAGAGACGACCGAGGACACAGTATCCGCCCCTCCCGTCGTCGCGGTTGTTCCTTTCTTTTCTTTTTTCTTTAACTTCTTCTCCTGTTTGCGCTCTTTCCGAGCAGAACTTCCGAGCATGATGTGAAACGAATGTGATTTGTTCCCTAACTTCTTAATTCTTCTTTTTCTCCAAACTCTTTCTCTCGCAAAGATTTGAAGAGGACGAGTTGTTGTTCAAGTTTTTCGTGGATGTTTCTTCTTCCTCCTCTTCTTCAGTTCTTCTTCTTCTCGCGGTGAAACGAAGACGACTTAAACACAAGGACGACGGTTTTATATCTCTTTCTTAATAACGAGTTTGACCGGTTATTTTTGGTCAATGCAAAAAATACGAGTAGATTTAATGTATAGATCAGGAATATTTTTGTTATATCTCTACGAACTTTTTGTTTATGTAGTACACCTGCTGTGCGCTGCGAGAGATGATGACGACGCGCGCGCACGTTGAATTGAATTACTCTACTCCTTCCGCCCCTTCCCTTCTTCCGTAGCGCGGCTGCTCTTCCTCTTTGCTTTTTCCACGACTCGTTTTTTCTCCTTTCTCGTTTTCTTGACATCCAGTTCCAAAGGTGGGGGCAAACTCCTCGCGATGAGCGCGCCCAGGCCGGTCAGGAACAGGATTTCGACGCACGTCGCGATGGCGCGCTCCGCCATGGTCGTCGCTAAATTTCTTTCCTCTTTCCTTTCGAGTGCGGTGAAGGCGTTTTTACTTCGCTCTTCTTGGTGAGTTTTTTCTTCTTTTTCTTCCCGGAAAGTATCTCTTTTGTTTTTTGCTTCTTCGTTGGGATGCTTTTGTCGCGCGCGGAGAGGAGCTTCTTGGCGGACTTCTTCCCTTCGCTGTTTAAGTTCGCGCTCGAGTGTTGGTGCTTCGGGTAGTTGCTGTCGTTCGCGCTGGTTTGTTTCTTCGGCGGCGCGTATTTCATCTTCTTTCTCAACGCGTTTTAGAAAAAGTGAAGAAGAAAGGAGAGTGACTTGAAGAAGAAGTTTGTGTTTCACATGATGTTTCTCATTAGAAAGCTCGTATCGAATTTACAACAAACAAACAATATTTCTCTCATATAACGGTAGTTGTAATCGTGGTAGTACTCGTATCGGTGAGTAAATGTATCGGAGAGTAAGTAGAACGTATATCAGTCAGGCGTAAAAGAGAACGCTCGGGAACCCTTTGTACGCGAACGATAAGCGCCTTTGAATTGGACCGAAAGGCGCGTCGACGCCGACGGTGCGAACGCGCTTGACCGTGGCGAAGAAGACTCGCGAGCTGCTCGTGACAGATTGAACGAACGCTTTGTCGTTGTCGATATACACAGCGCCGAGATAATAGGAGAAGTTGTCGATTTTCTCGGAAAATTCCATGACGGCGGTGATGACGTGTTCGGTCGATCGACTGGAGACCGCGACGAGTTCGGGCGGTTTCCTCGGCGGCGGAGGAGGAGGAAGAGGAGAAGAATAGAGAGGAGGAGCGATGTTCGGATTGGCAATGAACCGATAGTGCGATGAAAATCCAGACGTCCATCCAGGGTTATTGTTGACGCCGGGCGTTTGACCTACGGTCTTCTTCGGGTTCGATGGATCTTTGACCTCTCCGACGTAACAACTCGTTCTCGCCGAGTCGTGCGCAAACGCTTCGCAAGTTTTTTTATCAGGGTAATCTTGGCCGTCGGGTGCGCTGTCGTGGCACAACCGGCAACACTCTTCGGGATTGTCTACGTCGTTGTATCTCATGAACGGCGCGATATCATACCGTGCGTTCGTTTCAATCTCATCGCACTCTTCCTTTTTCTTTACAAACGGAGGAACGAAGGAAGGCGGCATTTCTGGTATGAACGGCGGAATGAACGGCGGAGGAACGAAAACATTCGACATCGTTGCAGATTTCAGTATCGCTTCGATTTTATCGTGATAAACCTTCACGATGTTCAATATTGGTTCGTGTTCTTTGTCTTCCACGAACACGCAATACCCGTCTTCGTCGTATTGTTTCTTCAAAAGAGAGCCGAGATGCCAAAACAAGATTCCGCCGGCGCTTGGAGAGAGAGAAGTTCTTTGCTCAAACACTCCTCCTTCTCTCTGTATCATTGCGACTGTCGCCTCCGTCGCCAACTCGTACACTCTCTCATAGTAGGATGCCCGAACGCTGATCGGTTTCTTCTTGCCAAACTCTTCGAAAAGAATAGGCAGGCCTAACGCTTCCGCGTCTCGAATGTGCTGCCGTACCCACTGATCAGTAAAGCGTAACTTCTCCTCTTCGCTCGCGTCGCTCAACCAATCGTCCACCCATAAGTGCACGGTCAAAAAATCAAATCCGACAGAGTGTTTGATAAAATCGACGCCCCAGTTTCCGGCATCCGAAAACGGATTGACGTTCGCCGAGTTGGTGAAAGAAGAAGAAGAAGAATAAAACCCCTCCGAACCGAGCGATAACATGTGATTCATGTTCACCTCTCTGAACGCCTGAATCATCTCTTGACACCACTCGCTCATGATTGCATCTCTCACCATTCCATTCTCTCCTCCCCCTGATTCCATTCTCGGCTCGTTGATCAGCTGAAACGCAAACACGCTCTCGTCGTCCTTGTACCTCTCCGCGACGTATCGCACGTACCTCTTATACGCCTCCTTAATCCTCACATCACGGAAGAACTCGCTCTTCTCTTTCACCCCAAACCAGTCGCAGTATTGCTTTACCCCTCCGTAATCCTCCCAAAAGTTTGTCAGCGTCAGCAACAACCGAATCCCTCTCTTTTCGCATTTCCGTAACAACCGATCCAACCCTTGAAAATTCTCCTCCTCGAACACTCCGACGTCTTTTTGCAACGCTCTGCCATCGAAATCTTTCCGATCGCCGTCTAAAAACGCCCAAACTCTCAACACGCTCGCCCCGGACGTTTTCGCGCCGTCCAACACCCTATCGACCATTTGCTGCCCTTCTTCGCGTCCGTTCTCCTCGTAGAGCAACGCGAACGCGTTCGCGCCGAGCGCGAGAAAGCGCTCTTCTCTCTCCAAACCACCACCAGAAGAAGAGAAAAAAGAAAACGACGCGCCGTCGCGGCGGATGAACCTTTTGTTAAAGCTTTGCTGCGCCGAGGACGCGCGAAAACAAACGAGTAAAACGAGAACGAACAGAACGCGCGCGAAAGCGCCGTGAGATTGCCCTCGCGAGGATGAGTTTACAGTCATAATATAATACGCGTAAAAATACTGCCGTTTTTGAGCAAAAACACACACACGAGCGGCTTCAGAATTTAACAAACTTTCGACGCAGAACAACACACAACACGTAACGCGCGAAGAACAGAATGGCGAAAGACCAACACGTACCCCGCCGTTCATTTTCGCTGAAAAACACGCTCGAAACGTTCTACAGAGGCGGACCCATCTGCATCGACAACGAGCTTCTGGCGTGCGCGAATGGCGACGAGGTGACGGTCGTGGACGCGAAGACTGGCGGCGTGAAATCCCGAACGGAGGGAGATACGGAACCGATCACCGCGATGTGTTTCAGCGCGAACGGGAAGAAAGTGTTCGTGGCGTCGAGGTCGTTAGCGATGCGAGAGCTGGACGTGGAGAGCGGGAGATTTATTGGGAGGAAATGGAAACCGCACAAGATGCCGGTGTTGGCGGTGTCGGTGGACCCGAGTGGGCAGTTTTTGGCGACGGCGAGCGCCGATCGGACGATTCGGGTTTGGGACATCGAGAGAGGGTACGCGACGCACTCGTTCAAAGGTCATACGGCTATGGTGACTGCGGTGCAATTTCACGAGACGAGAGGGGTTTTGAAGCTGTATTCTGGTTCGGATTGCGGAGAGGTTGGATTTTGGGATTTGCGAGGGAACAAAGCGGACGCGCCGATGGCGAAAGATGCGCACGTGAGTGCGGTGACCGCGATTGGGATTTCGACGTGCGGGAAGAAGATTTTGAGCGCGGGGAGAGACGGTGTCGTTCGCGTTTTTGGTTTGAACGGGAAGGTGATATCGACGACGAACGTTGGAGAGGCGGTGGAAGCCGCGAGAGTGTTACCGAGGAAGAGCGCGTTGTACGGCAAGTCCGGAGAAGATCGCGAGGAAGACGGGAAGGTGAGGTTTGCGACGGTAGGGAGCGGAGGCAAGGTAAAGCTATGGAAGGAAGGCGCCGGGAAGGCGTTTTTGGAATCGAAAACGTTAACCGGTGGGGTGGAGAATAACGCGAAATCGAACACGGATTTCCAAGCGGCGAGCGGAACGTTCGTGGAGTGCCGATTAGCCGAGGATGGGGAGATGTTGTTGGCGGTAACTGGAGATGCTCGAGCACTCTTTTTTGAAACAACTGGTGGTAGTAGTAGTAGTAGTAGTAGTAAAGGAAAGGATAAGAACAATAGTAAAAAGGGTAGTAAAAGTGGATTGACGATTGCGCGAGAATTGATTGGCGACTGCGACGAAATCGTAGGTTTGGCATTTGCGAGAAGTTCGTTGGAGAAAACCGTGTACGAAAATGAAATCGCACTTATCAGAGATTACAACGATCCCGAAGATGAGAAAGCAAACAGCGACGACGATGTAGACGGCGACGATGACGCGAGAAAACGGAAATCGTTGAACGATGCCAACGCAGATAGGGAAACGTTGCCTCCACCTGAATTGTTGTGTGCGGCGACGTCGTCGTCGCCTTTACTTCGTATTTTCCAAGCGCATAAGGATAGGAACGCTGGTTTCACGTGCATTGCTGCTTTAGCTGGACACTCAGAGGCCATTTTATCCGTAGATTGCGCGCCGAGTAAAATAGTGAATGATAGAGAAGAAGTAGCGGTGAGTTTAGCGGCGACTGGATCCAAAGACCATATGGTTCGCTTATGGAACGTCGAAAAAAGGGAATGCATAGCGTTCGGTAAAGGTCACGTGAGTGCAGTAACTTCCGTTGCTTTCGCACCGAGAAAGAATGCACCGTTTGTAGTTTCTGGAGGGCAAGACCGCGCCTTGCGAATATGGGACGTGAACGCAGCTTTAGAATTGCACGCCAAAGCTAACGACATCAACAACAAGGAGGACGATGAAAACGATGAAGAAAATGTAGTCATACGTATGCCAGCGATTGCAGCGACTGTGGCGCACGATAAAGCCATAAACGGCGTGGCAGTGTCGCCAAACCATTTGCTAGTCGCGTCAGCTTCCGCAGATCGCACGGCAAAGCTTTGGAAGATGCCGGATTTGCTCTGCGCGGGCGTCTGTCGCGGGCATAAAAGAGGCGTGTGGGCGATTGCATTTTCTGATGCGGATAAATCCGTTGCAACTGCCGGTGGCGATAAAATTATTCGCTTGTGGGATTGTTCCAACACGACTGGTGGCGATTTGCCGTGTTTGAAATCGTTCGAATCGCATTCAGGCGCCGTGTTAGCGGTGAAATTTTTATCGTCCGGACAACAGCTCGCCTCCGTCGGCGGCGATGGGAAGCTCCTCGTTTGGAACAATAAAAACGGGTTAGCCGTGAAAGAGTTCGAAGCGCACGAAGACAAAGCGTGGGCGATGGCCCGAGGTGGCGACGGCGCGTACATCGCCACCGGTGGTGCCGATGGATCTTTGAAACTTTGGGAAGACGACACGTTGCTTGCTTCGAAACATCGCGAAGATAAAATGCAACTCGGCATTGAGAAAGATCAACAGTTGCAAGACGCGGAGGCGATTGGAAACGGGAGCGAAGCTTTAAAATTGGCGTTGAAACTCGATCGGCCGCGCGCGTTTTTACGCGTAGCTTCGCGTATGACCATGGAACGTGGCGAAAAAGGGATGCAAATTGCCAAAGGAGTTTTCAAAGAACTCGATACGGAAGAAACCGTGCGATTGCTCAAATACATTCGCGATTGGAACACAAACTCGAAGACGAGCGGCGTTGCAAATAAAATTTTAAAGTGTGTGTTGACGGCAAAGCCTTTGGATGCGATGTCAAGTCTGCCGGGAATCATTGATTTGTGCGCCGGATTGAAAGCGTACGCGATTCGACACCAAAACCGCGCGCAGAGGATGTATCAGAGTACATTCTTGATCGATACGGCTCTGACGAGAATGGGCGGCCTGAGAGAAGAAAGCGAGTTAATGCTTGATATGGATGAAGAAGAAGATGAAGAGGAGGAGGAAGAGGAGGAGGAGGAGGAGGAGGAGCGCATCGCAACGCCTCCCAAACCAAAAAAATCGTCGACTGCGGCTACAAAGACGAGGAAGAAATCGCGAGTATGGGAGACGGAAACGGTAATAGCGCCTTTGGAGAAGGAGAAGAAAGGAGGCGACGCGATAGAAGCTTCCGAAAAAGAGAAAGAGAAGCCAACCACAAAACCACCTCCTCGAAAGAAGAGCAAAAGCCCGTCGCCGGCGCCTCCGATTGAGAAGCGACCGACTCGCCGAAGCACGCGATCACAAACGCCAGAAGTAGAAGAAAAAGTAACCGCCGCGAAAGAAAATGAGAAAGAGAAAGAGAAAGAGAAAGCGGAAGAACAACAACAACCGTCGAAGAAAAAACGCGGTCGTCCTCCGTCCAAATCAAAATCTCCGCCCTCGCGCGAAGAAGAGGAACGCGCTGCGGAGGAGCCGCCCCCTGCGAAAAAGAAGCGAGGTCGGCCGCCCAAAGTACCACCCGCGTCAGCGACGAAAAAGAACGCGACGACGAAGAGTAAACCACCACCACCACCGAAAGTAGCGCTTCGTCGATCGCTGCGTTCTCGTTCTCGCTCGCCCACGCCAATTTAGGGTAGTAATAGGACCAAGTAGCATTTGAAAGTTGAATTCGAAACGTCCCACACACGCTGCTCACCTCTCGAGAGTACACACCCCATGCGACATCATCAAATTCCTTTCGGCCGGCGCTGGTGCTCCTCCCCTTCTTCTTCGTTGTCCACCTCCTCCTCGTCGTCTTTACCGTCGAGCAACAAAAGAAGACTCAATGCATTGGGGAGGAGTATCTTCCCCAATGGAAGAAAAACGATCAAAGTCCAGGACGAGGTTGAGAACAACAACAGCAACGCGGCGATGATGACAACGACGATGAACACGAAGAAGAGAACGAAGATCACTTCGACGACGTCGACAAAAGTGGCGTTTTTTGCACTCGGCGACAAAAATAGACGGAAGAAGTGTTTCGTCGTCTCCAGAGGATCCTCGAGGAGAGGCATGATTGTTACCAAAGCCTCCTCTTCGTTTTCGGGGCGAACGACGAGCGGATCTGGCGGCAAAAAGAACGAGAACAAAACGGGGTTGTTTCAGAACGTTCCAGAGCCGTACAAGTCTATAGTTGCCATCGCGTTGGCGACCGTATTCGCGTCGTTAATTGCGAACAGCGACTTGTCGATTGCGTTTCCGTACTTGGCGCCGGTGCAGAGAGGGTGCGAAATTGTGAGCGTAAACGCGATTAAAACTTTACTGTTGGTCACGGACGGCGCGTTGGATACGGCGGAGTGCGCGTGGATTTTATTGAATAAGATGCGTGCGCCGTCGCAAGAAGTGGTGTCTGGGATGATTGGGATGCTTTCTGGAGTTGCGGCTTTAATTGTTGGCGCGGTTGGTACCGGGGCGTCTGCGGTTGGCGCGGCGTTTGCGTTTGTGACGTCCCGAATTGCCATGTATCTCGCGACGCTTGTCGTGTGGGCAGGTACAGGGAGTCCGGCGTTTGTTTCTGCGGTCGTTGCGAGTATGCAAGGGTTGTCGACGCCGGTGGTGGTTGCCATCACGGTTGGCGCGACTATCTTGATACAGAACGCGTGGAAGATGTGGAGAGGCGACGGAATTGAAAGTAGCAGTAGTAATACAGTTGCGGAGGCGGCGGTACCGCAGCCCCCGCTCAAGGCGGAACGGGTCATTCGATCTGCCGCGGCGATTGAAACGCCGCCGCCGAGACCCTCGCCGCCGCCGCCACCACCACCACCACCACCCGTTGTGTCTGAACCAGTGGTGGCACAATCGGTTGTATCTGAAGTCGTCTCGACGCCGGCTGTTGCATCCAGCCCGCCACCGTCGACGCCGCGAGTGGTTGACAACGAAACCGAGGAAGTCAGAAGAGTCTTCGAACGTCTCAAAGCAGAGGCGGAAGCGAACGCGAACATCGCCAATTTGAATAACAAAGAGAAAAGGGATGGGACGAATAGAGTTGGCTCCAAGCAGCGATTCCAAGCATTTACTTATCTGGTGAAGGAAACTTTGGACTCGATCAAAGGTGTTACGAACAAAGACGCAGACGAAGTTCTCTTCGACGCGAAATTTCAAGCGAAAGAAGTTGCCAGCATCACCTCAAAGAAGTTAAACGAAACGTTCTCCGATAAAGAGCAGTTTGAAGAAAGGTTGAAGAGAACGTTCAAGAAAACCACCAGCATCGCCAACGAAGCCGTCCTCGCCGCGACGCCGGTGTTCAAAGAACTCTCTCCAGTGCTCTCGAAATCAGCGAAGAGAGCTGCTCGACAGTTACGAAAGGTTGACGTGAGTCAAATGTCGACTTCTTCCGTCGAAACTACTAAGTTTGACCTTCCGAAAGTAGAGATGCCCAAGATGCCCAAGATGGAAAAGCCGAAAGTTGACACACCAACGAAAGAAAAAAAAGAAACAAAGAAAGTAGAAGAAAAGAAAGAGGAATCGCCAAAACCGTCAGCATCATCATCTGTGATTGAAGAGAAGGACACTAAAGCCATCGAAGCCGCGAAGAAAGAAGCGGCCGAGAAGGTTTTGAAGGAGATGGCGGCGTTGGAAGAGCAAATGTCTCGAGACGTTGAATCCGCGCGCGACAAGGTCACGGAAGCGGAAAGGGAAGCCGGCGAAGCCTCTACATCTGCATCTTCCAGCGACGACGTAGAAATCTTAAAAACTGCAGACGGCATGTTGCGCTTTTCCGTCGACGATGACGAAGAAGGCACCGTCGCGCCGAAAGTATCAGGAGCCGCCTCCTCCAAAAAGCTCAACGTCCCTGACGTCGAGCTTCCAGCAGGCACGAAAATCATTCGAGATTCCGAAGACGACGGCGATACGAAGTAGTCTCTCTGAATGGTGTTGCGTATACAGTAGTCTTTTCTAGCAAGCGTGTCTTCGTTTACAAATTGTAAATATTCTTTTGTAGTTAACGAATTCCTAATAATAATACTAAAAAGAGCACATCCTCTTTCAAAAACCCATCACTCGAAGCACTTCATACAATCAAACGCAAAAACGCGAACAAATATACACCATGACGACGACGACGACGAAACGCGCGGCAGGGGTTGTCGCGCGTGTGGTGCAACGAGCGATGGTGACGTGCACCACCTCGCCTCGTCCTTCTTCTTCTTCTTCTTCTTCTTCGTTGTGGTATTCGACGACGACTTTCGTCCCCACTCGGGAGAATTTAAACGTCAGGACGGAATTCCAATCGTCGTCACCATCGAGAAGCGCAACGACGCCAAAAGGAAATAGGAAGATAAAAGGAGAGCATTTGGATTGCGCGGTGGTCGACGCGATGAGCGCGCGAGAGATGGTGTTTTTTCGTCCTCGGTGCTCGGAGCAAGATGCAACGACAAGTTATTCGAACAGCAACACTAGAGAGCAACAAAAGGGAAGGATAGCGATGCCCTTCGTCGTCGCCGGGGCGGCGATTCCATCTGTGCACGACGAGAATATTAGCCGTGAGATAGTGAACAACGTTAATGTTGATGTAGTCGAAGACGCGCTGAGGAGGCTGGAAATAGCGTTTCCTCCGGCTTCGACGAGTACAGAGGAGAACTTTGGGGACGAAGAGAACAACAACGGGATGTGGTGCAAAACGCACCTGACGTATCAGCCGTCGAATCTAGTGAGGAAACGAAGGCACGGGTTTTTAGCGAGGAAGAGGACGGTTGGTGGCAGACGAGTGCTCGTGCGTAGAAAAGCAAAGAAGAGACGAAAGATGTCGGCGTAAGATTAAAGAATAATAATTTGTAATAAATACCGGGTCGTTCACAATAAAAAATGTTCCGTATTATGCGCATAATAAATAAAAGCCTCACGTATGAATATATTTAAGCCGAATAGATGACGTCGTTATCTAAGAAGACACGTTTACTCGCTCTATTTCCATCGTGTGCGTGCGTGGACCACGCTAAAGGATCGATCAATTCTTCTCCCACTGCTGCGGCACCGTAAAATCCCAACACCAATACCGCGCTCGGTACCGGCGAGAGCCATCCAAAAGTACTGGCAAACGAGAATGGTGCCGAGAATGCGTAGAAGAATAGCGCGGTGAGCGCGATGTGTCGGTATAACGTAGGAACTGGCGTGTCCACGACTCGGAGTATAGTCGTCTGAGACTGAAGAAAGTTCTCGCAGTGATTGTAACAATCGAAAGCGGCTTCGTCACTTACCAGAGCATTTTTACGCGCGAATTCCACCGTACGTTGCAGCTCGGCGACGCACGCTGAAGCTCGACTTTGGTGCGACGTTGCTAGAATGGCATCTTTAAGTTTTGCGTCATGTCCCATGTGAGTGAAAACATCTGCAATAGATGGTACTCCGACGCTCGAGTCGGCAATATCATACGGATCGAGAGGCTTCAGAGTGAACGTCGAATCAAAATTGGCTGCAGGATCACCCGCTTTCCTCGTATTTTCGATATCACTGCCGGCAGTTTGCGAATACATTGGAACACCGAGCCGGTGATCGCGCACAGTTCTTCGAGCAAAGACGAGTGCAAGGTCGAGTAGACGCCGAACGCGTTCTCGCAAGACGTTAGGATTGACTCCCCCTTTATTCACGCTGTCCACGCTGAAGAAGAAACTCAACGCTTCTTGCTTGGACAGTTCTTCCTCGGTTGCAGATTTACGAGCAGTAAAGAGCCCACGCTGTTTTGCTGAACTCTTTTTTGCGGATGTGTTTCCGTTGTTATGTCCGAAGCAGGTTGCTGCCATGACGTTTATTGACCGGGCGGAATCGTACATGTCATCCAAAGCGACGAGCACTTCGTACCATTTACGATAAGCAACGTCGGCAATGTGCGATAAAGCAAAACCAACCACTACTCCAGTGAGTCGATGCGCTGTTGAATCGAATGATACAAAACAATCTCCTGTGTTCATGGCATCCGAAAGCTTCCCGCAGGATACTTCTTTTAGAATCGTGGCAAAATAAGCGACAAACACCGCGGCAAGAAGTTGGGGAACGCAGTTTGCGTATATCGTGCCTCGCATTACGAAGAGCTGAGAGATGAAGTAAAATCTGCCCCTTTCCACTCTTACCGCCGCGCTGTCCGATTTCAAAGTCGTGACAGACTCGCAAAGCTCCGCGAGAACGGGAGATTTCTTCTCTGTAGCTTTTTTGGACAAGCCAGCCTCCTCCGTCTTTGAACGCGTCAACTTTGGCGATACAGATTGTTTCACTCGCATAATCGCCTGATAATCCGGGCATTGATCGCCATAATTGTCGATGACGTCGTGCAACGCTTCGCAGTCGTGCCAGAGATTCTGTCCGAACACGGATAAATCGTGGTTTGGTTTTATCCAGCCGAACGGTTTTTCCAACCTTTCCCCAACTTCCAGAACTCCATAGAAACAAAGCGAGACCAAAGTAGCCGGCCAAAACGCGGCGTACTTAAAGCTCGCGGTAAAAAGGAGAGGACTCGAGAAAACGAAGAAGAAGACAATCACATTTATCGCGTGAACCAAAACTCGCGGCGTTTGCGTGTGCGCTGCACGATGACAGCTGACGACTGCAGATAACGCTTGCCGGGTCTCTCTGTGGAGGTCCGCGGCGCCACGGTCGCACACAAATCTCTTAACTCGAAGATTTTCAACGAACGCATGCAACCTCGTCGCAACGAAATTCAATCGTCCGACTGGATCGTCAATTTTAAGCAAAGCATCGTGGAGTTTATCATCCTCTTTCTCGGACTCAAATATATTTTTATCCAATAATCGACCGAGGTTGGGGCCTGAACCGGAATAACGGTCGGCGAGGAGGACGTTCGTATCGTCATAATGAATGAGCTCGCCATTCGGGCCAACACCTAAAGTAGATTCGCGAAGATAGATACGCGCCATGGCGAAAAATAATGTTGTTAACCTCAGAACATGTGCCCTTGGAGATACGCGAATTGTTGTACTTTGTGCGGTTGCGTCTGACAGCGATGTCATCTTCCCACCGTCACTGATGAACAACAGTTGCGGATTCACGAAAGCACTCGTTCCCATATTCAAGTTTCTCAAAGAACGTCTGAGTTTTTCAAGCGATACTTTAGCTTCATAGTATCTCTCATAAGCGTATCGAAATCTGTACACAATGACGAATGCCAATATGGAAGCTACGGCTGTATGCGCATCTTTCGAAAACGTTACCTGACACTCGCTCGGATTTCTGACGTCTGCGCCGCATTTCCATACCTTTGCTGCTTGGGCGAGACATGCCAGTAACCCAGCGATGAGACACTGCGGAATGAGTTTCGACAATACGGTGTTACGAAACTTAAAGACGTCTCGGAATACGCGAGCGTGGGAACGACTCTCCGCATCAGTTTTTCCACCCGTGATCGGCACATTCGAGAGATCAGAACTGGTCTCGGGCATTTTTGGGGGAACATGACCTGATTCAATATCACCACTATTTGCATCCGTCGTGGTGGGAGAAGTAGGACATAGGTTCGAAGGTTTACCAACCCCAACGTCAACCAGCGCATCGGTTGCCGAATGGGGAGGGATTTTCTGCGAATGTTTACCTGAACTCAAAATATCTGATACCGCAGAAGGTAAAGCCAAATCGAACGTAACTTCACGAAATGTTCTCGACTCTTTGAAATGTGCAAAACCAGCGGCCTCAATGTCGTGACCATCGGTATCGTAATCGAATGGATTCTCCATATTGCGCGCTACTTCCGCAGTGCCGTAAAAAGCAATCGCAATCAGCATAGCCGGCGCCGGTGACAACCATCCAAAACCAGCAGTGAAAATAAACGGCGCAGAATAAACGAACGCAAATAGAGCAAAATTCAACAGATGTAAGTATATCCACGGCATTTTGGTCTCGCTGATTCGTTCGAGATTATTGCACGCAACCAAGCAATCGTTGAGATCGTCATACAAATCAAAAGCGCCGCGTTCGGAGATATCGTTTCTTTTGCGCGCCTCTTCGACGAGTTTCTGGCACTTGGCCACGACAAGCGCTGGCCGAGACGATGGAAGCTTTCCACACATGAAATCTTTTTCGCTTTCCGTGAGAATCACGGCAAGCGAAGGATTTCCTCGCGGATCTTCTCGAATTAATTGACTGAAATCAATATTCGTACTCTGAACTTCACCGACTTTTCGGACGCCGTATCGCGTTTCGCGCGCGATATGTCGAATGAAACCAAACATACAGTTCGATAATCTTCTGAGTTCATCGCGAAGTTCCACAGAGCTGATGAACGCTGTCGAAGCCTTATAGGCGTCTCCGTCATACTGGAGTTCACCGGGCAAATCCGGTCTGAGGAAGGCTAAGGAGCCACATGCGAAGTTTCGCGCACCTTCGCACAAAGCACCCATGAATTTCTTCGCCTCGTAGTATCGATAGTACGATATGCTGGCGCGAAAACACAGAGTGAAGCCGATAACGCCACCGCAGACGGAGTGCGCCGTGTCGCTGAAGGCGAATGCGCAGTCTTGATGCGACGTCACATTCTTACCGCACTGTTTCACTTTCGTATAGTTTGCGAGCCCAGCGAGGAGACCTGCAAATATCGTTGGCCACAGAATACCCGGCAAGACAGTGTTATTCCACGCGAAGAGATCAGTGAAGAATGACATGGACGTCAAACGACGTCGTTGTACCGAGGTTGAGATATCGTGTATCTCCGTGGACGCTATACCGGCGAATGATTCTTTCTGTGCAATGTCGTTGAAGAGCTTCTCGGACACGCGACGCAAACCTTCCTTACGGTCGACGGACTGCTTCGAAGCGATTCCGCCACCACTACTGATAGTTTGCGCGACTTTGGCTTTATCGAGCACCGGCGCTTCCTCTGATGCCGAGACTTTGGAAGCCTTATCACGGCCCCCGGCGTTTCCCAGAGATGCTTCTCGAATATTTCCCAGGAAAATACGCTTGAAGTCGTGGATCTGCGCAGATTCTCGCGCCAACCGTCTACCAAGATCGCCCAAGTCATGGGAGGGACTCGTCCAGTTGAATGGATCAGCCATGGCCGTGCCCATCTCGTTGATGCCGTAGCAAGAGATGACGACGATACCTGATGGGATAAACGCAATCCATTTGAACGTGACAACGAACACAAACGGCGCCGTAAAGACGAAAGAAAAGAGAATCAGTTGCAACAAATGCGTAAATGCACGTGGAACGGGTGTTGTTGCCACTCTGTTTGCAGCTCGCGTAGCTGCAAGCGTCTCCTCCAGCGTTTGATACACTTCAAACGCCGCGCGTTCACAGACGTTCCCGAGTCTGCGCTGATGTTCAACAATCGTTTGGATTTGAAGACATGCGTACGCACACCTTGAAGGTATGGGAATATCTTTATACGAATTATTAAACACGCTTGCATCCACAATGGACGGGTCATTCGTTGTACTCACATCCTTATCAATAACGAGCAACTCTTGTATTTTCGGACATCCGTAGGGGTCTTCCGTCAACATAGATTCAGCAGTCATCTTCCTTCCAAACTCGTCGCCGACTCGAGACTCGCGAACCTGAATACGTACAGACGCATACGCGATGTTCGTTAAACGAAGTATCTCCATCCTAGCTTCTTCGCAAGCTTTTAAATCCTTCTCGAATTTGTCCTTACTTCGCCTCGTCGATTTGCCTTGAACGACGTACTCGTAATCCCCTTCCGATGGCTTTTCCCCACATTCATAATCAATCGGGCGTATAAAAGACGACGTTAATACATTTACATTCCGCAAAGCAACGTGTAAGCGACCCAGGCACTCTTTTGCTTCGTAGTATCGATCGTACGCCCAATCCGCTCGAAAGACGAGCAAAAAACCAAGAGCGATGGCGGCAATACCGTGCGCGGTGGGATCCATAGCGATCAAACATTCGGAAGCATCCTTGACTTGGGAACCGCAGGAGAGGTACTTTGCACCTTGTGCAAAGAATGCAAGTCCTATTGCGAGTACAACTTGTGGAATAACATCAGGTAAGATTGTATCGCGCCACTGGAAAATATCGAGGATAAAGTCAATCTTGAAAGATGACGACGACTTCAACCCGACGAAGCCGTCGCCTCGACGAACGCGATCGACTGGAGGTAAATCTCGATCACGAACTTCTCGATTTACCACCAACTTTGCAGCTTTCATAGATACACACGCATCTCCAGGCGGGAACAGCGGTTGCGTTCGATTGGTATCTTCGGAAGATTCGCTCATACTCGAATTACTGCTCACGTACGCGTAGTGTTTGCCTAGCGCGGAAAAGTATCTCTGCAAACCGGCTCTTTGAGAGGAGTGCACATCTTCAGCTTTCTCTTTGCTCTCCACTTCATCGTCACGTTTTTGGACGAGTATCTTTCTACTCTCGTGAATTCGAGCGACGTCTTCGAACAGTTCCGCGCCTAATTGCGACAGATCGTGAGATGGCGCTTCCCACCCGAAGGGGTTTTCCATCTTTTTGGCAACTTCAGCGACACCATAAAACGCCATCGCAAGCAAAGCCGAGGGCATTGGTGTGAGCCAATCGAACGTTGCCGTGAAGCAAAACGGTGCCGAGTAAACAAAAAAGAAGAGCAAAGTCGTCAACATGTGTGCGTACTTATTCGGTGTTGGCGTCGTTGTGATGCGCTCGCACGTCTTCACGCCGGCGAGAATACCCGAGCAATCGCGATAGATGTCCAAAGCACCTCGCTCACACACTTGACCAAGTCGTCTGCGTTTTTCAACAATATCGAGAATCTTTTGCACTACGGCATTTGCGCGATTAAACGGCTCGAGATGTACGAACGCTTCAATCTCTACCGGATCTTGAAGCAGATCGAGCAGCGACGGTTTCCCGGCGCGATCGTATCGCACAACTTCATCCGCCGATATCGTTCCGCTTCCAATCGAATTGTCCGCGTTTTGAACGTCATCCGAGTATCCAATCCGCGATTCGCGTAGCGCGATTCGAAAAAACGCAAAGAGAAGTTGACTCAATCGCGCGAGCTCTTTGCGATCGTCCTCGTTTACGTCTTTTTGCGGCGTTCCTTCTTCTTTTTGTTGTTCCCTCGTCGTCCCCGAAAC
>JACLAB010016035.1_pt1 | contig 21811 bp, 21 predicted proteins | sample 8027921 | NCBI WGS metagenome assembly JACLAB01 (sample SAMN15725117, study PRJNA655200) | protist metagenome | isolation source: fluorescence activated cell sorting (FACS) single amplified genomes of... | place: USA: West Boothbay Harbor, Gulf of Maine | collected 2000-07-19
TCAGAATACGAAGGTACCTTGGTACATTATTAAGAGTTACAAGTACGAAGGTAGATCTGATCTCTGAACTTAACTTCTCTCTGCTCCCTTGATACGGTTATTTGCGGAACAAACCGGGCCTGCGCCGTAGTTGAAGCGGTCCCAGTTGAATCTTACGCCATGCAGTCCATGCTAAACTGCATGTCGGGCGTGCCTTACCATCCGAGTGCACAGAGGCTAACTTCTCGAAGCACAGAGCTGTCTGCAAGAGTTTTAAGCCCGGTTTGCAGACCCCTGGGTCGACCTTTGCGCCGCCGAAGAAATGAAAATTGTCTTCTTCGTTCAGCTGCAAGAGCGTCAAGGACAACCGAGCCAAACCCTGCTCACGACGAAGACCATGCTGCCTTGCATTCACTCCGCAATGTCCTATTGGACGACATTGGCGTCGGCGCTCATGAGCTAAGCAGGTATCCTTGTTCGTGAACTCGACGCATCCTTTTTGCGTAGCTTACCCGACATTTCCCTTTTTTTTGCGTGAAACACTCCAGGGACATAGGTATCGTGGACAGTGCAGAGACACTGGCACTGAGTAAGGAATTTTCGATCCCCGGTTGCGTGCGCGTCTCGGACGGTCGCGGCGGCATGCCGAAAGTAACGCTGATCCACCACAGTGGCAGCTTTTGTGAAGTTTACCTCGACGGAGGAAACATTCATACATGGGTTTTGGCCAATGGTGGCGAGGTGTTCTATTCACCGGATGGTGTGCCACTAAACCAGCATACTTTAAATGACTGGGGCACGTCAATTTGCTTCCCGCAGTTTGGCAAAGGTGGAGAACGCCCAGGAACCCCAAAGAGCGATCAGCCTTTACCCATGGATGGACTAGCCAAGACCTTGAAGTGGACGATATCGCAGACTGGGGTAAATGATAATGGAACTGGTGAATTTCCATACGTGACCATTGAGGTTTCCGATACGGAAAGCAGTCGTGCCCTTTGGAACAAAAGCTTCCAGCTCTCGATGGAAGTATCACTTCAACATGATGCCTTGGAAATATCTGTCTGTGTGAAAAACACTGGCACTGAACGGCTTGAGTTTGCAACTGCGCTCAAATCGCACCTGGCAGTTTCAGATATTGAAGCTCCCCAAACAAAATTCATAGGTATGAAGAACTATGTGTATCTGGATAACGTGCGGCACGCCACAAAACCCCGCGTGCGTTACAATGATGCTCTTGATGGTATTGACGCAGACCAGCTTAGTGGAGCCACAGACCGAGTGTACTTGAACACAAAAAGTGAAACAGGGGTGGAAGTCGGAACTGGCTGTACCGTTCTCGTCCGTGACATCTCTGCTGCCGACGAGCATGGATATAATGATCGTGCAGTGTTCAATAAATGGAAAGAGAACGATGCAGAAAACTATCGTTGGTATGCCGGACTGGCTATTGGAGCCATCGGAAAGCTGATCAAAGTGGACCCAGGTTTGATCCACACTGCATCTGTTCGTTTCGAGGTACATGACCTGAGTTACACAACGGATTCTATGCATAGGAAGAGCAAACATCAGCGATCGTCGCTTCAAGAAATGACTAATCGCACCTCCTTTGCTCTTCTTGATAGTAATGTTTCTGGTGACTTTCAGTAATAATAGGATTATTATATTATATACGAAGGTATTTAATAAACTATTGACGACGACGATATTACGAATCATTATTATTGGGATGCACGAAACTTAATAAGGCTTTCATTCGAATGAGGTAGTTTCGTCTGAATGATCACACACATACAAATCATAAATGAGGCGTAAATGAGGATATTTATCCTCCAACTTATTATTTGATCTCATTGACGATATACATATCAATTATTATTAAACATGGGTTGTATATGTCTAACTATCGCCCTCGTAGTCGAGGGTTAGTTTAATTGGGGTTTGCATATATAGCATATTTAGCTTATTATTATTATACATATTATTTATGAGAGATGCGTTAATAATTGTCGCGACAATCTTTCGTTTATTATTAAGCAAGCAAGCAAGTGTTAGTTTAATATTATATATATAATAAATAATGGATCGATTTTTTCGAGAACAAGCGCGATGCTTGCACAACAAACATCATAATAACCGACACGTCACAGATTTGCTTCGAAGGTTCTTATTACAAACACTTGTACAGTATACACGTTTCGAAGGGTGTATTTTAGAAAACGTCCGGGCGTTCGACACATTTCGGTTCTCATAGTCGTTCGCTTTAGTTGAAGCAATGCTCGCAGAGATCCACGCGCCCGATTGCAGGCTCGTCGCAAATGGGAAACTGCGGATCAATCCTCGAATTGCGCGCATAATATGTCCGCGAAATCCTCGACACTTCCGGGGTGTATCAATAGCGTCAGTGAACTTAGATAACTGTCCAGAGAACTCACGTGCCGCCTCTTTGCGCAAGCGCGATGTTCTCGAGTTTATGTGCGCGACCGTGGTATTTGACTTTCGAAAGCTAATGTGGCCTCGGCGCGCACTTGCCCGAGACCTCTCGCATGTTTATACCGATAACGTGCGAATGTTTCGGCTATCATATCCATATGGCTGGGAGCAAGTCAGCAAATCTGGTGCAGCTCTTCTGTTGCGCGATCCAAAAGACAAGAGTACACAGATTGGAGTCACTGTCACCCCAATCAAAATTTTATCTCTTTCGGCATTTGGCACCCTGCACGAGATCGGTGAAAAGCTCATCAAGGCGGAAGAATCAAAAGATACATCTGTGCCTGGCGGGGCACTTCTAATACGGGAACACGAACGAATCGGTACCCTCAGTGGGCTCACATTCTATGACTACGAGTACCAGCTCACAACAACACATGGAACAAAGCGCGTTATTAGTTCTGTTGTCGTTGAAAACAGTAACCTTTTTATCATGAATGTCCAAACTCTAAGGGGACAGAACGACCAGATCTTAAACACACAAGAATCAGACCTCAACACAGATTTCGTAAATACGTTTGATGTGGGGCCCTGGGTTGTTGCGCAGCCTTGACGTCTATTCGTCGAAATGGCCATCACGGGCGAGTTGTCAAAGTAAGTTAAAATATGCTCGTGTGAAAATACGAGTTGCAGACTTAGTGTGCTAAAGGCATTCTTTAAAAGGCAGTGAACTAGATAGATGAAGATTTGAAAGGAATATTTCCCTGGATCTCTGCAGCTGTCCACTTAGAATAGACAGATTAGCATGTATTCGCCTGAGCATTGATGAGTTTCCCTCATAGTTGTTGCCTTTACACCTTTACAGCAGTAAGATATAGAGCTCTGAGAAGTATCACGGAGAACACTTGACTTGTGTGGCTAATCACATGCTTGGACATGCGCCACCAGTCTAAAGCAAAAGATCACCCTCTGGGTAGGTGTCCAAGAACAAAAGTTCTGAATAGGTGGCAAGAGTCCAGAGGGAAGGAGGGCACAGTGCCTCTGCTTCATCACAAACTTCACGAATCTTGATCATGGTATCCAGGCGAAGCACGCGCGCAAGAGAAGCAGCCTCGGCTTCATCGGCTGCTGCGTGAATTTCATCGACAGCCTTTGTGATTGTTTTGACCGCGTCTTCGAGCTTCTTCACGAAACCGAGTTCAGCTTTCTTGCATGAAGGAATCACGTGCTGGTTGATCATGTCAACCATTGTCAACGCCTCCATTTCAACAGTTCCAATGTAGTGTTCAAGTAGGATAGCTCGGCGAGCTTCGCACTCGCGCGGAGTCAGCACTCCCATCTTCTCGAACAATTCGGTGTTTTTGGAATCAGTGAATTTCTTGATAGCTTCAACGCCAGAGTCAATGCGCCAGACCCCCTTCTCAACAGCCTTTTCAGGCCATTCAGTGTCGTACCCGTTCCCGTTGAAGATAACCTTCGAGTGAACTTTCAAAAGATCCTGTGCAACAGCCGCAGGAGTTTCACCAGCCTCAATGCGATCAGCTACGATGGCGAATGCCTCGGCGGTGATCGTATTGAGAACAGTGTTGATGAGAGAGACATTTTGAGAAGAGCCAGCGGCGCGGAATTCGAAGCGTGCCCCGCCATACGGGAACGGAGACGTGCGGTTGCGGTCTTCCGCGGGGACTTCAATGTCTGAAATCGAGTCAGCCCCAAAAGCAAGCTTCTTTTTGGAAGGGGCGTAAGCGTCAGCTTTTCCGCTCTCGACAAAAGCCATGAGATAGCTCGTCATGTCGTCGCCGAGATAAGTTGATATGACGGCAGGCGGTGCTTCCATGGCACCGAGGCGAAAGTCGTTCCCGGGGGAAGCGATCGCGAGCCGCATAAGGTCTCCATGCTTATCAATAGCGGAAACAATGGCAGCCATGACGACCGGGAAAATTTCGTTATTTTTCGAGGCTGCATTTAATTGCTTGGGATTGAGCAGATTTATGCCATCAGTGGTACCGATGGACCAGTTGTTATGTTTCCCAGAACCATTGATTCCAGCAAACGGTTTTTCCTGAAGCAGTGCAGCGAGGCCGTTTTCTGAAGCAACCTCTTCAATAATCTGCATGACCATCAAGTTCTGATCTGTTTGGTTGATCACATTTCCGAAGAGCGGGGCAAACTCGTATTGGTTGGGAGCGACCTCGCGGTGACGAGTCTTCAGTGGGATGCCCATCTTGAAGCACTCCATTTGGATTTGACGCATGCAGTCAAATGCAGTTGTGGCACGGGAAATTGGGGCCATGTAATGATCGCTCATTTCTTGACCGCGGGCAGGAGCTTTGCCCATAATGGTGCGGCCAGTGAACTGCAGGTCAGGGCGACGGTAGAATGCATGCCGAGGCACAAGGAATATTTCCTGTTCAAGGCCGATGTTGTTAATGAGGCCGTCTACCTCGTACCCAAGCAGCTTGAGAAGACGCGTTCCTTCTTTGGACATGGCTTCCACCGCACGATGCAGCGGAGTTTTCTCGTCCAGTGCATCTCCATTGTAGGATACAAAAGCAGCTGGTATGAATACAGTGTCTTCTCTTAGGAAGATAGGGGAGAGCGGATCGATTGAAAGGTATCCACCAGCACAGTGGGTGGCTCGCATACCACCGTTCGGGTAAGAAGAGCCATCTGTTTCGCCCTGAAGAAGCGCCTCGCCGTCGAACTTAAAGAACGGTTTGCCGTCCTTGTCGAACTCGTACATGGTCTGATGAACCTGAGCAGATAAGCCGTGGCGAACACCAGATGAAGCCATCGGCTGAAACCAGTGGCAGTATACCGATGCACCATTGTCAACGGCCCAATCGAGAACCGCTTTGGCCACGATGTCAGCTTTCCCGGGCTGACTAGGCCAGGTCACATCCATGAGGAGTTTGTCAGTCTCGCCATACTTGGAGAGATACTTCTTGGCAACGGCTCCCTTGAAGCAGTGATCACCAAAGCCCTCAACAGAGGCAGTTGAGGTTGAGGGCATGGACATCATGGCATTAGCTGCCACGCGTACACGACGATTGCGAGATGACTTGTTAGACTTGATGGTGATTTCGCCACGAGAATAACGGCATGCCTGTGACGGAGAAGAGAAGTGATTGTCAGGCTCGTGCTGAAAGTCGTCCGAAAGTGCCAAAAAAAGTCTACGAGCAAGAGTCGTCAAAAAAGGGTTTTCGGCGGGTCATTTGTTTGTTCCAGGTATAGTTCACCTTTGCAGAACACGGCGACATACGCGACTCGCGACGTGCCGGCCGGGTCTGCGTCAACGCCACATGGTGCATCTTGAAATTGGCACAAACGGCCTGCGCAGCATTGTTTCAGTGCGAAAGTCAGCAAATTGCAGCGTTTGGGTTTGATGACAGGTGATCAGTCGAGGGGGAAGGGAGAGAGTGTTTAATGGTTGTCTGCATTCACACATGTCGCACCTGCATTTGAAATAGTTTTAATTGGCTTCGTGATTACTGCGGTGTGCTGCAGGACGATTCTGCTCGTTAGCGTTGGTCGCAGGTTTTGCCCAAAACGATGTGATCACTTGGTTTGGATCTTTCGGTGGTACGAAACTTACGAAGGTCAGCCGAAGCTACAGCCGATTTCAGGTTTAGTTCCCATGCGGTTTTTTCACTTTTTCTTTTTTTTTCCGGTGTTCTAAATGCATAAAAAATGCAACAATAACATACAATAACCACAATAACCCCTCGAAACTTACGTTCGTAATAACTTCTTAATAAGCAAGTTCGCGAAATTAAATAACCTGTGTTGTCATTTTGTTTTGCCCCGGCGGGGGACTTGCCGTCGGTGGGTTAATTTCCCGGCCATATAAACATCCTGAAGCGCGCCACGCGCTGGCAGGAGCGCTTTTACAGTTTTTTTGGCCCGATTCCTGACTGCAGTGTTGATTTGTTGTGGAAATGTTGTGGAAAGCCCAGATTCCCAGATTTCCTTTTCAAACTCAAGGTCAAATCTCAAAGCTAAAAAAATGGAAGGAAATCCGAATTTCCACTGTGGATTTTTTCCCAGGAATCCTGTCGCAAATTTGGACATCAACCTGCTGGAATTCCAAAAAATAAATTGGCGACAATAATGTACGAGACGAATAGACCGTGATGTTTGATAAACGATACCAGGTGAGTGTGACATTTTTTGCAGTCAAAAAACTTCCGAGTCATCGTGTAGAAGCGGCTCTATGCCGAATAAACATTATTATTGATGATTAAATAAACGATCAAGCAATGAAGTAAGACAAGTAATAAGATTATTGATGCTTATTATTATCACTGCATTCATCTCTCGCTGTTCCTGTCTGGCAGAAGGTGGCGAAAAGCGAGCCCTATCCTCTGCAGAGGGGATTGGAAAATGACGGTGAGTAAAAACACATCAAAGAAAGTCACGAATAGCTAATTTTCCTCTTCTCTCGCTGAAAAGGTTGTCGTTCCCCATATGGCGGTTTGTCATGCTGTCGCGCAAGGAAACTCCACCGCATCAAGGAAGCTCCGGTTTGTGGCCCGTGTAAAAAAGTCCCACGCACGATCTAGGTCAAACAGGACGTTGCACATCACCGCGGTGAGTACGATTCTGACATGGACGGAATTGCACGCTAACCTTTCATCCTGATCATTCGCCCCGCCCCGCAGGTTATCCCCAGTCTTCAGGGCGACGCATCAACGCAAGCCCCACCAGACCTTCCGTCCTTTATTTTCAAAGAACGCATCGTCTATCTTGTATGCGCCTGCGTTGGTTCATGTTTTGAAGACTTTTATCACCACATTATTGCTCGCAGGGTATGACCTTAATCCCATCCGTTACTGAACTCATCCTTGCGGAGCTTCTCTACCTGCAATACGAGGACAAGTCGAAGCCTATATATCTCTACATAAATTCAACTGGCACCTCAAAGGTAAGTTCTGACACATATTTCTCTAGCTGACTTATTTAAACAGCAATGTGCATATCTCAGGAAGGTCAAAAATACGGTTATGACACTGAGGCGTTTGCTATTTATGACACAATGAAATATGTGAACCCACCTGTTCACACTGTTGCTGTTGGAACAGCATGGGGTGAAGCTGCGATGCTGCTTGCGTCAGGGGAAAAGGCGCGAAGCGAACACAGAACATTTCTAAATCGCGATATTCCTCAGCTTCATTTGACCAGGGTCATAGGGCTGCACTTCCTTCTGCCAGCATAATGATCAAGCAACCAATAAATGCATTTAGAGGGCAGGTGCGATCGAATACAAACACTGATCATGTGAGCATCTATTCAGCTTGTCGTTGCCGTTGCAGGCTTCTGAACTAGAGATTCAGCGCAAGGAGATAAGGAGCACCAAACATCAGACGGTGAGAACCGTTTTACTGGTTGTTTCATGAATGCGATAGAAATCTGTATACTTTCGCAGCTCGATATTCTCTCGAAGGGTATCGGCAAACCCGTTGAAGCTCTTGAGAAAGACATAAATCGTCCTAAATATTTCAATCCTTGGGAAGCAGTTGAATATGGTTTGATTGATCAGGTGCATCAGACGTATGATATGATTCTGCATAACTCCTTCCTTAATTTCGCCTGTGGCTTTGCAGGTTCTCGGTGGCCATGCCCAAGATCTTTAAATTGCAAAGTGGCTTGCGCGGAAATCAGAGGTTTTCACACAGCATTCCACTTGTGTTTGCCGTCACTGCGCATGCGGGTGTCCGCAACCAGTACTTTTGCTCTCTGTGGTGTCTACGAGATGTCGCGATTAATATGATGTGCCCTTCTTCGGCTGACTGATGAAGGAAACAGTTATCGTCACCCATAAAGCCAACGCTCCTTCCGCCATACACCAAGCCGACTCCACGACTAAGAAGCTCTTTGCTGAACTCCTTACCGGCGCTTTTGCTAACTTTTTGTTACGCTGAAAATGCTTCAGATAATACGTTAAAAATATACCGCTTCGACCGCGAAGGCATCGTCGTCGACAGCAAGTGCAATTTAGTTTTGTTCACCAGTCCTAAAAAAAAACAGCATCCTGTCCTCGCTAAAGGTTTCCCGTTGATCGGCTTTGACGAAAGCTAGAGCTGGCTTCTTTGAAACACGGCGTCTCGTTTTGCTGGAAAATAGTTACTTTCAAGGTTACTTTTAGAATCTCATTATGATACTTGTCAACAAAGAAAGCAGCACCTTCGTAACTTCGCATAAATAAATGCGATTGCGGCCGCACAATGTATCAAGGAATGCGACGCTACAGCTCCTTCTCTGGCTGACTTTGAACGGTTTGCTGGCATCCACCGCCCAAGGCCGAGGAAGCCACAAGGCACGATTTTCAGTTGACTGTCGGGGATGCTCAGAATCACGATTTTTACCGTAGGACGTATTCACCGTTGATGGTAGCCAACCTTCTGAGAGCAAAAACGATGATAACCATACGCAGTCGGCTAGTGACGGTGGTCCCGACTTTGACAGCACGAGTGCTGATGGTGAACGGATGGAAGGGATCTTTGCTGAAGAACTCACTGCTGCCACCTACGTGAAAGGGGGCACGAGCAGAATGTATGATACCGTCGGCATAGGAGAACCAATGCTAGATACGGTAGCTCGCATGAATCTTGCAGGTGAAGCGTTATCTAAAATATGGAAAAGCAAGATTACAAAGGAAGTCTCTAATTTTTCACGTAATGAGCAAGTCTACTTCACCCTCAAGCCCAATGTCAAGTCTGCACCGGCAAAACGAGTCCGGCAAGTTGGGTATGAAGCAGGAGAGCCACATTACGATTTTGACGTCGCCAGGGTTGGTGGACTAGAAGTTGAGCGTCTAGTTGACATCCACGACAATGAGTTTGTAATCTCTTATCCGAGGACAGGTACCCTTGAGTTGCAACAAGGTTTGTCTAGCTCAGCTTTGGATTTCTTTTCTTTACTCTGCAGTCGTCTGTCTTCTTCTCAATAAATTCACTTTCATCCGGGTTCGGTCCTTATTGCTCGATCTTCGCCTGATCAGTGATCTTGTGATTATTATTATGAGCGCATCAGTCGGGGCTGCCATATTCACAATGATGCGTCAACCATTAATAATTGGATACATTGTTGCCGGCTCTTGTGTTGGCCCCGGCGGCCTTGGTTTGGTTTTAGAGCTCGTTCAGGTGAGCTCTTACCTATTTCTCATTGGTATTCAGCATGATCAAGCCCTATCTTAAGGTTGAAACATTAGCACAGCTTGGTGTCGTCTTTATCTTATTTGCATTAGGTGTTGAACTTTCTATTTCAAAGCTGCGACGAGTGCAGGGTGTCGCCCTTCTTGGGGGCATTATCGAAATATTTTTGATGATGCTGATATGTGGAGTTTTCTCAGACTTCACGGGCGCTCCTTCCACGGAGGGAATCTTTGTCGGAGCTTTCATTTCAATGTCATCGACTGCGGTGGTCATAAAATGCCTGGTTGACCGTTGTGCTCTACAGTCGTTGGACAGTCAAATAGTTGTCGGGACTCTGATATTGCAAGATTGCACTGTGGGGTTTTTGTTCGCGCTGTTACCGGTGCTTAGTGGAAGTCGCGGCTCCGGTGAAGCAGTAATGTCCTTTGTTCGAGTCATCGCGATGATGTTCCTTTTCTTTATTATGGCAGTAGCAATTCGCCCTCTGGTAGCACAAATACTCAACAACGTCTATGCCTACAATGAAAATCTTTACAAAATGGTGAGGCATTGTTTCAAAGTCATGTATCGCGTTTCCCTACTACTTTTTCACACCTTGGTGCTTTGTAAGAACAAACATCTCAGCTCACAAGCAGATTTGGCACCGAATGCTAATCATTTTGAAACTTTGAAATCATTTGCGATGACGATATTCGGAGGTTGTCATTGCGTTTTGCCTTTGTGTGTCATGGACTAGCGACCACCTTGGCCTTAGTATTGAGCTCGGTGCCTTCTTCGCTGGTGTCATGGTCAGTACGACTCCGGTTGCGGAGGAAACTCAAAACCATATCAACCCTGTGCGCAACATTTTTGGAGCGTTGTTTCTGTCGTCCATTGGCATGATTATCAACCCGTTTTTCTTATGGGTCCATTTCGATGTCTTGATTTGCACACTCATGATCATCATTCTGTTCAAGTGCTCTGTGATAGCTCTTGTGGTGAGGGCTTTCGGGTTTTCAACGAGAATATCAATTACTGTTGGGATATCAATGGCACAAATCGGCGAGTTTTCATTTGTTCTTTTATCCCGAGCCTCGAACCTTGGTCTCGTGAAACACAAGTTCTATTTACTACTGTTGGGCATCACTGCGATATCATTGTTTACTTCGCCGATTATATTGCGGTACTCGCCGTACTTGATGAGTCGGCTTCCAAGACCATGATGAGAGAAACTAAGAGTAGAACGAGTTTCAAAGAACTGCCTCTCTGGTCAGGTGTGAACAATTGAACAAGAGAACTGATGAGGTTCCACCTGACGCTGGTCACCCGCATTATTTCGCGCCTCTCAAAGCTGGACAGCGCATGTGACGATTGCTTCGGTCGGTGCTTCTTAACTGTAGAACTTCGACTCTTGATGCACTTTCTGCTTCCATCATATTGCCAAAAAGCGAAGTAGCAGGACATTTTTGCAGTTGAACAGGAAAATCACGATATGGATGACACGTTTCAACTGTAGCGATATTAAATGCGAGAACGACACAGTGAGCATATCATTATGCGTAAATATTTAATCTTGCATGGGGCTAGGGGTCCCCGACTTGCTTGTGGTCAGCGCTTCATTGAAATAGAGCAGCTTGTTTAGTTTTAGTCTTGCTTGGGGGCTTCTTTGGTCGCATTTACCTGCTCCTCGCCCATGGACTTGAGAACAGTGAGAACAAGTTCTTTGCCTTCATCCCATTGCGCCTGAATTTGCCTTGCGAGGGCCTCGGCATCGTCGTGGCCACTGGGAAGCTTAAGGTCCTCACGGACATTTCCCGTGTCATCCATGAGTCCTAGCTGTGATAGGCATGAAAAGGAAGATAAGTCGGGACTTCAATAGGGGAAGCATTGTATGGAAGTTTGGTCCAACTTACAAAGCCTTCGTCATTGAGGTCTACGAGTGTGTAATCCTCCCGAGAGACGATGGGTACCTGAGCAACAAAAAGTCAGTACGCTTTCTCTGATTTTATGAATCATGAATAGAACGCATGTTGCATGAAGCAGACACGAGCTATTGCGTTTCGGCAGCACCTCAAGGTTGTGTGAAGAAGGGACCAGCTCCTCCATCTTCTTGCCAGTAAAGATATCTGTCGCCGTGAAGTGGCATTTGGCATGACCGTGCTTGCCTGTCTTGGAGGTTGTGACCTCAATAACCTGAGAAAAGAAACAAGGGAGTGAGAAGTTGGGACCTTGCGAGCCGACAGCTTGACTGTATCAGTTGCCACGAGACAGTGAAAACTGTCTACTCGAATTTCAGTTGAGAATCGATAAGGTCGTAAGTTTCCGTGCGACGAAAAACACTCCGTCCGATGGTCGCGAAGGGTTCCGTGCTTAACTTTCGGCGGCGAAAATACCGAAAATTTACCTTGGTTGGGCGGCCCTTGATCACCATGAAACCTCCTTTGCGAACGTTACCGGCCTGCATGGGAATGGTGGTGGAAGCGCCAGAATCGGCAGTTTCAAATTGCTCGACATCTTCATCGTCGGACATTATTAGAGGACTTGGCTGAACTGGGGCCGGCGCCGGAAAAGGGTTTGCTGTTGGAGAAGGGTTCAGTATTGAGCTAGACCATGGATTTATGTGAGTTTTCAGTCAAATATAATACGAAGGTAATATTATTAGATTATTAGTACTTGCGCTGTATGTGCAGTATGCCAAACCAGTCAATCCCAGGACAGCTTAAGTTAAGTTTAATTAAGTCAAATCGGTGGTTTAATTTCGTGAGTTATCCGTCCATATAAGTTTAGACAAGTCAAATCGGAGGTTTAATTTCCTGAGTTATCCGTCCGTATAATGTTAAGTCAAATCGGAGGTTTAATTTCCTGGTTTATCCGATTTGACTTGACTTAACTTAACTTAAACTTAACTTAATAACTTTCCTGGGATTGACTTGGTTTAAACCAAGTCATCAATCCATTTGTCATCATACATATGATAGTGCTATGTGTATCATATAGCCTAATTATTCAAATTTCATCAAATTTCCATCAGTTGATGCGGACCCCAACGAAAAAAAAGTCACCCTCAAAATTGCACCGACGAAAGTCTTGCAAATCTACAGCCTGTACTATTTTTGCAGTTAAAATAAACTCATTTCGCCGTGATTTTCCATTCGAGTTGAAATTCCATACTAATTTATTTTCCACGTGTTTGTCACCGTCGCTGTCGTCAACTCCGGGACCCAAGATTCCAAGATTTAATCCCAAAAAAATAAATAAAACTGCCACGACCATACAGAGTATTTATTTCAACGGGTGTTTGAATTGTCTAATAATTCAGCACTGCAAGGACGAAACACTTTCATCTTTATTTGCATTATTAGCTCCACTACTGTAGCTCCACTCCCTCTATCTGATACCTTCGTTCGTTATTCGAAATAAATAAAGGTAACTCTTTTTTTTGAAACAACGAACGAAAAATGTCCCGAACCAATCATAATCTCGGTAATCCAAGAAATGCCAGCTGGAAGCCTGCGATTGGTCTGGATGACGCGGCGGCAAGTAATCCCGGTTTATATTCACCTAGCAGTCGCTGAGCTACCACAACCTGGAGGCGGAACGAGACAAAATGTGCTCTTCTATGATCTCAAGATTTCTGAACGGTGCGTTCATGATGCCAACTCAAACTTATTCATTAACCCGCTCAGTCTGATGCTGATGAAAGCGCGCCAGAATGAGTGGACTTTCCAACTCACATCTTCCATCTTCCACATCTTCGTATTGTATACCAGTTTTGGCTTTGTTCGCCCTGCTTGGTAGTACTCGAGCGGACGATTCGGGAGACCATCTCGGCACAGTCATTGGCATTGATCTCGGAACGACATATTCGTGTGTAGGCGTGTACGTGAATGGCAAAGTGGAAATTATAGCGAACGATCAGGGAAATCGCATCACTCCGTCATATGTTGCCTTTACGGATAGTGAACGGCTCATCGGTGACGCCGCGAAGAATCAAGCAACGGCAAACCCTACCCGCACCGTTTTTGATGCGAAACGCTTGATTGGTCGAAAGTAAGTTGCCCAAACTTCAGCGCGCTTGTCCACCTGGTCTCTTGGCATGGCGTCATGCTCACTTTCTCTGTGCGATTGTACTCTAGGTTTACAGACAAGGAGGTACAGAGGGATCTAAAAATGTTTCCATTCAAAGTTGTCAACAAAGAAAGCAAGCCTTGCATCGAAGTTGATCTCAAGGAAGGAGCAAAAATATTTCAAGCAGAAGAGATCTCAGCAATGGTGCTCACAAAGATGAAAGAGACTGCCGAAGCTTATCTTGGAAAAGACATCAAGAATGCAGTCGTCACTGTTCCAGGTGAAGCGCAAATAAACTTCGAATTCCTAACCTTTTTTCTGATCTTTTCCTACTTCGCAGCATACTTTAATGATGCTCAGAGGCAGGCTACAAAAGATGCCGGAACCATATCTGGCTTGAATGTCGCACGTATCATAAATGAGCCAACAGCTGCTGCAATTGCATATGGCCTTGATAAAAAAGGAGAAAAGAACATACTTGTCTTTGATCTTGGTGGCGGTACATTCGACGTTTCTATTCTAACGATAGATAATGGCGTCTTTGAAGTGGTTTCGACAAATGGTGATACACACCTAGGAGGTGTGTTGATTGGTATTTCTTTTCACAGTAGTTCATCTCAACCAACATATTCCTTGCAGGAGAGGACTTTGACCAACGAATCATGGAATACTTTATAAAACTCATTAAGAAGAAACACGGAAAAGACGTTTCATCCGATGTAAAAGCAGTGCAGAAGCTCCGTCGGGAGGCTGAACGCGCAAAGCGATCTCTCTCCAACCAACATCAGGTTCGCGTTGAAATCGAGTCGCTATACGACGGTATTGACTTCTCAGAGCCACTCACCCGAGCGCGTTTTGAAGAGCTTAACAATGATCTGTTTCGAAAGACGATGGGACCGGTGAGGAAGGCCATGGAGGATGCTGGAATGAAAAAGTCACAGATCGATGAACTAGTTCTGGTTGGGGGCTCGACACGAATCCCCAAAGTACAAGCGCTATTAAAAGAATACTTTGACGGCAAAGAGCCTAACAAAGGCGTGAATCCCGATGAGGCAGTTGCATTTGGAGCTGCTGTTCAAGGTGGAATACTCTCTGGCGAAGGTGGTGATGAAACTAAAGATATCTTACTTCTTGACGTCGCCCCCCTCACACAAGGTATTGAAACTGTCGGGGGCGTTATGACCAAATTGATCCCCAGAAATACTGTTATCCCGACAAAAAAATCACAGACATTCACCACATACCAAGACAACCAGCAGACCGTCATGATACAGGTTTTTGAAGGGGAACGCGCCATGACGAAGGACAATCACCTTCTTGGAAAGTTTGAGCTCACATCTATTCCTCCTGCTCCTCGTGGGGTGCCTCAGATTGAGGTTACTTTTGAGATTGACGCCAATGGCATCTTGAATGTCGGGGCAGAAGACAAGGGCACAGGGAAATCAGAGAAAATTACGATTACCAACGATAAAGGTCGCCTCTCTCAAGAAGAGATCGAGCGAATGGTCGAGGAAGCAGAAGAGTTTGCCGAGGAGGATCGGAAAATCAAGGAGCGCGTTGATGCGCGAAACAGCCTCGAAACCTACGCCTACAACATGAAGAATTCTGTTGAGGACGACGACAAGCTTGCCAACAAACTTGAGGATGAAGACAAACTTGCAGTCGAGGAGGCTATCAAAGAAACACTTGATTGGCTCGATGACAATCAGAACGCAGAAAAAGAGGAATACGAAGACAAGCTCAAGGAGATGGAAGCAGTTTGCAATCCGATCGTTTCGAAGGTCTATCAGCAAGGAGAGTACTCGCCAAGTGACGATGCAGGCGATGACGATTTTGACGATCACGACGAGCTTTGATTCATTTACTCCGGACACGTAAGTCAGTTGAATTTCGAATAAGAGGGGATGGAGCAAGCATTCTGTTTCCTGTCAGAAGCAAGCTGGTGACGGCATGAGCGACGAATGTTCTAAACGATGTCGATTAACCGATTGAGGTCACCATCTTTAATGGGCATTCACGAATTCACGAAAGCTCTTTGTAAATACATTCCTCCAAGACGGGTGCACCTTTATAAATCAGAAAGCAATCACGATGTAAAAAATTAATACTCCTCTTCTACACAACTGACAACATTCAAAAGTTACTACAAGGCTCGTCGCACTAAAGCAAGACACTACACACACATGCAGACACGCATGTAGACATACGCCTTGAAAGTTTGCCCACCAGTCGTTCTCATGCTCAGAGCCCCTACCTCTGTGATATCCTTTAGCCCATGGCGGCGCCATACTTCGAGCCGATTATAGCTCACTAGCACCTTGTAGATGGATTTGTTTAGCTGATCAGCGAGCAACTCCAACGTTGCGTCGGAAAATACTTTATCATACATGTAGATGTGTGAGAAATGAAACGCGCCGTATGTCGTGGCATCCTTGTGCTCAAGTTCGCACCCGTCGCCCAGCATTGTCCTCGCTTCCTCAGTCATGAAAGCATGATTTCCATTGATGAGCTTATTTTTCGCATCGATCGCCATTCTAGCTCTAGATGCTACGTACTCAATACCAACAGATCGCATCACCTTGGCAGATAGCTTAGCGTGCAAAACTACCTTCCCGTACCCGCTGCCTACGTCGACGAAAGTGCTCCCCTGTGAGAGGTTGAAGCTCAGGTCTGGTGTACTGGCTTGGATCTGGAAGATATTACTGGCGTGGATCTGAGAGATATTCCTTATGTTTCTTTTGGGAAGCATACTTTGTGTTTCGGAGACGTTCACTGTCGATACTAGCGTCTTCAGATAAAGCAACAAGCGTTCAATTGAAGCTTCTGTCATCTCGCCATATCCTTCACTTGAACAGAGTGGCTGAGGGCCTCCACCATTGGCTGTTCCCGAAGGAAGCTTCTCATCCATGGGGTCTAGGTCGCATTTCTGGCGTTTACGTGGCCCTTGTATGTGCCAGTCAGAGGTCAGACCCCAATCAAGGAAGGACAATTTATCCAGAAACTTATAAACACTCTGTATAGGAACAACAGGCGATTAATTGTGGCCTGGCTGAGGGACTCCTTGCATCGGGAGCCTAAAAACTCGGGTAGAGCATGCGAAGATCCAGAAAAATCGCACCTTTATAACTGGGTCGATTTTGATATGATTCGCGAGCACGCGCGAGGAAGTATTCCGATAACTATCGAGATCGTGTGCTAGTTTCGTATCACTTGGCGCAGCCGAGTCCCAAATTTGGACCGCTTTCCTCCCGCGCTTTCTCAATCTGAACATACTGGAACAGGTCCGACGGCTTGAGAGAGGATGAAATGATTGTGCCGCTTCTTTACTTTGCCACAAATGGAATGTACACGAGTCGTAGCAACGATAGCTTCGATATCGAGTGGTAGGGATTCGGGCTCTTAGTTAATTGGCGTCGCTGAAAGCGGTGTGTCAAAAATATTTTGTGTAACTTTTAAGACGAGGGCTTCAAAAAACGTACGAACACTACTGATGATCTCATCTCATCATATATATATAACATCGATCGGGCGTATTTAATATATTATAATAATATATTATTATCATATATTTATATTATATGATACATGTATAGTAACGTTACGTACTAGGTCATTATTAACAGTTTTTATTACATATTATATATTATTATTGGTAATAACAACACAGCTTATTATTATATTATTACTGAATTCGATATGATATACGAACGAACGAAGGTATTATTTAATATTTAATCTTATTTAATATATTATGACACTTTATCGCGCATGCGTGAAAATAAACCCACCGTGATTTCTTTTCCCGTGATGCGATTCCGTGATGCCGAATCTGTCAATATACGAACAAGTTCTCTATCCCCTAAGTTTTCTTTCCACAGACGGCGCGTCTGTGACTTGTCACGTTTTAAGTCTGCTTTCCCACGGACGAATTGTATCATGGTCGTTCCCTTGTGTATCCAGTTATTTGCTGTGCCCGCGCGCACTGGCAATGAAGTTGAGCGCATCATTAAGTCGGCATCGTCAAGGAGAATCAGTTGTCTATCCGGCCTTCACTGTGACAATCTTGGGACAGTGAGCATGGGCCAATGCAGCGCCTTCCACAAACATCGGCGGCGTATGGGTGGTGGACCGAATACGTCCTCTCTATATGCTGTCGACAATGACAACCCTTCGCGTCAGGATGGATGGGAAACAGAGGAACAAGTGTCCAAAATGGATAGCGACTCTTCCACTTCGCAAGGCGACCTGAAGTCTAACTCGACCTTCAAAAAGAGAGTGAAAGACGCCGTGGCCGCCTTCCGATCTGGAACGCCCAATCAGCAGCGGCGTAAAACTCCTGCAAATGTGAACACCTCATTCAAACCCGTTGGGGGTACAACGCGGCCCTTTGAAGCAGCAGTGTACTCGTCAAACCCACGATCGAAGAAGTCAGGCGAAGACTCCTCTCGCGGCTCTTCACTTCTTAGTTCTGAGAGTAGCGACCAGATGGCAGCGAGCCAGCGCCGCCTTTTTGAGCAGATGGTGACACTGCGCACTCGTCTGAATGAACGTCTCGCCGCGTCGAACAAATTTGCGAAATATTTGGAGTCCACACTGCAAACCAGAGACAAGGACATCAAGCACGCAAACGAGCGCTTGGTTGCTGCCATGCTTGAGATAGAGTCCCTCAAACACATAGCACAAGATGCCGTCGAAGCAGCCGAAATCGAAGATATGAGTAGAGCACAAATTGCTGCCAGATTGGATACTCTGACAAAACGTCTTGACTTGATGCATGCCGCGCTTCGACGGGACGTGAAGGACATAGATGCTGCGTGCATAAAAAGTGTGCCTATACGATGGGTTGGGATGGCATCAGATATTCGGATTATGGGCTCATTTGATCATTGGACCAAAGGTGTCGCAATGTCCCCTGAGTTCATAGAAGGGGGGAATAACGTCTTTGTGGCTGATTTGATGCTTGTTTCCGGCACATATGAAATTAAATTTGTTGTCGATGGCATCTGGCAGACAGCCCCGGAATGGGCAACGACTGGCGACGGGCTTGGTGCAAACAATCTTCTCGTGGTCGAATGACTCTGAAATTTTCATTATTAGACATATATGCCTATAGTTCGCCGTGTTTTCTCGGCTTGCTTCTCGCCTGCCACCCTACACTATAGCTTGCCAGTGGACAGTTGCGGGTGACAGCTTTTCCGCCCCAAATACAAACTCTGATAATCTAATGACTTTGCTAACGTATCTATACTTCCCCAATAATTAGAGATATCATTGTCCAGCTTTCTTAGCCCGAGCTGCAGCCCGTTTCTTGGCATTCTTTGCAGCACTCTTACCCGTGCCAGAAACGACAAAACCTGATCCGGGCGGTCCATGTTGCGAGTGTTCAAGGGGGACGGATGCAGCTGTAGCGCCCGGAGGACGATATTTCCGTGGTCCACTTTCACCAGGTGCAGCTTTGGCAAGGCTGAAATTCCCAGAGCCACTCGTCGCGTGTGGAGGACGATATGGTGTTATTTTATGTGATGTCGGCTCACCGCGGTTTCCAGGTTCTGCAATATCGCGCCGTACATTCCCAGCTGAGATGGGACGGTCTGCATGGGCTTCTTTATCCGCTGGCAACCATTTCGCTTCGAATAACTTTTCTCGTTCGACTTGCTGCAAAAGCTCGCCATTATAGCGCCAAAGTTTAAAACCATTGTCAACATTTAGACGAGGCGATGTAGTGGCAGTCATGAGATATCGGCCATCTGGTGACCACTCAGCTGAAACCTTTTGCATACGGACATTTTCGAAAGGCGACAAAGACGTAAAACAAAATTCACTGCATGCAGCAAGGCAGGGATATAGTGTCAAATGTGTAATCTTGTGCTACTTACCGAGCAAGAAGCGCGCGTAGAACCGATCACTTTATATTTTCCATCAGCTTTCCGGTCGAAAAAGACCACATCTCCGGGAAGGTTCCCGAAACCAGCAAGGCAGACAAATCGGCCGAAGGGGTTCCATCGAACTGTGTTATAAGGCCCAGTACCCAACTGATATCTCGGCTCGCATTTATCCGAAGAAAATATTGTTGCTTTTGCTGGCATGAAACCATACACAACAACGAATTCATCATTCCTTGGCGACCAGGCAGCCTCGTGCACCGGGCCCTCTTTATCCAGTGGAACCTGCAGGCATAAGGATAAAAACTTGGAAACAAATAGACCAATCAAAGAAAACTGTACCTTGCAGTCTAGTGAGCCATTAGCACGCATGAAATGAAGCGAGGATTCTCCGTAATAACTCTGATTTGTCGCGTCAATTTCCGAGGACCCGTGAATGAGGACTGCCGCGCCGTCATCTGCCCATTTGAACTCCACCTCTTGCACACGGAAAAATGATTTGCGGGCCAAAGGTTCAGTTTCAAAGATGCCCTCAACTTGGAAAGATGGGTGATCATAGAGTTGAACATTTCCCGGTAGTCCCTTTAGTTCAGGCACAAACGCTATAACCTTTGACAAATGTCCTGGAGACACTTTAATACTAAAAACATTTGGAATTCGCAGGCGTTTAGGCTGAGGATTCAAATCAGAAAGACGGAAAAAGTGCACTTCGTTTGTCACAACACGGCAGGCAACAGTTTCATCTGAAGTAAATTGAAAAGTCGGCCAATCGTTTTTGTTAAAGATCTTTTGGAAGCACGAAAATATCACACGTCCACTGCTGATCTTCCAGACAGTGAGATTCTTTCCATCTCCGGCGCCTGAGAAGTTGGCTTTCTGATAGACTACCATATACGAAGCCGCTGCTGAAAAGTGCACCGCCACAGTTCCAGGTGTCGGTATAGTTCGGACGAGCGAGTGCTTGCTGATATCATATATATCAACTCCATCTTCAAGTATACATGCCAGGAGGCGACCATCTCCGGAAAAGACCGTCCGTGAAGCAGAAAACTGCCTGACTACCGCACCGACAAGCGGCCCCTGCACTAAACGAAGGGAAGCGCCGTCGATGCCTCGCTCGATCATGTGCATCGGTGTAGACTCTTTTCCTTCCATCGTAAGCCTAAAATTTCCAGGGTCTCGCAGTCACAACAACAACAGGCAAGCGCGAGTTTCTTAGATTTTCACTCTTGCCGACGCTATCATATATATGCGAGCTCATACATATATTAAACATGTGGTTGTAATGCATAACTATTGCCCCCGTGGTCGAGGGTTAGTTTAATTTACATATATATATCTATTCTAATATATATAGCTATATATATGCATAGTAATAATAAAAATCTTCCAGGCGCGTAGGGATAAGTGTTAGAGCAAACAGATTAAAACGTGATTACGTGGGTCGCCCGTTCCCAGGTGTATCGGCATAGCCGCCGTGCATGCATGGACTTAAATCATGATGAAATTGAGCGAGTCTCTTACTGTATTTATATATGATACTACGATAGTCTATATATAGAACATGCATGCATATAGTCTATATATGTATGTTTATTTATTGGTTGGTTGGAGCATGATTAGACAACATATATTGTGCTACATCGATATTATTCATGTGCCTTTATATTTGTTACAAATGTGAATTATTAATTGAGTTATATTACATAAATGCCTTCACGTATGTGTAAACACCTATGGACAAACTTTCAACACGTGACTCAAGAAAATTGGTTTATTTCCTCCGATGAAGGGACCAACTATTGTAACGCTAAACCAACTAACGTTCCTGACGAGTGAACGATGTCGAAATTTATGACAATGTATTGGGCAAATAGACCTTCGACCTTGATTAACGATACCAGGTGAGTAGTGCTACGACATTTTTTTGCCAAAGGATCCCGAAAGATCGGCCGAAAAATCTTCCACACGTCTAGGGTTTAAGGTTCCACACGTCTTCCGCACGATTGTCATCATTGTACGAAGTGAATAGACCGTGATTCATGATTAACGATACCAGGTCATGAGGACATTGTAAGAAGCGAATAGACCGTGATGCCTGATTGACGATACCGGGTCCGTGTTAATTACCTGCAAGATCGTTTAACTCTTACCGAATAAATCATACAGCATGATGAGGCAGTTTCCGAATAATGAAATATATAATAATGAAGTCCCCAACCGAATTTATATAATAAAAGTTGGGGTCGAAAGTCCAACTGGGGACGAAGACAGTTGAGTGTGAAGCAATGTCCATGAAATCGACATTGCCCACTGAATTGT
>JACLAB010003526.1_pt1 | contig 21802 bp, 20 predicted proteins | sample 8027921 | NCBI WGS metagenome assembly JACLAB01 (sample SAMN15725117, study PRJNA655200) | protist metagenome | isolation source: fluorescence activated cell sorting (FACS) single amplified genomes of... | place: USA: West Boothbay Harbor, Gulf of Maine | collected 2000-07-19
GAATAATCGCGAGAACGACGACATTCGCAAACAACAACATGAACGCCATGGCTAGCGTTCGAACCTCGAACAAGGATACGGACATGCTCGACGCGGCAAACTACTACATATTTGGCAACGAGAGCTTTCGACCAAACCAAAGAGAAATTTGCGAAGCGTGTGTGGCAAACGAGGATGTGTTCGTGTTGATGCCCACTGGCGGCGGGAAAACTCTGTGTTACGCGCTGCCGGCGGTATGTAGCGAAGGCGTGACGATTGTCTTTTCACCTCTCGTGAGTTTAGTACAAGACCAAGTGAAGAAGCTCGTCTACGAGTTTGACATCCCATCCGTCGCACTGCTGGGTTCCGCGGGAGAAGGCGAGACGAAGAGCGTTTTGCGAGAGCTTTACAAAGAAAACCCGACGATTAAGTTACTCTACGTGACGCCGGAGAAATTTCAAGCGTCGCCGTCCTTGCGCAACGCGTTTCAGAGCTTATTCGAGAAAGGCAAACTGGCGAGATTTGTGGTGGACGAAGCGCACTGCGTTTCCTCTTGGGGTCACGATTTTCGTCCGGATTACAAAAAACTGAGCGAGTTGAAGAAACTCTTTCCGAGTGTCCCGTTAACCGGGTTAACTGCCACCGCGACGGACAAAGCCAGAGACGACGTGTTGAAGATTTTAAAAATTACGAAAACTGCCAAGAAGTTTGTCACTTCGTTCAACCGAGCAAACATCGAATTCGAAGTCAAAGCAAAGGGTGATTTAGCCGACGACGATAAGTTTGCCAAGTGGATCGCGCGAACGTTCGGTAAAAACGATAACGGCATCGTCTATTGCCTCTCGAGAGACGACTGCGTGAAAGTCGCCCAAGCGTTGAACAGCGAAAAGAGAAAGAACCCGGAAACCGCCCCTTCTGCGGTACCCTACCACGCTGGAATGACGGAAAAAGCCCGTCGGGAAGCGCAAGACGATTGGACGAAAGGTAAAGTGAGCGTGTGCGTCGCCACGATCGCATTTGGGATGGGCATCGATAAAGCGAACGTTCGATGGGTTGTTCACCATTCGCCGCCGAAAACGTTGGAAGGTTTGTACCAAGAAATCGGTCGGGCCGGACGAGACGGGTTGAAGGCGCGAGGTGTGTCTTTATACTCTCACCAAGACCTGGGACGCGTTGAAAGATTACTCAAAATGCCGCAAAAAAGTAAAGGTGGGCAAAGTAAAGCCGCTCGATTGGAAAAAGCGCTGCCTTTGTTGCAAAAAGTCAAAGACTACATGGAAGACCGGCAGACGTGTCGACGAGTCGCTTTGTTGTCGTACCTCGGTGAAACGTCGTTCACACATAACGCGTGCGGAGGCACGTGCGATAACTGTCGCCGTCGTTTAATGCGTCACCAAGGAGGCAGCGAAGCGAATAAAGCGAGACACGAAGACTTGGTATTCTTCGAAGATCTCGAGTACAAACGACCGAGAGCGGCGTCTGCGGCTGGAGGTAAGGGTAAAAAAAAACGGACGAAGTACGCCTCGAAGACCAAGAAAGGAAAGAAGAACGCGGCGTCAAAACCGAAAGGTGGTGGTGGTGGAAATTTGTTTCAAAACGCGAGCGGAGGCATGTTTCGAGTACGATCGTAATAGGATGCGTTTTACTTTAGATTACTTGTTGTTTTAAACGTTTTTTACGAATATTTTGGAAATCTGCAAGCTTTTGGATAAAAAATGGAAGTGAAACGTCACAGACTCGCGCGCACAGACACACGGATACATAAATACGCACAAAATGTTTGCCACCACACACACCACTCGCGGCGCGCAAGCGACGATGGCCTCTGCGTCTTCTTCTTCTTCTTCTGTTAGAAAACAGACGAATAGAGGAAGAGGACAACCTCTCATGGCGAAGAAACAATCCTGGACGGCTCGGGAAATCCAAACGAAAGATTCAAAACAAAAAGAAATCGAAAACAGCGCGACACCGATCGATAGTTCCAAAATAACCGTCCCTAAAGTCATGCAAGAGAAAGATTTTTGGGACGACGAAATGTTCGAGTCAGTAGGAGACGTGGTCGGGAAGTGGGGATTAGTTCTCGTCGCGGTGTTTGCGGCGATATCTGGGATTATTGCCAGCAAAACGTACAACGAAGGTGCGGTGGAGGTGGATTTTACCGCGTACGATAGTCCCGAGGAAGCAGTCGCGGCATCGGTGCGAGTGGCGGCGGCGCCGGTGAAGAAAAATAGCGTGGTGAGTGCACCGACTGTCGTTGGCGAAGACGATGTCGTTAGAGAGGTGATTGTTGAGTAAAAAATTGTGGAAATAATAATGAAACACGCTCGTCGTATCTATTTTTATACCGTCGTCGCGCTCGATCTGCAAGAGATTGTCGGTGACATCATCTCCCATGCCCTCACTCACTGCGTGTTTGTTGCGTACACACATATCATATCATCAAACAATAGTGCTCGAACAACTATCGCCGCTGTGTTTTAACAGCGATAACGCTTTCGTCAGCCGCGCGGCGGCGATTTTCAAATCGGCGTTTTCGCCCTCGACTTCGTTCATGATACACTTGCGAGCCTTCTCAACTTCGGCGTCGGCCATTTTTCGGTAACTCCGCTCTTTTTGAACCGCAGATTCGAGGTTACGAACGGATTTAGAGAGTGTTTGAACCAACGTTTGAATTCGAGAGGAGGATGTGTTGTTGGATGGTTTCGTTACGTATTCGTTCTGTTTCTCCTCCTCCTCCGCGTTTACTTCGTCGTCGTCCTTTCGCAATTTTTGGCGCTCGCCGTAATCGTACTCTTCGTTGTCGTCAACTAAATCAAACGCCCCAACCTCTTCAACATCGCTCCCCTTGACCATCTCATCGCACACGAGCGCGACTTTATCCATATTCACCCAACACTCGCGCACTCTTTCCCTCGCCTCTCGCGATTTCCTCTTGTGCCACTCTCCTTTCCGTTTCCACGTTGACTCTTTCCTCGTGCACTCTTCGACCACTTTCCTTAACATCTCGTTTTCCTCTTTCGCTTTTTGCAACTTCATCTCCGACTCCGTCAATTGCTTTTCACCTTCCGCGACCATCTCTCTGGTCAATTCCAACCGCTCGTACAATCGATCGATCAACGTTTTCTTCTCTGAGAGTTCTCGCTCTCGTTTTTTCGCGGTTTCGAGTATCGTTTTTTCCAGCGTTGACACCGCGTCGTTGACGCGAGATTTCGAGAGATGGAAGTGCGATTCCAACGAAGTCTTCTTCCCATCATCACCATCACCATCAGTCGTCGTCGTCATCTCGATGATGACTTTGAGAACAACGGCTTAATAAATAAAGCGGAGCAGCAAAGAGGAGGTCAAAACTTTGACCAATTGACTTTTTTTTCGTTCTTTTCTAAAAAAAACCGTTGGTGTTCAATTGGTTTGTGTTTTTCGTCACTTCATTCTTCCGTTCGGTTTGTTACATTTTTTAAGAAGGAACACGACAGAACGCAGAACAAGAACAAGAATAACAGTGAGATAATAAGAGAATACCAGAAGATAAGAAGAATATAAGAATAGAATAATAGAATAATTATCTCATCATGTGGTTCCGAGTGATAATGCTCTTGGCGATGATCAAAGGCGACAACATCGAAGGCGCGTTATCGAACATCGGGTACGTGATGTTGTCCTCGTCGTTACACTCGGGATTTCAGCTCGTGCAAGGGAAAATAATGCTCCCGAAGCTCGTCAAAATGGGCAAAGTGCACCCGGAGGCTCTGCGAAAGGCGAAATTCCCCATGAGACGAATGCTGTGGCATTTTTTTGTGGCCAGTTTCGTGGCGTACTTATTGGTGCAATCCGGCTCGAAACGATTGACGTGGTTCTTGTTAGTCACCACCGGAGTGTTTCCTATTTTTCGGTGCTTCGCGTTTCCGAAAATGTGGCCGATTCCAGCGTTTATGTGCTTGGTGATGTATTTCGTGTGGAGAAACGAAGGCGTGCAGGAGTTATTCTTAGGTCTGTTATTGTTTCAAGCCGTGCCGGTGATGCAGGAGATTATGACGTTTTATTTGCAGCCGGTCGTAGGGAGGAGGCTGGCGAGAGTCGGCGCGTTCGCGGCGTGGTTGACGGCGTTTGCGATGTGCGTGCCCATTGCCGGGACCTTTTTATGGGCGATGTTTGATTCGAAATCGTTCGATAGATTTGTGAGGAGAAGGAATAGAAAAGAATACAACGGATATTGGAGGAAGTACGAGTGGTTCCAGGGTATTTTGGGATTCGTGGACGATAGCGGCGAAAATCCGTTTCAAGTTTTAGGCGTTTCGCAAAGCGCGACGGCGGCGCAAATTCGTAAACGATTTCGAGATTTGAGCGTGAAGTATCATCCGGATAAGACGGGGAACGATCCGGTGAAGTCGGCGTATTTCGTAAAATTGCAAAGGGCGATGGAGGCGATTACGAGCGGCACCGCGGATGGTAAAGTGAACGAAAACGCGTTGATGGAACGCGTGAGCGGAACTATTCACAGGTGCGCAGAGTTGACGCCAGTGATCGGGATGTGGTTGGCGTTATCTCTTTGGGGTGCTTTCGTTGAATTTATGCAAAACAGAGGTAAACGAAAGAGTAAGAGAAGAAAAGGGGGGAAGAAGAAGAGTAAGAAGAAAAGTAAGAGTGAGAAGAAGAAGAGCGATAAGACCGACGACGGAAAGGAGAATACTAATAATGGTGTCGAAAGTACTCATCCGACGACGAATGTAGAAGAGAAGAAAGAAGAGTATAAAACGTTCCCGTCATCATCCTCGGACGACGACGATGATAATGGAGAAGGCGAATCCTCCTCCGGTGACGAAGAAGACGAAGATGGAGACGAAGAGGAGGAAGACGTTTTGCCAAACGTCGGGCCGTCCTTCGTCGGCGCGTCCGTGCTCAGCGACATTTACGGCGGTCAAAGGAGAAGACCATCCGCAAAAGGCCGCGCTTCGGCAGGTTTACGAACCAGCGAGCCAAGAACAGTCGGTGGACGGCGCATTCAAACGCCAATCGTTATGCCGCATCAGGGTAAGGACGCCGTTACGAACAACACCACTAAAGTCAACACCGACGACGACGGGAAGAAGAGCGACGATAAAAAGAAGGAGAATTAAAGTAGTAGTAGTAGTAGTAGACCATAGTTGTAATACGTAGAGCGATGTCTGAGTTTTAGGTACATCTTCGCGTGATCGGCAGTAAGTAGAGCGACTTTCACGAAGCCTCTCTCTTTTTCTCTCTCTCTTTTTTTCTCTCTTTCGAAAAAAAATCTGAACCCTAATTCACAGACCAAAACCAATTCTCCTCTTTGTTTCTCCTCTTCCACGAACAAAAAATCTCTCAAATCTCTTTGAAGGAATGGCTTCACCCTGGCACCACACACATCGTCGTCTCTGTCGTCGTTGCATTGAATAATGGCGTCTTGGCCTTCGCTCGGGGCTCAGCCGAGGAGAGGGACGGCCACAGCACCCAACGCGCGATCGAGTGTGAGCCGACAACATCGACATCGACGAGCGCAGAAGATGTGTGTGGTTACGATGATGGAACAACGCCGCGTGCGAAGCAACGAAGTTCTGGCGAGCACGACTGGACGTCGCTCTCGTGGTGGAGATGCACTTATCGTATCTCGAGCCATTTCCATGTCTCCTGGTTCTTCGGACGAGAACGACTCCCAGGAGATGGTGAACATCCGCGCCCAGTTTTCAAAGGTGGTGGATTCTTCGAACGATGAAGAGGATATCCTAATCGGTGGCAGTCGAGATTCGACGAAGGCGAGCGGCGGGAGAGAGTACTCCTCGGATCCAGAGAACACTGGAAGCGCGTCGACGTCTTCAACAACAAATTCTATCTCGTCGTTTATGCAAGAAGGCGGCGTGTATAACTCGCAAATCGGAAAAGAAAAACCATTGAAAATCAACCAAGACTTACTCATCGAAGAAGCGAAACGGATTCGGAATCAATCTTTGTACGCGCGAACGCGGAAGGAACGGAGAAAACTGAGAGATGCGGCGATCGAGACTTTTAAGAGGGCGATGGTGTACGACCCTGCGGACGGGAGAGCATACGTCGGAATCGGTAAAATTTACGTGCAACAAAAAGACTACAACAAAGCGAGAGAGGTGTACGAGAATGGAACGAGAGCGACGGGGTCGGAGAACGCGTACTTATGGCAGGCGTTTGCGACGTTGGAGAAGAAAGCGGGGAACGTGCAGCAGGCGAGGAAGTACTTCGACGCGGCGGTGATTGCGAATCCGAAACACGCAGCCGCTTGGCACGGATGGGGCGAGTTAGAACGAGAGGAAGGTAACTATCAAAGAGCGAGGGATTTGTTCTTAAAGGGAGTGATGAAAGTGCCGAAAAGTGATGCTTCGGCGCATTTGTATCACTCGTTGGGTCTCATGGCGATGGAGAGAGGGAGATACGACGAGGCGAGGAAACATTTCAGAGACGGGGCGAACACGGAAAAAGGGGCGAAGTCAGCCGCGATTTGGCAGTGCTGGGGTTTGTTAGAAGCCGAGTGCGGGGAGAACGAACGCGCGAGACAATGCTTCAAGAAAGGTTTGGAGGTATGTCCGAAGAGCAAGTACTGTTGGTTGGCGTGGGGTCGATTCGAAGCGAGCATCGGAAACATTAAAAGAGCGAGAGAGTTGATTCAAAGAGGGGTGAGATTAAACCCCGCGGACCCAAGTTTGTTGCAAGCGTTAGCAAGATTAGAAGCGAACGATGGAAATATTCGCGTGGCGAGGCAATACTTTGCCGCCGGGACGAAACTCGATCCTTCGCACCAACAAAATTGGCAAGCGTGGGGGGTCGCCGAGTTCAGAGCTGGGAACATCGAAAAAGCGAGGGAGTTGTTCCAGCGAGGCGTTTGGATTCGTCCGGAATCGAAAGACGCTGCGGTTGGTTTACAAGCTTGGGCGATTTTAGAGCGCAAGGTAGGGAACATTCCGTTAGCGAGAGAGTTGTTCAAATGTTCGGTGAAAGCCAATCCGACGAATGCGAAATCGTGGATGTCGTGGGCACAAATGGAAGAAGAAATCGATAACATCGCGAGAGCTTCCGAGTTGAGAAATCTGTGCGCTCAAGAGAGAGCGGAGGAGGCTATTGGTATGACCGATTTATCTCCGGCGAGTCTTGTCGGATTAGACGCAACGATTCGTCCGATTCTCAAGCGTTTATCGTCCTTGTTGAAAGGCGAATCGAGCACGGGTGCGGGCGATACGATTACGCGAACTGACGAGAATGGTGACTTGTACGAAACCGATTCTTTCGTCTGGGCCGGCGACGAGCTGTTGTTTTCGAACGGAAGTGGAAGCGATGACGAGGATGACGAGGACGACGAGTTTTGATTATTTATGATAGAGAGTTCACGTTCTTTTAATGTGATACTATTTTCACGCTCGCGCAATAATCAAAGACACGGATAGTGTGACATTACTACAAAACCACTCGCTCTTGTTTACTCTGCACGTAATATGAATTAAATAACAACTCTCCCCTCTTACTACCAGCAGTACCACACAGTACTCTACTATTTATTATTATATATTTACAAAGCGTTCCTGATTTGCTTTTCGACGTCTGAGGCCGGTTTGTTCGCGACAACCGTCGTAACTTTCTTCAACTTGGAGTAATAATCAATCACTGGCTGCGTTTGTTTGTGGAACGCATCCAATCGACTTTTCAACGTCTCCGCGTTATCATCTTTTCTTTTCATCAAATCCTCTCCGGTAATGTCATCCTTTCCTGGTACCTTTGGCGGTGCAAACTTCGTGTGATACGATCTCCCGCTCGCCGCGTGAATCCATCGACCTTCCACGCGTTCGACTAAAACCTCATCCGGGATGTTAAAGTCCAAAACCGTATCGATTTTCGTCCCTTGTTTCTTCAACATCTCGTCCAACTTCTCCGCCTGGACGACTGTTCTCGGGAACCCATCTAAAATAAACCCGGTTTTGCATTCGGGTTTTTTCACCGCTTCGGAAATAATACCGACCACGATTTCGTCCGACACCAAACCGCCCGATTCCATCGCTTTTTTCGCGGCTAATCCGTTCGGCGTTTTCGCGGCAACCGCTGCTCTGAGCATGTCCCCGGTCGCTAAGTGGCACAAGCAGTGCTCGGATTTGATTTTCGGCGCTTGCGTGCCTTTCCCACACCCAGGTGGACCTGTGTTTATTATTATTGCACGTATAAGAGATATGATTAGTCTTCTTCGTATGATGAGATAAAATGGAATCATCATCATCGTCATCTTTTATCGCGAAAGGCGGTGAGGAAAGACAAAGAAGAAGCAAAAACAAAGAATATTACCGATGAGAATGACTCGTTTCTCTGGTTTCTTCGCGCAGTCGATTCTGCGCTGGACCTCTTTCATGAGGTCGTCGGTGGAAATCGATTCGAGCGCTTCGGCAGACATATTTTTATTTATTTTTTTGTGCTGTTTTTGTGGTGTTTCGTGAAGAAATTTTTATGTTTATCAAGCTGCTCTCTGATGAGTCTAAAACGAAGTCTAATAAAATCTAAAATATACAATCGTTAATCTAACTTCACGTTCGCGAGTCTTTGCAACCTTTTAAACGCGTTCTCGAACTTCTTCTGGTCTTTCGGAGAATTTATTTGAAAGATAGATTCCAACTCTCGAACGTCTTTATATTTCAGTATCTGGCGTCCGGTGATTTTTGCGCTTTTCGCGATCGAAGCCGCTTCGTCGAGCGATTCGCTTTTTAACCACGCGGAAACTTCCTCAGAATCCCATAATTCGACGTCGCCTAAGAGTTGGCGATCAAATCTGTCCAGTATAGTTCGCGCAAACTCGTTCGTGCTCTCGTCGTCGTCGTTTACGTCGTCGTCGTCTTGAGAGCCTACTGCGTTTATGTTCTCAAATTTCGCTTCCTCGTCCGCGGTACCGGCGGCGCCGTCTACGGCACTCCGTTTTAAGCCGAAACTCCCAATCGCCCAAATTGTCGACCCAATTATAATCGAAGGCACGATTATTGCCGCCTTCGCCGCCACGGCGACAAAACTCATGCCACCGAAGAATGAAAAGCTCAGCAACAAAGGCCCGAGCACGGTCAACGCCACCATCGCCGCCGCGGTCGCGGCGAATATAGCCCCAAACGACGCAAACATAATCAGCGGAAGTAACGTCCCGACCGCGGCTAACGCGATTGGCACCGCAACCGCGCTCGCCATAGCCGCCGCGACCGACATTCCAGCCACCAAAACACCGACCGAAAATAAAGGATACTCCGCGACGAGTAGTATTCCTTTCCGAATGCTCTTCACGTTTTTGTTCCCGCTGTACGCAATCGCGAGCTCGTCCGCGACGACCGTCGCGATTTGCTTGAACCGTTTCCTCAACTCATCTTCCTGCGACCAGAATATAAACGCAGCCGGTGGTCGCATCGTCTTCCTTTTTGTCCTTCCATAATCACATCGTCTTTGTTGTCTTCTTAAAGGAGCAACCGTACTCGGAGCCACGAAACAACTTTTGCATCTCGCCTCAACTCTTGTCGCCGCTCTTTGTCTTCTTCTTCTGGAGAGAGACGAAGAAGCAGCGGCAGAACCAGTTTCGAGATGAGCTAATCTCGTCGTCGTCGTCGTAATCATCGTCGTTTCATCAAGAACAACGACAACAACAACACCAAGAGAAAGTTAATGAAGAAATTTTCTGCTCTCAAAAGTGTTTGTTTTTCATCAGAATTTCTATTGGCAAATGACAAGTCATTTCAGACAGAGAAACAGACGTCAGAGACTTTTTCGCAACTCGTATTTATATAGTACAGAGTATTGAACTGCACACACAAACACTCGCACACTTTTTGGGTTTGAGCAGCAGTTTAGAAGCAGACGAGAGATCGATCGATCGACGCTCTCTTTGTTGTAGTACGAGAACGATGACGACGTTTGGTAATGATACTACTAAAAATACAACGAAGGAAAAGATGATGCCGCGCAGATGCAGGAGCAAAAAATTGATCGGAAGAAAAAAATCATCATCTCTCTTCGTTTTGCTCTTGACGACGCTGTTGTTATTGAGCGTGTCTTTCGTGGCGGAATTCGCACACGCGAAAGATTACTACTCCATCCTCGGCGTCGCGCGTGGCGCTCCGGAGTCGCAAATTAAACGGGCGTACCGGAAACTGGCGTTGAAGTATCACCCGGATAAAAACCCAGGGGATGACAAAGCGAAGAGTAAATTTGAGGAGCTCTCGAACGCGTACGAAGTTTTAACGGATGAAGAGAAGAGACAGATTTACGATCGACACGGAGAGGAAGGATTGAAGCAACATCAGCAAGGAGGCGGAGGAGGTGGTGGTGGGCACCCCGGGGATATCTTCAGCCAATTCTTCGGTGGAGGATTCGGCGGGTTCGGCGGGTTCGGCGGCATGAATCAAGAACCGGAGACGCCGAAAGGCGAACCGGTGCAGATGGATTTGTACGTTTCTTTGAAAGATTTGTATTTAGGGAACACGATTAAAGTGATACGAGATAAAGACGTTCTGAAACCAGCGAAAGGGACGAGGAAGTGTAATTGTCGACAGAAGATGGTGACTCGACAAGTCGGACCGGGGATGTTTCAGCAGTACGCGCAAAACGAGTGCGAGGAGTGTCCGAACGTGAAATTAGCGAGAGAAAAGTCCACGTTGATGTGCGAAATCGAACCGGGTATGGAAGATGGGAAGGAAATCTTATTCTTCGAGGAAGGCGACGTGTTAATCGATGGCGAGCCTGGGGATTTGAAGATGATTGTGAAAGCGCAATACGATAAAGAGATGAAATGGAGACGAGGCGCGAGTGATAATAATTTGTACATGGATAAAGAGATTACGTTGGTGATGGCATTGAACGGTTTTGAGACGGAAATCACGCATTACGACGGTAGGAAGATTGTGTTGAAGAACGAGGAGGTGACCACGCCTGGCTTTGTGCAGACCTATAAAGGGGAAGGGATGCCGAGGTTTGGAAGTTCGGGGAAGTTTGGTGATTTAGTCGTGACGTATTCGATCAAGTTCCCGAAGAAGGTGCCTAACGGAAGCAAACAAATCGTCAAAGATATCTTTAGTTCGGACTTTGTCGATTTCTAATTATTTTGATGATGCGCGTGTGTTGAGATGTGGTTAATTCGTAAACAACGCGAAAATTAGATACCGGTAACAAAACAAAACAAGTACTACAGTAATTATTTTCTTACTACATATATTAAATACGAAATGGCCGAGATACCGTACAGTAAGTGGTGATCTCGTTGTTATTATTATTATCCAAGTAGAAGTGCGCATTATCGCTTCACCATTTCTTAACATGAAACAACCATCTCCACGCGATTAATCTCAATCTTCGTCGGTCCCATTTCCATCCCTCCAGACTTTTTCAACTTTGTTTCTCCTAACGTCAACGTCCCTTGAACATCGCATTCGGCTTGAAACGGCCCCATTTCCTTCTTAACTCTCTTGGCCAACGAGAACCCGTTGCAATTGGCCGGCGTAGAGATGCCTTGTTGCGTGACGACTTGAAACCCGACGAACGGCGCGTTGTTCACGTAGTCGTAGTTACCGGAAACTTTGACGATAGCGCCGCCCAAATCGAAATCTTTCGCATACTTCACGTGCTTATTCTTCGTGTCGAATTGAATCTCCCCGTCGAACCAGGTTTCTTTACACGACCACTGTAAATTCGGCGTGTATTCCACCGTCAAGTCCATAAATCGGCTGTCGTCGTGCGAGACCAAGGACAAATCGGTGCCGACTTGAAAGCGCAAGTTTGGAATCGGTGCGATGGCTGTTATTTTTTGTATCAATGTTTGTTGTTCACGAGAGAGTGGAAGAGTGGAAAGAGAGAGAAAGAGCGTCAGCGATGATCAATCGTGCGCGCACAACAAGTGCACACAACAAAAAGTTTTAATAAAGAACAACAACAACAGAAACATATACACACAAAACAAATGATGAATAATGACCTGGAAACCTCACGTCTAAATTCTTTCTCAATTTGATGAAAAAATTCGTCTTGTTCGCGTTAAACTGCACGTATTTCCCGACCGTATCTTTCACGTCGGAAACGCCGTCGGAAACCGCGTCAAACGTTGCCGCTGCCGCGTCGTTCATTTTCTTTCTTTCTTGTCTTCTTTTTTGCTTTTGTATTGTGGAGAATAATTCGTTTTGTTGTTGTTGAATCCCAAAAAAGGTTGTTGGTGTTTTCCCCTTTTTTTTTCGAGCACAGAAAGGTTGCCTCTCTTTTTTTTTTGAGAGAGAAGTCAAACACAAGAAAGAGTAGGCAAAATTCTTCTCAATTATATCTTCTATAAGAGAGTTTACGACGACGTAAACGACGACGTAAACGAGAGCGACGACAAAAATGATGGACGACAGACGAAGTGCGTTTATCTTCTTTTTAGATTCTTTTGCTTTACATTCTTCTTCTTCTTTTCCTCTTTCAAAAGCGAGAACAAGCGTACTTCGTATTAGGGGACGTTTTTGACTCATCTCACACAAAACATTATAAACGGCTAAAAGAAGAGAGATTTATCATCATCCTCTTCTCGCTCCCCGTCTCACCATTCTGTCTCACCATTATTACGCTGACAACACATATTATATCTCTCATTAATGATAATACTCGTAATAATAATAGAAATTGGCATCGGACTGATTGCATTCGGATGCGGTTTTACCACCCTTGGCGTCTTTCTCTTCTTCGACCGAGCTTTATTAGCCATGGGCAACCTCATGTTCCTCTCTGGAGTGACCACGACGATCGGCCCGAGAGCGACGATGAAATTTTTCATCAAACCTCGAAATCAGAGAGGCGCGTTTTGTTTCATACTCGGATTACTGTTAGTGTTGATGAAATGGGCGGTAGTTGGGATGATTATAGAGTGTTACGGGTTCTTCGCGTTGTTCGCTGGATTTTTTCCAACCGTCCTTTTGTTCTTGCAACGCGTGCCAGTGTTGGGGACGATGTTGCGGTTTCCCGGGGTGAATCAGTTCGTGAAGAAAATAGTGAAGAAGGGGCAACGGTTACCCGTCTGATGTTGATGTTGGTGTTTTGGTGCGCGCGGGTGCATTTCGTTTTTCACGGAGTTGAGAGCGTTCGCTCGCTCGCTCTTATTATCATTCAAAGTCACACCTATTATTTCTAAAGAGTTTAGCCTAGTAGTTATCAAGAGTTTGTTTTGCTATATATTTATACAAAAAGAATCAATCATCATCAGACTTATGTGTTTTGCGTTATCGGCAGTTGCGACATGTACGGCACGCTTCTCCTCTTCTTTTCTTCTTCCTCTTCTTTGTCTTCTTCTTCTTTAACAACTTTCACGACTAATTTTTTATACAATTCAATCATCTCCGTCATCATCGCGTCTGGTTTCACTTCTCTTCTGCTCACGTCGGATTTACACAAAGGACACTTCCCGTTCGCTTTCGCGCAGTCTAATATGCACTTTTTGCAAAAGTAATGCGCACTGTGAGAAGAAGAATGAATTAGTATTGGTAGGGGAAATTTTCAAAATGAAGAAACACAAAACGAATAGTACCATCGCGTTCGCGAAGGCGATTCCATCAACCGTATGCACACGCAACATTCCAGTGATTTTCCCAACGCGCGTAACTCTTTCTCGCAGTAGTATAATTCTTCTTCTGGGTTTGTCTTCTTCTTATCGGTATTATTCGTATTAGTATTATTCGTCATCGCGCGTGTATAAAATGGTGTAATTGGAGGAGGTGTTTTGTTTAAAAAAATACGCGCGCAACAACTCGAGCACTCAACACACACACACACGCAAGTAACGCCACCCGTGCGAAGAAGAAGAAGGAGAAGTGTAAAGGAGATGGGCGGCATATCGTCGAAACCGGAACCGGGCTTTCCCGTGGACACGTCGGAACTCGACGGCGACCTTCGTCTTCCGGGAGAAGAAGAGGTATTTTTTAGCGCACAAAAAGTCACCGAGAAGGACGACGAGGAAGAAGACAAAGACAAAGAAGAAGAAGAGATGACGACGATTCCAGAGACGTCCTCGGAGACGCAAAAGGCGAGAGAAACGAGAGAACCCGGGTCGGCGTCCGTGAAGAAGAAAAAGAAGACGGTGAAAGAAGACAGGAAAGGATCGTCGGTGTCTTCACCTCCTCGTCCGACGAGGAAACGAGGACGAAGTCCAACGCAAGAAGAAGAAGAAGAAGAGATGACGCCGGCGAAACCCAAGGCGGCGTCGTCGGCGGTGAAAAGGTCCAAAATGATTGAAGTCGCAAAGTTCTCCACGAGAAAGTCCGAGGAAAAGACAAAGAAGAAGAGAAAGATACAAACGCCGCATCTGAGCACCGGCTCGTACTTACCCGCGTCGAGCAAACACCGCGTGGAAAACGAGCTGAAACGCATAGACGCGGTTCAACTCGCCACGAAGTTAGACTTTGTCAGTCCAAATTACCCGTCCACGCGAAGGAGCGAGCAGTTCAAGAGACACGCGTTGAGGAGTTCAAGACGAGGAGAGCTTCCCACGTCGTCGCCGCAAACGACCATGGAGTGGGCTTGAGCGTTTTCACGTTTCAGAGAGAGAGAGAGAGACAAATTGATTGAACAACAAAAATTACGAAAATTTTTCCTTCATCTGCCTCATTGGAAATGCCTAAAGAAAAAGGTACACAAACGACGACTTCTTCATCAGCTGGCTCTTTCCTCCGCGCTTTTCTTTTTGCGATCATTTTAGCCTCATTCGCGCAACAGGTCGTTTTCGTCATCTTTCAGAGACGCGAGAGTAGTAGTACTACTCGCCCCCGTTTGAAAACGAAACAGAGCAGAAGAGATATAAAAATGCAGATTCTTCAACCGCGAACGAGTAAAGTCACGCAAAATGAAGTCATCGTTGGACTCTCCTCTTTGGCTGGATTATACGCGAAAATGGAAGAGAAACACGCAATCGATGTCGTGCATTGCGCGTTGGATCTTGGGTTTCGAAATTTCGATACCGCGCCGCATTACGGGTTAGGTTTGTCCGAAGAACGATTCGGGAAAGCGTTGAAGAGTTATCCAAAAATGACGGAGGACTTACGAGAGGAGATTAAAATTTGGACCAAAGTCGGGAGAGTGATTAAAGATAAAAACGACGTGTTAGAGACGGACAGAGTGGAAGAAGGGAACGTGTTGGGGCACCCGGATTGCGTGTTTCCGGAGAACAATCCGGAGAGTCGACCGACGCTGAATTATACCGGTGACGGCGTCGCGCAAAGTTTAACCGATTCGCTGGAAAGAATCGGCGTGAAGCACATTTTTGGCATTCGAGTGCACGATTGTGAAGATGAAATGCGATTCGAAGAAGCTGCGAATAAAGATACGGGTGCTTTTGTGAGGATTAAGCGAATGCGGGACGAGGAGAAAGTCGTCGAGGATGTGTCGTTAGGTGGAAACGATCCGATGTATTCGTTGCGAGCGATTCGCGAGAGCGCCGAGAACACCTTCGACGGGGTCATGGCAGCTGGGAGTTGGAATTTAATCGATCAAGATGGGTGCGAGTTGTATAAAGAGTGCGAAAAACGAGGCATGTATATTCACAACGCTGGTATTTACGCCAGTGGGTTGTTAGTCGGTGGATCTACGTATAAATACGGACCGGCGAATGAGAATGTCATCGCGAAGAAGAAAGCGTGGGAGCAGTTGTGCGAAGAGTTTGGAAACGTATCGTTACCAGCCGTCGCCATGGCGTTTTCGGCTGCACCAAACGTCGTGAAGAAATTTGCAGTTGGCGTGAAATCTATATTTGAAGTAGAAAAGACCTTAGAGTGGTTGAATGAAATCGATAACATCGATCCAAAGATTTGGGAAGAAGCCAAATTAAGAGGCTTGTTATCGAGCGATTGTACCGTGCCGAACGTTTTCTGAGATGATGATGCTGAGTATATAGACTGCGGTTGTATTTTATAGTTTACAGTTTACAAGTGCTACTATGCGTATATGTTGTATGTTCGTATGCCATTCCTTTCCTCCTTTTACAGCTCGTTCCCGCCCTCTTCCTCTTCCTCTTCTTCTTCGACTTCGGGTTTCTCTCGGCGTTTCGGTAAACGAAACTCGGCATCTCTTCTCAAGTTTTCTTCGATCCAATTGCGCAAAGTCGAAGAACCGTGTCCGTATGGCGGAGGAAGCTCGACGTAATCCATCGTTTGTATCTCTGGTGGATCGCCCCATCGTTTTGGGAACTCAATTTCTTCTTTTTGCTCAGCTTCTCCGTCGTCTTCGTCGTCGCCGCTTTGTTTCGTCGCCTCTTCTTCGTCGTTTTTCGCGGCGCGTTCTGGATTTTCTCTATCCATGTCTTGCTGCTTTAGAATCCATTTCACGACTGTTCCGGAACCGAAATACTCGTCGTACGGAGGCGGGTATTGTCGGTAATCGCGCGTTTGCAGCAATGGCACTGGTCCCCAGTGCGAGGGAAACTCCGGTTGGCCTCTTTTCGTCGGGCGATTCGTTCGCGTCGGCGTCCTACCATTTTCGCCTCCAGATTGCGACATCAAATCAAAATCTCTCGCACTTGGTGCCGGCGCCGGTCCTTCGCCTTCTTGACTCGCCCTCTTCTCGTGGAATTCCAAATCGTTGGAATCGTCCAACTCGTCTTCAAACTCAATCGCTCGATTGCCAAAGTGACTCGCCTCTATCAAAAACTTCACATCTTCCGCAAACGTATCGAAACGCATCTCGTGCGACGCCCAAGCGACGTTCATCAACTCCGACGTCCAACTCTTGTTATTTTCACACGGCGAATCTGGAGCAAATCTATTCTCGCCTTCTAAAGAACCACACACGACATCTCTCCAATCCGAGCGTCTCGGGTCTTCCTTCAAATACCCTTCGTCGTCCAAGTACCCGTTCGTTTTCAACGCCTCGAACATTTTCTCAGACTCGTACGTCTCGTAATACCCCGGAGGCGCGTTGTCTCTGAAAAACGTTTCGTGCAATTTCATCGGGTGCAGTTCCGATTCCTTTACCGGCACGTCTGAACTCTTCTGCATCTGATCGACAGTATTTCTCACCGCCCTGGCAATCCTCTCGTCTTTCGGCATGTGCGAAAACACCATCGGCAGCGTAATCTTTTCAACCTCCGGCGGCGCCGCGATTTGCGATATGGCGCCTTTCAAACGCATCTTCAAATGTCCGAAATGGTCCTCGAATATTTGCGGTAACACGTGCGACACGAACGTCCCGCCACTCGAGGCTCCGAACGCGTACACGTCCACGTGTTCTTTATGCGCTAAATCTCCAATATCCGTGCCATCTTTTTCTGAAAAATTTTTCAACACTTTGTACACCCTCGACGCATCTGGATTCCGTTGCCAACACCCTTTATTGCTCGATATCGCCAACACCGCCATGTTCTGTTCGTACGCGAAGTGAGCGATTGAAACTTCGATCGGTAATCCTCTGCATTTTGGACAACTATTTTCTTCTCTTTCGAACCAATCGAACGCGTCGTGCGCGCACCCGTGGAAAAGAAGAAACAACGCTCTCGGTCCACTCGACAGTTTTGGAACTTTGTAGAGATATTGGATGTCCTCTCCGTTGGAATCATCTCCGATGGTTTCGGTAACGACTGGAGATTTTTCGTACGCAGTCGCCACCATTACGAATGCCGCGAGGAAGAGGAGTCGAAGAACAAAGCGCAAAGCAATACTACGACGCATTATATTAAACTCTTTTTGTTCTGAGGAAAGACGAGATGTTTGAGTTCGTTACACTTTTTTAGGGAAAAACTCTCTTCAAATCATCAAAAGAAGATATGATAGATATGACGAAAACGAGAGGGAAAGAGGAGGAAAAGAAAGAGAGAACAGACGAAGACGAAACCAAAGATGACGAGGATGAAGCTAAAATGATGATGATCAAGGAAGTCGTCCGGGACGCGTGCGAAGAAGGCGGGTACGCGCTGAGAAGACGGAATTCTTCTTTGGGGGTGAACGAATGTACGACGACGGAAACGACGAAAGGAGGAGAAGGAGGAAGAGGAGAAGGCTCGTCGTACGGAGTGTCGTTGGAGGAACAGATTCTCATCCTCTCGACGTCGTCCTCAGAAATCAAATTTGACGTCGACGACTTCTTGCGACGGTTGGTGCACGAAGTGAAAGAATACGCGCGACCACCGACGTCGAATTTCCACGTCGGCGCGGCGTGTTTGACGAATCGCGGGAATATTTTCTTAGGCGTGAACGTAGAGGTGGAAAAGTGCGCTTTGAATAGGTCCGTGCACGCGGAGCAGTGCATGATTACGAACGCCATGGTTGGAATCAGGAACGCGGAGTTGGAAGAATACAGGAGGAAAGAGAAGATGAAAGGAGGCAAGAAGACGAAAGAAGAAAGAGAAAAGGAAAGGAGGAAAGAGCACGAGAGGAACAACAACAACAACAACAACAACGAGAGTAACGAGGAGGAGGAAAAAGAGAAGATTGTAAAAATTGCCATAACACACGCGCCGTGCGGACATTGTCGACAGTTTATGAACGAACTGAGAGACGCGAAGGATATTCAGATTTTATTGCCCGGCATGGCAGCGATGAGATTGGAGGAGTTGTTACCGAAAGCGTTCGGACCGTTGGATTTAGAAGTACCGGGAGACGAAGAACATCGAGAGGAGAGGATAAAACGGAGGAAAAGTGAAGGCAGCGATGCAATAGTTGTGGACGAGGAAAAAGTGCACGTTAGGACGCTGTTGTTGGATGGATGTCCGCCGAACCCGCGAGATCGGGACGGACTCGGAACCATGGAGAAGTTTTGTAAATTGCTGAGAGAAGCGTTGGAAGATGGAAGGATCCGTTTTGGGCAATTCAGTTTTGGGAATCTTGAGGAAGAAGAAAGAATTTTTGCAGCAATGGAGGAGTTGGCGCATACAATGGCGCATTCATACGCGCCATATACGGATAGTCCATGCGCTATAGCCATACCGTTGGAATACCAGCGCTCGTTGGAAGAACGCTGGAAGACCGGTGATAAACGATCCGGGATGAGGTTTTATTTTGGTGCGAGCGTGGAGTGTGCAGCGTATAACCCATCGATGACGCCAATGCACGCGATGCAAGTCGCACTTCACTGCACTCCATTTCGACCTTCTTCGTATAAAAAATCGTCGCCTGAATACGGGCACATTGGAACCAGACCACTATTTTGGAGTCAAAGGCGATGCCCAATATCAATATACGTGTTCGGCTTTCGAGACGCAAAGATTTCGTACGCGGAAACTTTGAAGAAGGAATTCGAGGATATCGCGAGAAGAAACGATACAGATTATGCGCCACAGTTTATTGTGAAAGAAATTTTGTTCGACAGACACATGTTCAGCGTGGAAGACCCCCAAGATGTGATAGTTAGGGAATATGAGAGAATCAGGTCAATGTTTGTGGAAGTACTTGATTGGTATAGTCTATGATGTATTTGTTTTATTTCATGATTTCTTCTTGTTTTATGTTGTGTTTTCTGAGCGCTTTTGAGGAACACATTCTCTTCTCTTCTCGTCTCTTTTCTTCCTCTTATATATTATACTAATCCAGCTGGTAATCGCACAACCTTGCCACCATCCGCAAAAGACAAGACGTAGAAATAGCAAAAATCTGCCAAAATGAACGTCTGCACAATCTCTGAGACCAAAACCATGACTGGCCACAATCCGGTCGTCAACGCGGTTTTCAAGTAACTCTGTCCGTCGAAAATCTGTAAAATCCAGTGCGCGCAGCTCAAAAACCTCGCCACACCTAACGAAAACACGTAATTCGCCGTCCATCTCTCCACAACTTTCGCCGATTGCATCACGCGCAACTGCGGCAAAACGCTCACCGCTTCCAAATACACGCACGTGGCCCACAACACTCGATTCACAACCGCGTGCGACGTTTGCGGGTGCGCGATAATCGCCATTATAACGCACGGTACCAACACTTGCCACGTCATGATCGTATCCAGCGGTCTGTTGTGCGTCTCGTAATTATGCTTCAACGACCCTTTCATCGTGGACAACACCCACATCGTCGCCATTAGCGTTAAAAAATCTAAAATCGTGTGCCAGTCGTACTCCATCATGAACGAACAGTACAAGCGGATCCCTAAAAATATCGCCGTCAACTCTTGCGTTTGCATGGAAAGGCCGAGACAGGATTTTTCCCTCAACAATTTATACGCCAGAATCGCGATGCCGATGAAGTGCACGAACTCAGCCATGATGAACAAGGTGTCGTGATTGTCGATGACTAAATAGAGCAAGAGTAAAACGAACGAACACAAAGTTAAAATCAATCCAACCTTTTGCGGTTTAGAAAGAGATTTGATATACTTCTTGAACTTCATGACGTGCGCTTTGCGCTTGGCATCTTCGTACGAACCCATTATTATTATATTATTTATCGACGACTTCTTCTCTTCTTCTTCTTTAATGGAAAAACACAAAGGGTTTGATGAAAGTTGGTCCGCCGCGCGTGAAAACAAGTGACGCGATTCTCGTCCAATTCTTTCTTTCTTTCTCGATACGAAAAATAAAAAAAAAAATCGAAAAATCGATCGATCGAGAGAGAGAGAGAGAGAGTTGTTTTTATTTTTAACGAATACTAATATTAAATCACGCGGTGAAAAGTTTACAAATGTTTGGACTCGACAGAGTGACGATGGCGTTACCTTGCGGGTGCGTCTCGCAGGCGAGGCAGTGTGAAGTATCTTTGTCTCCTTCCGCGACGTCGCCTCTCGCATCGGTTTCGCAAACAAACTTGGCGTCGTTGACTCTCCAGCATCGAACTATCGCGTTGCATTCGTTGGCAGCGTAGATGTATTCACCTTTTCGAGAGACGGAGACGGAGATATACGCGGTGTTGGCTATGATTTCGGACGGTATAGAGGTGGTTGGCGCGTTGAACGTGCGTTCAATCTTCCCCGTTTTCGCGTCGAAGGAAACCAACTTCATGGCGCCTCCGCAAAGAAATACCTTGTCAAACGATAAAGGGTCTCGGCACATGTCTTTGACGACGAACTCAGAGACGTGCGCTTCTTTTGATGCATCGTCACTGCTTTTATCGTCGCCGCTCTTTTTTGTCAGGAGCGGATGTTTGTGCTCTTTGACAATCTCTGCGGTTTTCGCGTCAAACAACAAGACCAAGCCGTTCGAATACGCTGCCAACATGAACTCTTTGTCCGTGCCACAAAATATAGCGCACTCGCACTGTTCCGTGATACCACCAGATGAAACCGTCGGGTTTACGTATTCTTTCAACGTCTTGCCAGATTTCAAACCGTGCAATCGAGCCATACCGTCGAACCCAGAGGTGAGTAATCCGTTGCCGTCGGCGGAGAATTCCATCTTTGTGATTGCGCCGTGGTGAGCGGATGGGTAAGTACGCACGCACCTCCCCGTTTGTATTCTCCATACCTTAATCACCCCGGTTGAATCCGCCGACGCCAAGGTCTCAAAATCGGGCGAGAACGCTAACGCGGTAACCTTTCCGTTTTCGTGTAATAAAAGTTCATCGTCGTTTTGGTACTTCAAATCGGTTCGTAATTTTCCGTTGGAAAATTTCCACAGCTCGACGAACCCGTCCGCGGTACCCGTGGCCACAGATAACCCATCGGGAGATATCGCAAGGCAATTGACTACTGACTTCTTACCAAATTTACCAATCGAACGTTTCTCGGCTCGAACGTAATCGTCGTTGACGTTTTTATAATCGTATTTGTTGTTATTATTCTCGCCTCCTTCGGCGTCTCTATTTTTACGCTTCTTGCCTCCCGCGGACGAATGGCTAAAGATATCCTTCAAGTTCGATCGGTCTAAAAACACATCAAAACTAGAGTTATCGTTGCTACTTAACATGCTCTC
>JACLAB010013779.1_pt1 | contig 21799 bp, 31 predicted proteins | sample 8027921 | NCBI WGS metagenome assembly JACLAB01 (sample SAMN15725117, study PRJNA655200) | protist metagenome | isolation source: fluorescence activated cell sorting (FACS) single amplified genomes of... | place: USA: West Boothbay Harbor, Gulf of Maine | collected 2000-07-19
AAACGTGTTCCAATATGAATCAATATCTGATTCTGAGATTGATCCTACTGGATCGACTGATGTGCCTGCGAATGCCATTGTTAGTTCTCCTCAATACAATGTTATATTGTATTTATTAGTCCGCTAACGCTCTCATACGCTTGACAAGGCGTTCTGCTCTGTTGGTAACCTGACGGTACCAGCCACTGTCAACCATTTCATCTGCAGCGTCATTCCAATCACGATTGTCTACGCCACGCTTCATACCTTTGAACTTGCTCAGTCTAGGACGGCCCATGTTAAACATCATGTTAGCAATAATTAACTGTGCTTCTTCAGGCAAGTCATCAAAGTCTGGATAGAGGATTTGACAATCTGCTAGTACTATTTCACAATCTTGTTGGAATAATTCTGTAACACGCTCTTCTGTTACTGGTGTGCCGACTTCAGCACCATACTCGGGATCACTTTCAAGGATAAGATGTCCAATGCCTACTGTAGGTAGACCCAAATGGTCTAGGTATACTTCGTATACTACGCCTTCGTCAGTCTCTAGGTCTTCTTGTAAACGCTCTAAATTCATTGATATCTCCTTTGGTGCGAGGCACTCTCGCAGTGTTTAGTATGCTTTCGATTGCTATAGCTGCTGTTTTAGTATCTCTATACTTTTTAGGACTTAGTGGAACACTTGCTGCAATTGTTTCTGCGCTAAGTGCTTGTACTGGATTTTTCTTTGAGTCTGGCTTATCAAAATACACCATGGTCCAGTTTTCTACATCTGTGAGATTGTTTAGGTCATTAATCAAACCCATGAATTTTTGTGGATATGCACTGCGGCGTTCTGCTTCTACAAAAACAATATAACGACCTTCGCTGATCTCACCTGCACTTGTTTCTGCATCAATAACCCAGTCATATCCCATTTCAATAAAGTTTTCTAGATCAAATGCAGGCTGCTTGCCAAACACTTTAAATGTAGCAACAATAACTGCATCATCCTTGCCCATCTTAGGCTTGTACTCATCAAAGTGTACACTGCTTTCAATGCGACCTTCTAGGTCCTGTGGATCAAGCGCCATCCTGCTGTTCCTCATCTGTCTTTGTATTCATTAGTTCGCTTTGGTCTAGTCCTTCCTCATAAGCATCATCAATCTCTTGTAGATCAACTTCACTGCCTTCAATTTCCATATAACCATCACGGAACTCTTTAATAAGTTCAATAGGAAGTTTAACTTTAACTAACCAAACTGGATCTTCACGCAGTTTAGCCTTTTTAGTACCAGGACGAAAATCACTGTAGTCTTCAACTTTAACAGGTGTCTTTAGTGATGCTTGCTCATATGTTACCACAGCATTGTAGCCTAGCAGACGCTTTGCACCATCAGGATCAGGCATTGCTTTCTTGGGCCACATAAATGTTGCTTCTACCCAATGCTTTTTGCGGACAGGACCTTCTACTAGTTCGCCCTTTTTCCAGTTCTTAAAAGCATACAAGTCTAAACTATCCATGACACGCTCAATGTCCATCATAGTTTGGAGACTGCTCTCACTCATGTAGATCTGTTTTGTATTTTTGATGATGTCAACAATATCCATTACACTATCCTATCGTATAACATATTTATCCATTCTATGTGCGCACTCTCTCTAGGATGAGTTGTGTAAAACTGTTGTTTTGTGCGCTTTGCCCAGTTAAACATACCCTCATTGTTGATAAACCAATCACTGTGTATGCTTGCTCTAAGTGTAGTTAGTGTTGCATCCATAGGTACATTGCATGCAAATAAACTGTCGTCTACATACATAAAGCGGAAAGGTATGTCATTTTCCAATAGATAGTTTTGCAGCATTACTATTTCGCACCAACTGGTATACAGTTCCCAATATGGTTCAACAGCAACATTATCTACATAACTTTTAGCAAATGCAGTTATACCCTTTGCTTCTGCATTAGCTCTGTTTGCTTGTTGTGCTGCTAGTACACTATCATCTTTGGTAAAGAAGTGCTCTTCAAAGTTTTCTTCATTGTGTGTCCAAGGATTAACGCTATACCATGGACTATCTAAGTGTCCAGTGTTGTATGCAAATCTAAACTCGTAACGATTAGGAAAACTCCACATAACAGCAACAAACAAGTCCAACTCTCTGTACTTGTGTACAGCATTCATTACATTGCGGCGGATAGCACTGTTACTTGCTGCTGGTCGTGCAGTGTTACAGATGTTCCACCCTTTGCGAGTTGCAAGCAAATTAGCCCAAGCATGTTCTTGACTGGGTAATTCACTTCCATATGTAAAACTATCGCCGCCGGCGATTAGTACTGTCATAAATTTTTATCCTCACTAAAATGTCTAGTAAAGATATGTCTATCTTCTGCAATAAAATCTTTAAACGATCTACTTGTGCAATTAAAAACATTATATAAGTCATTGCTTACTTGAGGTGTCCAGTTTTCTGTTAAGTATCTAGCACCCAACTGTTTCATCAATGCAAAATCATCTGTGTAATGTTCCAATGCGCTGTGTGTTTTTTCGTATTTGGCGTTCGTAATTGCATTTACAGGAAAGCCGTGTAGTGTCATATCTCTTGCTACTTCTTTAATTGATAACTGTAAAGGTCCTGTAGCACTATAATTTTTATAATAATGCTGTTCGTCGCCTAGGCATTGTTCAATTGCACTTGCTAAACACTGAGGATCCAAGTACGGTGCTGTAGCATCGCCTCTGTAGTTGTCTAAAATACCATCATTATATTGCTCAGTAAAAATGTTGTTCATTAGAGGAGCAATATCAAAACTTGTATATGGAAGTCGTGCTTCACGCATAAACACTTCGAGTTGGTTGTGTATTAATCGCCATGGACCAAGACTGCCTATTTTTACTATGTGCTGAATGTTACTATTCATTGCACTTAGCACAAAACGCTTTGCATCATCTAAGCAAGTTTTGGTTTTAGGAAGCAATAAAAAGACTACGTCACTTTCTAATAACGGATTCCAAGTACTGCTATCACTTATGTCATAACTTGTGTAGTTGTAATCGCCTGTAAAGTATTCACCAATTTGGCTATTGCGTCCGGTAAACGTAATTTTCATATCAAATACATTCCTACTAGCATTGGTACTATTATAAAGAATTGTGGGAGAAAGTTCAATATAATTGCTTTCTCATTCATACGCCAACCAGCATAGATCCAACCGCTTGCACCTATCATTTGTGCAAAACTATTCCATGGAGTTATACCAGCAACGTGCAGGACCATCGCTATGAGGATAGTCACTGCACTTGCGTATTTTATTACTGTTATATGATTTATCGCCATTTGCTGCTTGCTTTCTGTGCTACACTGTCTAACCAATATTCTTTGACAGGTGTAATATATTTTGTATTTGTATCTGTTTCTAATATAGCATCAATCTGATTAGCATCAGTAGTTAAAGGCAACTTCAACTGTTGCTCTAGCCAGTTAACATATACTATGCCATATAGATACAATGCTTCTTGACTTGCAAATATAGGATTTAATGTTTTTAAATATTCAACATTGTTTAAAAAACGCTCTAGTGTTACCATCCCACGAACTCTTTGTTGTTGAGCAGTCAGTATAGTCTGGTCTCTGCTTATTAATACTATTTGTATATCAGCATGTTTACTTGCGTATTCTATAAATTGTTTATAGTTAGGATCAACATATATGCCATTAAGTGCGTACGGACAACTAATACTTGTTACATATACATCACTCTTGGACCAATCAAACACGTCTAGTAGACTAGGTGTTTCCCAATATTTTGCAAATGGCTCTTTGTCATGCCCGACCCAATACTCATCTAGCAGTTCTTGCCAGCCATAAGTAGCACTGTTTGTTGCAAGAACCTTACTGAACAAGTGATTTCCTGAGCCTTGCGGCCCAGTGAGTATGATAAGTTTAGGCAAGTTTATATACTTTATCCGGTGATGCACTAGCAAGTATTTCTCTGGTGCGATCTGTTTTTAATCCAGTGACTTGTAGTGTTGCACGAGGTACATTACTTGCATTAGCAGTAGCATGCGGAGCATTAGCCCAATCAAAAATATGTGCTTCACCTGCACGCCAATGACTGTAAACATAGTTTCCGTACATATAGAACTGCCCAGGTTGCCAATCATCTAGCATAATAGTAATACGAGCTACACGCTCTGGATCTTCAGGGCAACGATCCCACAGTTTGTCAATATGCAGATTAAACATCTGTCCTGTAAGTTGGACATGAGCTCTTTTCTTTGCTCCACTTACACCACCAACTTCAAGTCCAAAGTAATCCATCATCTTATACAGTGTAGTAAACTTGCTCCAGTCATCAACAATGTTTGTAAGCATTAGGACTTTTGGATCACCGCCACCTTGTGCAATATCGTATTCTTCCTGTGCAAGCATAGGAGATTCATCATCAGTGTCTCCAAAGTATTTTCGTGTTGCCCAATTCACAGGTTTACTTGCTTCTACTAGTGCATCTCTTTCAGTCTGCCAAAGTTTAGGATTGTCAAATTTTCCTAGTATATCAAACCAATCTCCAGGCTTATCTTGTATACTGTCATCAAAATGGTATTCACTATGTGCTACCGTCCAGTCCCAGTTACTTGCATATTGATCGGGGTCTTTTAATTCTTTATGCCAATCTGTGTCATGTCTCATGTATAATCCAATCCTTTATCCTTGCGCACTAAACTATTTACAAAAATTCCTAATGCGACTAAGATACATATTACAAAGATAGGATGGTTGTAAATATTAAATAGATCCAACCATCTAATATCTGCGAAAGCCGCATATCCTTCCTTCCATTGCTTATACCCATATAACTGTAGTGTTCCCCAAAAGTATTGATCAATTTTAAATGCTACAACATATGCAACAAGTATTGCTGGTCTACTAATGTTGAAATATTTACAAACACAACCGATTGCACTTAGGATAGAGAGTAGAGCAAAGTCTTCCCAGCCACCGGTATATTGCATGTTTGCCCAAACTATAACTACTAGAATAAATGCTGCGTAAATCCAAAAAGGAACTTCTAATATTTTTAGAATCCATTTGTATAAAAATATACTTAATAATGCTACGCCGATTGTTCCAAAAATATATCCAAATGCTAGACTGTTTGTAAAGTTTAAGTCATTTAACAAATCTGGTGTACCAATTTCCATGCCAAAGTACATACAAATTGCCATAACCATAGCCGCAAATGGTGCTGCAGGTATTCCAAACAAACAAGCAGGAATCATACTAGATACCTTTTGTGCATTGTTTGCTCCTTCGCAACCTAATAGTCCTACAGGATTACCTTCACCAAAAGGCGTTTCTTGGTCTTTTTCTTTATGTGCTGCTTTGGTTGCTCCGTATGCTAAGAAGTCACCTACTGCTCCTCCTACACCCGGTAATAGCCCAGTAACAAATCCAATCAATCCGCCTCTGACCATGTCTTTCCAATTTTTTCTACAATCCCCAAAGCCTTGTTTTAAACCATCATAGTAGTTTCCTGTCATCGGCGGTGCTGCTGACTTTAAGTTTTTTCTAAATCCATCTAATAGTTCTGGGACTCCAAATAGTCCTGATAGTAAAACTACCATACCAATCCCATTTTGTAAGTATTCCCAACCAAATGTTAGTCTAGGTGTACTGGTTACAGTTTCTCCAACCATACCAACTGCTAGTCCAAATATGATTGCAACGATACTTAAAAATACATTTTTACTTGCTACAAAGCCTACACATGCTAGAGCCATCATCATAAAGCCTAAGAACTCTGGTCGACCAAATAACACAATCACTTCCCCGTAATACGGAAGTAGGAAGAAAGTCAAAGCTGCAAATACAACACCATTGAATGTTGAATCAGTAATAGCAATACCCATTGCTCTTGCAGCCTGACCTTTCTTTGCCATAGGATAACCATCAATAACGCAGGCAGCAGTTGTGCTTGCACCAGGTATACCAGTTAAAATACTTGTATAACTATCAGCACTAGCACAACTTGCAACTATGGCAGTTAAAAAGACCAACCCCAAATAGGGGTCAGCCATAAAGTAAGAACCCATGCTAAACACGGTAATAAGTGCAGTAGTAACGCCGGCAATCGGAATAATACCAACGAGCATGCCATATGCTGTGCCTATCATTGCCCATAATACATAATCAAACATAAGTTCTTACCCTTTCTTTTTACTTTAGTAGTTCTGGTTTAAAGACTGATGGGAAACCATATGCTTCTTGGTTCCATGTAACTGCATCCTTAAGAGCTTTCTCTGTAATCAAAGATTTAAGTGCTGCTAACAGTGATGGGCCATCTTGGATCCAAGGATAAACGCCTGTCTTAGCATAAATCTCTGCACTTGCAACTGGGTCGTTAATCATTTCAGTTACAGCCGCTTTTACTTTTGCAGCATTAGGATTGCCTTTGTTCATCCACAGTGATTTTTGGATTGCATCACGCCAGTTACGAGTAAGTTTGTATGCTTCGTATAGATCGCCGCTTGGCTGTTCGCCCCATAACTTTGCATACACATCTTCAAACTGTGTGTTTGGAAAGTTTGGATCATCCATTTGTACGTTGTTTTCCAAGTCTAGGATACCGTGTGTGAACCATAGTTCATTACCTTCGATACCTGTGTAAAAACGCTTCCATGCTGCAGGTGATTCACGTGCAATATCAAATTCGCCGTTTTTAAATCCAAGACGCTTTTCACCGCCTGAAACACCGTTTACCCATACAACACGCTCTCGCCAACAAGCAAGATACTCAGCCACTGTGTTATCGCCTTGTGGACCACATAGCAACATCGCCGCAGCGGCTGCATCTGGTTCAAAACCTGATCCGCCAGCAATAGTCCAAGTACCTTTCTTTTCATCTTTACCTGCTTGCTTACCAAGAACGATATCGTTATTCATTGAACCAATTAGTTCATAGTCGTAATAGTTGTAATCTACTTTATCTAACAAGTATGATACACCGTTACCACCGTGTGCAACCATAATAGTTTTATCATCAAAGCGCAAATCATTGTGGAACTTGTTAAAGCCCGGAATATCTCTTGCACCAGGAATATGACGAACTACTACTGGTTCACCAATAAACTTTTCTAGGTTCTTTGCAATAATTTCGCCCCATACACTGGTACCTTTACCAGGTGCTTGTGGAACGATAAGAGTATAATCAGCCATTGCTGAAGATACCATGAATACGGATGCGATTGCACCCATTAATAGATTTTTGATCATCTGAGACTCCTTTTGTAATCTATAATTTTAATTTAAGTCATAACAAGGCCACAGAGGTGCTAACACCTACTGTGCCTTTTTAATTTATTGGGGGGTATACAACTGAACAGCGCATTGCATTCCGCATAAGAGTGTTAGTTGTAGTATAAGTTTATTTATGTTTATTGCTTAATTTATCTTTTAATTCTGGTGTGTGTAAACTTAACCAATGCTTGTTAAATTTTTGATTTTGGTCTGTTACTTTGCTGCCTATTAGATCAAGTATAGCAGCGCCTTGTGTTTCAACAATCGAACGTAAATCTATAAAATATTTATTGCAATCAATTTTTGATAGAATAGGTAACCAGTTTTGGGCTATGTTTTTATTGTTGTATTTCATGGTTTTGCCCAGTTTATATTCTGCTTGTGCTTGATCGCTATCATAAAGTTTGGGATTATCTTTAAACATGTTAGCACGTTTAAATTTACACAAGTCAAACTGCAAATCAAATTCAGTGTATACATATATGTTTATGTCGTGCTTTTCTATATCCTTGTAGTCTCTTTGATCTGGATTACAATATAAGTAAACTCTGTATTCAAAGTCACTTATATCAGTAAAGTCATGCAGAGGATGCATCTCTGTGTTTTTCCAATTGATAGGTTTATCAATTCGCCACTGCCAGTCTTTAATTCTATGCAGGTCGTAATCATCAAAATGTCCATGAAAACTACAGCGATATTTACTACCTAGCAATACATGCCAGAAAGCAAAATAACCGCCACATCCTCCCATGTAGTATATGCCTAGACTTTTTGACACTAGTCTTTTTTACGCCACACGAAGTATAACCGATTTTTGTGGCTGTCAGTTCTAATGTCTAGAATATCAACACCAAGTTGTTCTGCACAGTTAACAATAAAGTTGCTGTCCCAAGGATAAAAGTAGATCCAATTTGATTCACTCTTGTCGTGCGGTAATCCAGGATTTGCTCTAAAGAACATAACTGCACCTGGATTACACAAACTTACAGCGTGTTCTAGCTCTGCATAAATTTTGTCTGTGCTACCAAAGTTAATACTACCTAGTGCTATCACAGCATCATACTTTTCGTCTGGATGATGATCAAGTAGTTTTACATGCAAATCTGCTGCATCATTGTAAGGATCAATGCCTACAATATTATCAATCTTACCTTTGAACTCGTGATACCCGCAACCAATGTCTAGCACTTTGCGTGGCTTTAAACTGTTGATCTCATCAATAAGCGCAAGTCCACTGTACTTGTACTTTTTCATTTCGCCTTGCCATACATTACGAAAGTAGTTGTCTAGCACTTTATCGTCAATACGATCAACTAGTTCACCAATATGTGTATATTCAACATTGTCAATTTCAATATCAAATGTGCCTTGAATAGCCTGCTGTAGTGTGCGTGGATTACGCATCAACTGTGGACTAGTGTGTATCATTTGTTCAAGTTTGTGTAAAATTTTGTGATTCACGGTTTGTAAGTTCCTATAAAAATATCTTTATGCTTGTGATGTTGTAACCATTGTACACTATGTCGCTGTGCAAAGTCAAGTATTAAATTGTTCTGTTCTTCAATACGTTTGGTCATCCAGTAGTCTGTTTCATACCAGTCATAGTTAGGATAGGTAATGTCAAATCCACCTGCCTTCTTCCACCATAGGAAACTTGCCCAGTCTGGTCTGTAAACTAGTTGTATCCAAGCAAGTGGATAAGCATCCTGTATAGCATCAAAGTGGTAGGGCCACTCATGACTCATTAACAATTTACACCCTGCTTTGTCAGTGTAAGGTGCGTCCAAGTTACTACGATCTAGACTGCAATCAAACTCCATGCCTGTGCCAAAATAACTGTCCATGTGTCCACTAAAGTCACCATGTTTGTATACACGATGTTCAGCACGATCTGTGGTGTTGTATCCAGGCTGACTTTTAATCTCCTGTGCAATGCCACTCCAGCGACTGCCAGGAACACCTGTAAAAAATATATATTCTGGAAGCATAAAATTATTTATCCATTATATGCGCACTTAACTAATATATGATACTATAACTCCATAGATAGCAATGTAAGTAATATTGAAAGGGAGGCATATTGGTCTTCATGAAAATCAAGCAACAACGTATGCTTCTCTATAACCCAAGGAGATAGCATATAACATGGCTAGAAAACAACGCAAAGCAAAAGCTCACAAGCGTCAAACACACGCTGAATTTTTAGAATCCAACGTACACTACCTACCTCAAGCACAAAAACAAAAACAAGTTCTTATACAAGGACGCAATCCTAATCAACAAGAGTATATTAAAAAACTCTTAGATCCACAACAAACTATTATTTTCGCAACAGGACCTGCAGGCACGGGCAAAACCATGCTGGCTGTACTTGCGGCAGTGAAAGCACTCAAGGATCAAACGATTGACAGAATTATTGTGACGAGACCAGCAGTGGGAGTTGATGATGAGCGTCACGGTTTTCTACCAGGAAGTTTAGAGGAGAAAATGGAGCCGTGGACCAAGCCTATATTTGATGTTGTTCGCGAATACTACAATGCAAAGCAAATACAAACCATGATTGCGGAGGGGGTCATTGAAATAAGTCCATTAGCATTCATGCGGGGTCGAACTTTTAAAAACGCTTTTGTTATTGCAGATGAAATGCAGAACGCTACACCAGGTCAAATGAAAATGCTGCTAACACGCATCGGTGATGATAGTCGTATGGCTATTACAGGAGACATTGCACAAACAGATCGCAAAGAACATGAAAACGGACTCATGGATTTTCAGAAGTTATATGCACGTTATAGTTCTAGCAAGTACATTAGTGTATGCGCTTTTGACCATTTTGACATTGAAAGACACCCTGCAGTTGCAGAAGTGTTAGACATCTACGGCGATAAATAATAAGTTATAACAATTAAGATAAATTTATCTACGGAGAAAATAAAATGGCTAAAGACTATAAGTTTGTAATGCACTGCTGGCAGGACCAGTACGGTGATGAGAACGCAACTGCAAATATTTTTGTAAATGATACTCAAGTTGCAACAAACGTTGAAATCGCTGCTACCAGTGCAGACAGTCCTGATAAAATCACTTTTGAAGCAGCTGGATTGCCTGATCCAAATACCGATGGAAGCGTAACTGCAGACGTTAAGATTGTGCTTACAAATGAAGCATACGTTGATGCTGATAATGATAGAAATATATGGATCAATGGATTATATGCATTTCCTAAAAACCCTGCTGATGCAGACTATGAATATGCGTCAGCCGCGGGCGACTGGGATACTGTAAAACGCACTCTAACAGATGCATCAATAGCAGACGACAGTGCAATTTGGGCTCACCTGTCCTGCACACCAACAAATGTACAAGGTTCACAAATTGCATCAACTTGGTGGACAGATGATGGAGCAGGCGCATGGACTTATATTCCTGTATGGGGTGATTATGATGGTAGCACCACAGGCACTACTATTACATTACCTTTAAAATTTTAATAATAGAATATTATTAGAAAGAAAAAGAGCCTTGCAGCTCTTTTTTTATGACTAGAATTTGGCAGAGGATGCAGGAGTCGAACCCACGCCCGCAGGGTTGGAGCCTGCTGTGCTACCGTAACACTTATCCCCTATATTTGGTACTCGGTGAGGGATTCGAACCCCCGACAAAACGGTTATGAGCCGTTGGTTCTAACCACTGAACTAACCGAGTGTATTGGCGATTCCGGAGAGATTCGAACTCCCACTTAACTGCTTAGAAGGCAGTTGCACTATCCATTATGCTACGGAACCTTAAACTGTTGTGTTGCGTTTACCTAACTTACGAAGTTTACGGAGTCTGCTATACATATTAACTGTGCGCTTAAAAATAGCATCTTTAATCTTACGACGCTTTGTTCTTGCTGCTTCACTTTTTGCTATGCGATCTGCTTTATTCATGTTCGCCTCCTGGATCGTTTGGATCGAGCTCTATACGCTTTCCATTAATCCACATGCTCTGTCTTGTTCTACTTACACTGTGGTATCCAGGACGCAGTGAGAAATGTGCATGACTTTGTGCGCCGTTAAAGATTCCATAGGTGTAAACAATAGCAAGAATGAACAATACATGTGCAGTAGCACTGAGTCCAAATGCTGTAAAACTGCTCAGGTAAACTCCAAACACTATGCTCCACATTAGAGCAAGTGCTTGTATAGTAGCATGTGCTGACAAGCGAGGCATGCTACGCAGTGGATTATGATTCTCATCCATTATTAGTTTATACATAACAACGGGATTCCATATACTCGATTCTTTAAACTCAACATTATTTACATAATGTGCGTCCAAACTGTCTCTATAATCTATTGCATCATAGAGATCTTTGAACACGCGAACTGTGTTTTTTGTTTTAACCTGATACAATCTCATAAATTTCTTTCCAGTTCTTAGCAAGCGGAAAGTCTTTGTTATCCATGTTGAAGCCATGTTCCATGAGGATTGGCTTTAGTCCAACCTTAGCACCAGCAAGTGCGTTCTCAGGCTTATCCTCAATCCAGTAACAGTTGCTACCTTCAAATTTAGCAAGTGCAGCATCTTTGTCTGCACCAGTAGCAAGACAAGTAACTTCTACAAATGTGCCTTTGCCAAACAGTTTATCCAAGTTTTTCTTACGCAACTTCTGTGCATACTTGTTTGTGCTGAGGCTTGTTACTGCAATAAACTGCCAACCTTCTGCAGCCATGCGTGTAACAACTTCTACTGCATCACGCAAGGGAGGAAGAAAACCAATGCTTGCGCTTTCGTTGAAAATCTTAATCAACTTACGACCTTGATCTTTGTCAATGCCATAACGCTCGCCAATATTGTAGATTGTTTCGGCACCCTTTACTTTGGTAAATCCGTGCTCTTCCATAAAAATATCAAATGCATATTCCCAATTAAGAACAACACCATCACAGTCTACAATTATTGTCTTTTTCATATCTCTCTCCTCAACATTAACTTACTCTTTATAATAACACGTTATTAAGCGTTGTCAACCTTTTTAGTATACACAATCATGGTATATCTTGTGTGCAACCCTGCATTTGCTGCACTGTGTATTAGGTTATCAAAACTGTACACATCACCTGCACTATATGTTGTAAGCACTTGTTCGCCTACAAACAAGGCTTGACCAAACGTGCTATCTTCTAAAGGTATCCATAATCTTACAACTTCTTCTATTTTAAAATCAGGATTCATACGAAGTGCATGGTTAAATTTATCAACATGCGGTACACTAAACGTAGCAGGATCAACTCTTAGTACTATAACATTATCGGGCTTGGCGATGTTATGTTCTTGTAAAAATGCATCTGGAATAATATCTTTATACCAGTCTTTGCAATATTCTTTAATAAGACACCTGTCATTATCATAGTGAGAATAGTTATCAACAGGCCATGTATCTTTCATATCTTGTACGTTTTGTGCATGAGTTTTGCCATCTACATGTTTTACTATACGATCGGGATCACGACCTTTTACATTATCTAATAACTTTTGCGGAATATTAATATTTCCTAATAACTTTATCATGTTATAACTTTCACATAGTTAAGCACAGTTTCTTTTCCACCGTGAAACTTGCTGGTCTGATGACGCTTTACCTTGCCTTTGATCTCACAGGTTTCGCCCCAGTGATCTGCTGAATGCTTTGTAAAGAAGCACACAATATTACCCGACATTTCAGCATTAACTACATGACACTGCAGGCTTTGAATGAAACTGCAATTTAAGATGTTAATTGTTCCTTGAACATCCTCACCTAGTGTACCAATGTGTATGCTGGTGGTACTGAGTTTGCGCATCTGTGTGTCAGTTGCGTCACGCTTTACTGCACGAAAATATGCTTTAGGTAAACTAGCAATAACACCAATGTCACGGCGGTCAACCAACTTACAGTTAATGAGACCAAGAACCTTTTGCTCAAAATCATTTATTTTATTTCCCATAGCCTTAAATGTAAGGCCTTTGTAGTATTGAATCATTTGTTCAGCAATGTCTGCGCACTCTTGTGAGACATGATCTACAAATACTGCACGTTTATCTTCTAGTAATCCTAGATGCATTTGCACAATCGTTTTGTTTGTAACTGTGCCATAGTTAATATAATCTTCGCCTTTCTGCTTGTGTGCAGATACAGCAAAAGTCATTACAGTTTTAAGATCGAATAGTTGTTGCGCTTGCATTTATTTGGTCCTCGTTTGTTTAAACATTAAATATACTATAACACATATGAAACATTTGTCAACCGAAAAATGGGCTGAATATAGAGCTTATACTGCCAACCGCATTGCTAGTGCTACAGTTGATTGGGAACCCTATTGGCATGTGCTAGTTGAGGATACATTACACCCTGAACTGTTTGCACTAGTAGAACAAGAATGGCCTGATTTTGATGCAGTAGATTATAATAAAAATGTTCCAGGGCATAATCAAAATCGTAAGATATATCAGCCAAATAATCCAGACGGACTAGTATTCTGGTATGCATACTATAACAATATTATTGATCACGAAGATATACGCAATGCTGTGTATAGTTTAGAAGATTTAACAGATAACTGCGATTGGACTAGTGCAAGTGTATGGGAAGATTACAGAGGATATAGTGTTAGTAATCACTACGATGCACACACAATAAGTGTTGCATGGCAAGCATACGTCTACTGCGATGGCGGCGAACAATGGGGAACAAGTTTAAATGATGTGGATGGTAACTGTATTAAAAGGTTTCCGTTTACACCAAATACTAGTTGGTTAATGCGTGTGGATGCTGATAGTTGGCATAGTTGCGATCCTGTAGATTGCGATGTGCGCCGCAGTGTAATGGCTCGCTTTATGACAACGTCTAGAGGTTAGTAAGTTCTACCAGCGTTGCTGCCAAGTTAATCTCTTGGTCTGCTACCATTGGAATGTTACGCAATCCTTTGGCAATGATTAGAATAGCAGCATCCTTAGACTCTTGTGTATCACCCCATAGTTCCAAGTTGTCATACATCCAGCGGAACAGTTCATCCATTTCTTCTGGGCGCACTTGACTACACAGCATCTTGCGAGCCTCAAGTATCTTACCTTGTTTAAACAAGTCTACTACTGCTAGTTTGTAGTCTGCTGTTGCACTGTCACCTTCGTTGGGCTTTACAAGTTTGCCGTCAATGGTGTTCATCTGACACAGGTTCAAGCACTTGCGCAAGTCAGGATAAGTTGCTTTTACATAACTGTCCAGTGTGTCAATATCTACATCAACACCTTCAGTAACACACACTGTTGCTACTCTAGCAGTAAACTCTGTGTGATCAATCTTTTCAATATGAAAGCCTTGACAACGACTGTGCAGTGCAGGAATAACTTTGTTGGGATAGTTACAAGTTAGAATAAAGCGACTACTGCTTGCATATGTTTCCATAACACCACGCAATGCTGCCTGACCATTTGGTGAGATGTAATCAGCCTCATCAAGCAGTACAACTTTAAATTCACCAAACGGCATAGTCTGCACAAAGTTAGTGATCTTGTCTCTAACATTTTCAACACTGTTTTCACGACTAGCGTTGATCTCCAGCACATCATACTCATCAATATCCAGCATGTTGATAAGCACTTTTGCAAGCGTAGTTTTACCTGTGCCTGGTGCACCACTAAACAACAAATGTGGAATAGTGCGACTGTCTACCCATTGTTGCACCTGTTTACGCTGTGCATCATCTCTGAATACATAGTCGTCTAGTGTGCTTGGGCGATACTTCTCAGTCCATAGTTCTTTCATTTGTAGGTTCCATCTAAGTTGTAGTGTTTACTATTGTACGCTGCCGCACTTATAGAAGTCAATATTCCATACTTCCGGCGTAGTTGTTTATACCATGCTATGTAATGTTTAATTGAGTTCGCCATAAACCAATATGCTTGTTCTAATTTGGTCACCTTCGTGAATAACTGCATGAGGATGATCAATTGTGTTTAGCAGTAGTGGCTTGTCAAGTGGAAGTATACCTCCACGTCCCTGTTTAAAGTACACACCTTCGTGCGCCTTGCATGCCCAATACAATTTTTTGCATCCTTTCATATAAGGATACGCTGCTCTCTTGTAATGGTCATCTCTGTGTATATCAATATATGTACCAGGATGTAACGTTTGTACGGTGATGTCGATCAGTCTAGTATAACCAATATTACTTACAAAATCTCTTACCAGCGAACTAGCAATATCATCTAGTTCGATAAATGGCAAATCGCTTGCACCTTCTTTAAGTTGTTTAATACAGTATCTGCCATTGTATCTTTCTTCGTAGTATCCCAGCATTGAATCTAGTTCTCTTAGTAATTCATCTATGTCATAATCAGGCAAATCGCAGTACTTCCAAGGCACATCATTGCCTGTATTATACCACCATTGTGGACCATGTGCTGTTGCATAAAAACTACGAATGTGATCGGGCCAATGCTCTTTAACTACAAGCGGTCTATCAACAGTCAGACTATATTTTTCAAATAAGTTTTGACCAAAGTCGCCATTACGAATAGCTTCGTATACTCTTTGATACATTGTTCCAATTTCGGTATGTATCCAAATTGTAAACACTCCGCCTGTATCCCAAACTGCAGTTGCTGGCTGATGCACTACATCGTTGCTATCTGTGTAGTATCCAGTGTAAATCATATGATTTATACTAGATCCATTTATAAGAATATCACTAATTTCAATTTTAGTATCTACATATTCTACACACAACTCATACCATCCATGTGGGATGTGTTGTTCTGTATCGAGCGTAATATCAAATTTATTGTTGTGTAAATCTTTAAGATAAAACTTTTGTAAAGGGCTGCTACTTATTACTGACAGTTTCATATAATTCAAAATCCTCTTTGTACAGTTCTTCTACGCCACACTCTTCGATAAAGAAGTTGATAAGTGCAATAAGTGCCGGATCTGCGTTTTCTGGAAATAACTCAAATGCTTCGTAGCCATTGTCAGTTGCCCAGGTGTTAAAGTTATCTAAACTTACAAACTGCCAATTGATGTTTTTATAACGTTCACTTGCACTAGTTTGCTTTTGTAAATGCACAGGATCAATGTTGTGCCAATCCTTGGGATCATCCTCAATGGTTTCCCGCAATAGCTCTTCAGTGTACTGCCACTGTGTCATAGGCTCTTTGCCTTGTGCGGCTGCGAAGCGTTTGGTCACTGTTTGAATCTGCTTGGGCAATCTACCATTAGGATTCCTAACAAGATAGATTGCTGTTGCTTCTTCGATCTTTTTTACATCTGCATCGCCTAGTTGAACAAAGCCATTTGCTTCTCCCCAACTAACAATACTGCGTCTAGCACACTTTGGACTTGTGCCGATTAGATGTTTACCGTTCCATATTACCATCGATTAGTTCTGCAATCCTCTTATAGGAGTTTTGCAGTTGCTCCTGTAGTTCTCGAACATTCCCTCGTAGAATGTCATTTTCATCTTGTGTAGCCAACATCTGACTACGGTACATTTCGGCTTCGCTTTTAGTGTGATCTTCAAATTTCTTTGCTTGACTTGTTTGCCCAGGGTTGTATGCTGCTCTATAAGTCATTTATACCTCCAATGCTCCTACACTTACCTTGCCTTCATATGCCCGAGTCTGATGGCCCAGTGTCGATTTCATCATTGTATTATCAGGTGCTTCGTCTTGAATACCTAATACATCGTTAGGATCAACTGTGCGCACTGTTTCGCCATTAAGTTCGAAGCCGCGACTCCAGCGTCCGTGTGCAACCATTACATATTGTCCTACTTGCACATCTAATTGCTCATTACCAACAGCAATTACTTCGCCCCAGCGAGGATGAATACCACCAGCTTTACCATCATCGCTTAATACAATAAGTCCACTTGCAGTTTTTTGCTCACCAAAATCCATGTTGCGTACAAGAATACCATCACGCAATGGCTTAAAAATACCTTCAACTCTTGTGTTCATTAAATTCTCCGTACGCCAGGGTTTTCTTTTTCTTGTGCTTGTGCAGATTGTTTAACATCCGACACTGGCTTTTTTGCTGCCGCTACTGCCGCTGCTAATCCACCTGTTGGAGTTTTAGGTGCTTCTGCTTGTTCTGCGATTTGTTGACCTACATTTGTGCCAACTGGTGCTTCTACTACGGGCTCTTCTACACTTGCGGTTACTGTTTCAGTAGGTACTGTCATGTTTGCTACAGGAGCAGGTTCTGGAGTAGTTACTGGTGGTTCCCAGTCTTGCCAATCATCATCTGCTTCTAGTCCAGTGCCTTCTGGAATAGCACCATCTTGCGGAACCATAGTATTAAGTTCGTTGTATTCGCGCATAATATCTTCGCGACTTTTTACGATAGTGCCATCTGGTGCAATTTCATCGCCGCGAGCATTTACATTCATGTTGCCCAGTGCAGGCACAGTTTCATTATTCAATAGCAGAGCACCAAAGTCCACTTGTTGACCACTTGATGTTCTGTAAGTTTTGCCACGTTTAGGTGCCATTTCGATTCTCCTATTATATGCGTATATTATATACTTATCTTAAAAATTCTGCAATATCTAAATCATAGTAAAGGCTATCAATTTTATGAACACCTATTAGATAAAGCACATAACTTGCTACACTTGATCCTCTGCCTACACCCCAAACAATGTCTTGTTCTCGCATAACATCTACAATGTAAACAAGAAAGCGTAGTAGATCAAACATATCGCGTTCTTGATATAGTAACAGTTCTGTACCTACACGCTGTAGTTCTGCATCTGTAGTACACAGTTTTAGTAGATATTCTGCAATGTCCAACTGCTTGTATTTTTCAGGCATATGCCAGTTGTTTTGATTTTGTTTGTGATACTGTTCTACATCAACGCCTATTTCATCCAATTGTGTTATAAACATGTTTAAATGAAGTGTTTTACTTGCCCTGTTAAACTGATCACCATCTTCCAAACACAAGTTAGTTACATCAAGTGCAGGGTCAGCATACAGCATCTCTACTGCCTGATTCTCACTCAGTACCTGTCTACTATATTTGTCAAGCAGTATCGTCATTGTCACCCTTTGGTGGCTTTTTAAAATCTTTCAGGTTAACTACATCTGCTTCTTTTGGCTTATCTTCATACTGTAGTTCAATCTCATCCCAAGGATGATCTACAAGTTTAAGTCCTTCGTGCAACAAAAACAGTTGCGGTGTAGGCTTGTACCAATACTTTACATATGCTTCCAGGTCCGGGTCATCTTCAAACAGTTCAAGCAAGTTTTCATTACCGCCATCTGCTTCGCTAAAATTATGACTTACGCTTCGTGCCTGATGGCTGTTAATAGTAATACTGTCTACAAAAAATACTTCTTCGCACATACTATTGATCTTAGTGTACAAGCACATTGCAATAAGATGGTCCCAGGGATCATCTGGAAACACATGTACCTGTGCTTTAAACGGAATTTCACTAAGCAACTTTAGATTGTGACTGCCTACAAAAATACTGTTATCCAATATCTCTTGAATATAGTATTGTACACGTTCCATTGCTTTGTTGTAAAGTTTATTTTTAGCAGTGTTTGGCATGAGGTTTACAGTGATGTTCCAAGTGTTTGGAATAACAACATCCTCAATAATCATTGTAGTGCTAAATGTTTCGTTAAGTTCTATCATTTAAATGTCGATTAAATCGTCCCAGTTTTTGCCTTTGCCGTCAGCAGTTTCGTTTGCTTTTTGTGTGCGCTCTCTGTCTCTGCGCATTGATTCTTCTCTGTAATCATTAAGCATAAGTTCTACTTGTGAGATCATATTTGCATTGCCAGTTTGATGTCCGTAGATAATACGCTTTTGCAGTTCACTTTGTTTTTTAAGCAAGTCTGCATCGCTTAGTTCTCTTAGGTTAGGTGTTAGTGGATGGTTCATCTTAGCCCGTCCCTTCTTTGATAGCAGTATGTGTTAAAGGTTTCCCAATTTTTCCATACCAGATACCAGCCAATGATGCTCCAGACCATGCTAGGTATAAGTGCAAGTTTTACACTAAGCGTTAGTAGAATAGCAAATGTTGCACATACAATGTGATCTTTAGAGGTCACCATCTTGCCTGTTTTCACTGTAGTATGCATCAAATGAACCACCTGGATACCGTGCTTCCAGTTTGCGAACATTCTCTGCAATTACTTCATTAGGATCAATGTTAAGAGCGCGGCAACTATTAATCCAGTACCACATAATATCACCAAGTTCTCGTTTTGCATGAAACTGTGTCTCCTCGTTTAGAGGTTTCCCTTGGAAAATGCACTTCTTTACAATTTCCATGAACTCGCCACCTTCTGCACTCATGCCAACAGCACCAGTTAACAGCAAACTTACGTTTACGCCTGATTCTTCCAAGCGATCAACTGCCGCTTTCATGTCTTTACTATTGTTAGATTCAGCAGATGTGACTGCTTCAACGAAGTCTTGATACTTGTTTAAGTCAATTTTATTCATAGATACCTCTTACATAATATTAATATATTATACAGGATATAGAGGCAAAGTCAACCGTTAAATTGCTTGTAGGACTAGTTTTTTCCAGATTGCACTACTTGCGTCATAGTCTGCTGTACAAACATACAAGTTAGTTGCATCAGCACAGATGTCGCCTGCTGCATCACCTGCTTGACCAATTGCTGTAGCAGTGCGTACTTCAATAGCACGATTGTTGCGCAGGCAATCAATAACAGCGATACTTGAACCACTGTCGTCTGTTACGAATTCAAAGATATGTACGCCAGTTCTGTCAGGTGTAATAACTCTTGCGCCATTTGAACCGATGAGTTGATCTTGCCCAATGTCCACTGCACTTGGTAGTGTAATAGTGTGTGCTACACTTGCAACATTAATTTCAATACGGATTGTGCCTACTTTGCCACTTGCCGGGAAGTTACTAAATGCAAGTGTAATACTTCCACTTGTAGTAATTGTTACATACGGGCCATCTTCATAATCACAAGTTACTGTTCCACTAACAGATCCTTTGGCAATACGAGTTTCACTCATATCCTTTAGTTCAAAGTCTTCCATAACGGAGCCTGCGCCGTCGTTGTTTAGACTCTCACCACTAAGCGCACCTTTAAGTACTGCTTTTGCTTCTAGGTCACTGATCTCTGTCTTAGCAGTATCTAGTGCTGTTTTTAGGTTTGTAAAGTTATCACGAAATCCTTGGCTGTCATTGTCCTGACCTGCCACTGGATATGCTGTGTCGATACCTGTTGTAATAATTCCGCTTGCCATTATCTATAAACTCCGTTTGTGGAAACTGTGTATATATTTATCTTTCCGTGTAAGGCAGTCTATCAAAAGGTCCTACCTGTGGGAATTTAACATACTTGTCGCCGTCATCTTGTGCAGCGTATACGTCTGTGCTTGCAAAGAAACTTGTACCATCACCATCAAAAGTTGTAGTAGGATCATTTAGATCAAATACTGTTTCGTCAGTTATAGTATATTTGCCTGTGGTTTTGTCAAAATACTTACTCAAATTGTTGTCTAGTATAAATCTATCAATCTCAAAACTTATCTTTTTAATATCCAAGTTAGTAGCATTTTTAATGCGTTCTTCTAGTCTATATTTAATTTTTGCACTAGTGCCTGGTTTACAATATACAATAGGTGCAGCAAGTGTCCATCCTAGTACAGTATCATCTGCTTGTTTATTCTGCATCCAGTCTGGTAACACTTTGCGTTCTAGTATTTGGTAACCAATGTCCGTTTTAAGTCTACTGCGCATATTCTCTATACTGTTAGGATATACATAATAGTCATTTGCTTGTGACACTAGATAATGTCCGTGACTAACATCTGGCGGAGTTTGATCTACGCTGATTGGATTTGCCCAAGTAGTTCTATTGCTACGCACGTCTTGTCTTAGCACAGGACTTGCACTTAATCCAGTTGTTGGATCTGTGCCTTGTTTGTTGTCAACAAGTTCTACATAAACAACTTCATATTTTACTGTGCCGTCACTGTTAAGTGCTCTTGCAGTTTTAAACCCGCCAAATCGTAATGTATTGTTCCAGAAGTTTTTACTCATTGCTTCGATGTAATCTGTTTCTGGTACTGGCATTAATCCTGCTGCAATGATAGTGCGTATGTCTTTTTGTACACCGAACGCATAATCACTAGGTCTATAAACATCTGCGCTTGGAATATCATCATTATTCTGTATTAGATTATCATAGATATCTCGCTGTGCTTGTGCTGGCAATGCGCGAGCATAGAGACTTTCATATGGTTTATTAGTGTCTGCATCAACTGTGACTGTAAATGTCTTGTAAGTATCAATAACTCCATCTGCACTGTAAATTCTAACTGTAAATGAATATACGCTTTCAAATGTAGTTTCGTTGGTGTATAAATCTTCAATGTCAAATGTAGTGGTGCCTGTGTCAAACATCAGTGTTTCAAAACTTACTCTACCAATAAGTAATCCGCTACTGTTTAGTTGCAGACCTTGTGGAAGTTGTTGAACTGCACCGATGCCTTGTTTAAGTTCATACTGAA
>JACLAB010000881.1_pt1 | contig 21793 bp, 9 predicted proteins | sample 8027921 | NCBI WGS metagenome assembly JACLAB01 (sample SAMN15725117, study PRJNA655200) | protist metagenome | isolation source: fluorescence activated cell sorting (FACS) single amplified genomes of... | place: USA: West Boothbay Harbor, Gulf of Maine | collected 2000-07-19
ACATACTCGCCGATGAGTTCCAGGTGTACACGCAGCACGCATACATGCGTCCGCTCGCGGTGATGGTGATATTAATCGCCGTAGATGAGGATCGCGGGCCGAGTCTGTTCAAGTGCGATCCGGCAGGATACTTTGTCGGTTACAGCGCGACGAGCGCGGGGGCGAAGGAGGTCGAGGCGGTGAACTTCTTGGAGAAGAAGGTCAAGAGCGGCGCATCGTTCGATGTGAATCAGACGGCCCAGCTCGCGATCAGCGCTCTTCAGCACGTGCTCGGGGAAGAGGTCAAGGCGAGCGAGTTAGAAGTCGCCGTCGTCACGGCGGACAATCCCAATTTCCGCGTCATCAGCGAGAGCGAAGTGGAAGATCATTTGACATCGATTTCTGAGAGAGACTAGCAGTAGTTTTTAATTGTGTACCGCGCCCTAGTAGACGCTCTAATTATTCTCGGTCCAGATCAGATGTTATCCTCGTCGCTGAGCTCATCGGCGTCGAGTTTCTCGATGGCGCCCTTGATCGAGTTCACGTCCGCGTTCGATGGACGCAAATCGAGCGCGATGCTAAAGTTAATCATCGCTTTCTCTTGAAGCCCAAGCTTTTTGTAGATTCTTCCCATGAGAAAAAACACGCTCGCTTCCTTGGGGGCGATCTCTTGCAATTTGTTAAGCTCCGCCAACGCGGCGTCGTAATTTTCTTCGCTCATCAACACGGCGGCCATTTCGTAACGAGCCAGAGGATTCTTACCATCGAGCGCGATCGCTTGAGAGAGAAGCGATAACGCTGCATCGTTATCGTTTAGTGCATGCTTTGCCATACCGGCGTAGCAGTACAACACGCTCGACTTCGGATTGATGTTGAGCGCGTATGTGAAGTGATACTCGCTCATGACGTACTTTTCTTGGCGGTAATACACCGTACCGAGGCCGTACCAGGCGTTGTAATGTCTCGCATCTAATCTCAACGCAGCCCGATAGCAATTCATACTTTTTTCAAAGTCTTCGTTCGCAAAGTACTCGTGTCCGCTCAGCGTATGCGCGTACGTGCACTTCGGATCGAGTTGGATGGCGCGCTGAAAAAATTTCAAAGCCGTCTCGTGTTCCTTTTGTAACGAGAAACAGTTTCCGAGCACGCACCACGTTTCTGGAGCTAGACGATCGAGAGACTGAACTTCTTGTGCCAAATGTGCGAGCTTCACTTCCTCCTTCAAATGCCAAAGAACGGTTGAGTACACATCGAGACCTTCCAAGCGATACGGCGCGGCCGCGCGCGCTTCTTCAAACGCCTGCGCTGCGTTGGCGTAATTCACCATCTCTGAGTGCGCTTTCGCCATCGCGCACAGCACATAGGCGGTGTCGTATTGAGATCGCGAAAGCTGTTGAAACGAATGGATCGCTTCTTCGCATCGATACATGGCGAGATGCCTCAGACCCTCCGCGAGCGGACGCAGCTCTTTGAACGCCAACACGGCGCCCTCGGCTGTTCGCGCGGGCTGCCAACTCCAAGTACCCTGATCGCGCTGATCGCTGTAATGACCACTTTCATACGAAACTTCACCGTCTTCCGGGACTTGACTCAGGTTTGCCATCATGTCGTCGTGATCGCGATGGTCGTCGTCGGGCGATGCCCCGACGTGTTGCAGTCTCGCGGCGTGTATGCGCGAGCTCCTACGAACGGCCGTAGACGCTGGATCGTCGCTAAACAATCTACCAGAAACCTTTCTAAGTTTTCCTTCATCCATGAATTTTCGCCGCTCCCCTCCGAATAGCCCGCGAGCCGCTGTGGACGCCGGCGCGCCCGTGTCTTGAGCGCTCGGCTGTTGCGACGTGCTCTGTCGTCCCGTGCGCGGAGCGCCCGTGGTCGGTGGCACGCGTCCTCCGATCGCCTTTTGAGGCGGCGGAGGAGCGGCGGCGGCAGAGCTCGGTGAAGGCGTCACGAAGGCGCCTCCCATGGAATCCGCAGCATCGACGCGAGGGCCTCCGCCGCCGACGGCGGGCGTTTGAAGTTCCGCGTCGTCCCATCCCTCTCCCGCGCGCGTTCGCTCGCTCGCGCCCGTGCTCGGTGGAACGCCCACGTCGTGCATGTGTACGTGTGCCGGCGTGCGCGCGAGAGCCTCGCCGTGTTCGCGACCACGCGACCTCGTCGGCGACAGCGGCGGCAATCCACCCGTTCTCGGCGCGAACGTCTCGCCGCTCGACTTTTGCGCCTCGAACGCGACGTCGTTCGACTCCAACGATGGGTACATCGCCAGAATACTCTCTTCCCGACTCTCCGACGCGCACGCCTTCGCCTCGGCGTCGGCACCGAGCGCACACAATCCCTCGTACGCGCACCACATCAACGGATCCGCCATCAACGCGCGCGTAAACCGCGTAATCGCCGCCGCGCGTCGCCCCGTATCCTTACAGATCATACCGAGCAGATACTCCCCCGCCGCTCCTCCCGACGCCATCGCCTCGTCCTCGCCCGCGCTCGGTCGTCGTCTCGCGCCGTACGCCCCCGCGAATCCGTCGTCGTCCGCCTCTCCGCGCAGCGCGCGCTCCGCCTCGTCCAGCTCGCCGCAATCGTAGCACGCCCTCCCGAACAGGTACCTCGCCCGCTGGCTCGTCAAACGCGTCCCGAGCACCGCGCGCGCGGCGCGCGCTTTGCCTGCCGCGTACAGGCACCGAGCGTGCAGCAGCGCGTTCGCGTCGCTGTCGCGAACCGCGCGCAGGCGTTCGCTCAAAAATATCGCGTTTTCGACGCAGTGCGCGTCGAGCGAGCGCGTCGCGGCCTCGGCGAGCGTGGCCTCGAGGGCGTCCGCGTCGACGGCGCGCATCGCGCGAAGCGCACCGCGCGCGGCGCGGACGACCGACGCGAAGTGAAGATGAACAGGTACCTCGATGGATTTGCAACAGTTTTTTCAAACGCGCCGAGGCGTCGGCGGCGAACGGGCTAAATGTGCGGAAGGTTGCGCGACGGCGAGCGCACGCGCGAGGCGGCGGCTTGGCTCAAATCTGCGAAAGGATCGCTCGCGGGCGATCTTGAGGGCGCGGCGCGAGAGGGCGTCGGCGGCGAGACGGAGCGCGCGAACGCGGCGGGATTCATCGGTCGCATGCCCTCCGGGAGCGGTCTGGCCGGTCGGTACCGCTCGTCGGCGAACATCGGGTTGGTCTGCATCGGAGGCGGCGACGGTGACGTCGTCGACGGGAAGTGAACGATCGGACGCGGCGGGGTGGGACCGGCGGCAAATGGATTGGACGACGACGACGACGGTCCGGCGATGGAAGCCGTCGGCAAGACGTCGCCGAAAGGGTTCGCGGAGCTTTGGCTCGTCGTCGTGGCGGCGGTGGACGCTCGCATGACGTCGTCGAGTTCGCTCAGTAAACTTTCCGCCGTGTGCGTTCGCGTCGCGGCCACTGGCGCGGCGAGTCGAGCCCGCGATGCGACGTCGCCCGCCGCGGCTTTCACGAGCAAATCGTATCGTTCCATCTCCTTGGTCAACTCGTCGTTCAAATGTATGGCGCTCGCGAGCAAGCCCTCGTCTTCGGCGTTCGAGATAAGCTCGATCAGACGTGGCTGCATCGCGCGGCACTGCTCCGAGAGCTCGTTCGCTAAACTAGACGGAGACGGCGGGCGAAGGGCGACGCAGCCGTCGAGGACTTGCGTGAACACCTTGAGCGAATTCGTCGCGACGGCGATGTCGCCCTTCAATTTTTCTACGTCTTGCGAATTGTACGTCGTCGACACGGATGTCGTGGCGCGAGATGCCTCGGCAGCGGCTGTGCGCTCGCTTTCGCGAAGCGCTCTCTGTAATTCGCTCTCAGCGCGGTCCGCGAGTCGTCCCGAGGCGGGCGGCGAGCTCAGATGCGGCGCTCGCACGGGCGTACCCATGGCGATGTTCCCAGGGTAAATCCCGTGTCTTTGACGCTGCACCGGTGGCATTGCTTCTTCTTCGTCTTCCTCGAGCGCGCGCGCGATCGCGGCTCGATCCTCCTCGGAGATATCTTCTCTCTTCGACCAGTCGCCGCCGCCGTTCCAGTCCTCGCGAGCCGCCGACGACGTCGCCCCCCGCGCCACCGACCGTCGCTCAACCTCGGGAAACTGAAACCCACGCGCGCGCAACTGATGAAACGCCCCCGCGAACGCGGGCTCTCGCCTCAAATTTACCGCCCACTCGTGAACCAACGCCAAGGTCTTGTCGCGAACCTCCAAATTCGGCGCTCTCTCGCACAACCGCACCATCGTCTCCGGCACCTCCTTCGCCACCGCCATCGCGTGAAACCGTCCTCCGCAGTTCTTCATGCACATCTCCAGCGCGAACAGCGCCTTGAGCGTCGCGTCCGCGTCCATCACCGCCCGTCCCTTCGTCGGCGCCGTCAGCTTTGCCCGCAGCGCCTTGACGCAATCCTTCCCGTGCGCGACGAAATCATCGTTCACGCAGTCGCACAGCCGCAGATTAATCTCCAGCGCGTCATCGACCGTTCGTCTCGCGCCCGATTTGCACGCCTGCGTCGCGTCGCGCGTCGTCGTCGTCGTCAGTCGTCGCGTCGTCTCCGACAGAATCAGAATTCGTCACAGCGTCGCGCACGCACGTGATCGACGATTTTGTACGCCAAGCGGTCGCTCTTATCGTTCAGGAACATCGTCTTGAGCATCCTCGAGCGTCGACGCGCGCGCGGCGAGGACCGACGCGAATCCACGGTCGACGCGCGATCGTGTGACCGACGCCTCGGCGACCGCTGGGCACTGTGACGTTTCACATTTTTCACGTTTCGAGGCGCGGTCCCGCGCGCGCGCGGGCGCGAGAGGACGAAACGCGAGGCGCGCGCGCTGGAGAAAATATTCCGTCGCGCGGGCGCGCGCGCGGCGGCGATGCGGCGCGCGGCGGCGGCGGCGGTGGCGGCGTGCGTCGCGGCGGCGGCGTTCGTCCGGTGTTCGAGGCGCGAAACGGTGGACGTCGTCGAGCGCGCGCGGGTGCCGTTCGCGTTCGGCGCGCTCGGGCCGGTGGGAACGGCGCGCGAGGGACTGCGATATTACGACGCCGCGCTCGGGGCCGCGTTGTCGTCGTCGCCGCGCGCGCAGAGCGCGCTCGAAATCGGGTGCGTGAAACCGGCGTTCGCGCGACACCTCTCTTGGATTCGCGATAAGACGTGCGTCGCACCGTATTACGCCGGGTACAAGACGACGGCGGGCGACGACTCGATCGACGCGACGGACGACGTGCGGTACGTCGTGGGGGATTTCGCCAACGCGAGCCTCGCGCCGTCGTACGATTTGTGTCTCTGCATGCAAGTCTTGGAACACTTGGATTTCGACGCCGCGAGCGATTTCGTGCGTCGCATGTTCGAGCTGTGCCGCGTGTCCGTCGTGTCGGTGCCGTACAGATGGCCGGACTGCGGATCGACGTGCTCGCACAAGCAACACGCCATCGACGAGTCGACGCTCGCTCGATGGAGCGGCGTCGACGCGCCCGCGACGACGACCATCGTGCGCGAACGCGGCGGCGGCGCGGCGCGCGCCATCGTGGTTTACGACGCATGAGTCGCTCGAACGCGTATGTTTCCCTTTTATTGACTACATTTTTAGCGTTTAGGCTTGCGCCTTGGTCATGACTTGCGGCGTCGCGGCGCGCATGACTTCGGCGAGGATCGCGACGGCTTCGTCCGGGGACGACGAAGAGAAGCGAAAAGCGTCGCGCGCGGGATACTTCTTACCGAGCTCGACGTTGCGCACGTTCGTCCGTCTACCATGGCTCAACCCAGAGCGCGGTGTCGTGAGTTGATGCGCGTCCGGCGTGAAGATCATTCCCGCCGACCGAACGGTGTAATTGTGAAACTTGGCCGAGCATTCGAACATACGTACATCTCGGTACCTCGCGCAAGTTCATGCAAGTGTGCATCGTCACCGGTCGCCACGGCGGCGTCGACGCACAGAATCACGCGTCGCGCACTCATCGTCGTCTTTCGGCGTCGCGCGCGAGGCGTCCGTCGTCTGCGGACGCGTCGACGCGCGTCGGGGTGTGGATTCGGACGGCGCTCTGGGCGCGAGGGTCGTCGATTTTTTATACTAGTTAGTTCGCTATCGCGCTGTGAAAAGGGGGCGGACGTGAAGTAAAATATAATACATAGCGATGGAAGGCGTACAATACGAAATGTGGGTTGTGTCGTTGTTTATGGAGGGCTTATCGGCATTGATACACTATATCGCGCGTTTGAAAGGTTGCTGAGAAGCTCACTTGCTTGCGCAACAGAGACGTCGTTGGTGTCAATGGGTGATGCGTGCTGTGCGTGCCTGAGCGCTCGCAGCTGTGCGGGCGTTGCTGGAGTTTTGCGGCGCATCGCTTGTTGAATCAAGTACTTTGTGAAAGCAAGTACTTCAGTGCTTGGTAAGTCTGAGTATTCGCTGTCATTCAGCCAAAAGTTCGCTACGACATCGACGATTGGGTCTTTCAGTCTGGTTTTCAGGGTGAAGAACTTGTCACGTAACGGTGCGTATGATTGGTGCAGTGCAGTTAAGGACTCAGGCGCGCTCGTAGTTGCGTCGTACGCTCGAGCAAAGGCGTCGACGTGTTGTATGAAACTGTTTGCTTGTCTCGTCACGTCGGCGAGGTCAGCAAGGTGTTGCTCACGACAGCGCGCCTCCTCACTTTGCTGCACAGTTACGCCGTCCCGTAGTTTTTTAAGTATGTCCTCGGCGCGCTTGGTGTCTATGGTCGCCCCAAAAAATTTTGTAGTAGCGTCTTGTAGTAGCGAGACAGCTTGGTCGCGCGCGCCGTGAACCGCTGCTATGATGGCGTCGTTGTGTCCGCTTTCGTTCCGAAGCCAAACGTCCATGCCCGAGGTGCAGTCGGCGCTGTGTGGCACGTACTCTGTTATACGGTACGAGTTGTTGACACGTCGGACGACCGTTTTGAAAGGGCAGTACGTAGGGTGGCCGGCAAGTTCAGCGGTTGGCAATTCCGGAGGGCACGTCGAGCACACGTACGTAGCACGTGTTTTTGTCGAACTGGACGCACAACGCTTGAATGCGGTTTTGTCAAGTGTCGCAAGGAGTTGCAATTCCGCTCTTGCCACCCCGATAGTAGCGTAGGGTCCCGCTGTTATGTGCCCGCTCCTATCACGCGTCCATATAGGGTACTCGTCGAGAAGTGGTCGACCAGAGCTTCTGCAGTTATGCGCGTGATGCGTATAGTCTACGATGAAGTACGCGCGCACGGTCATTCTTTTTACGCGCTTTATGACTGCTACGTACGGACACTGTTCGTCGCTGAACGCAAGGCCACGAGACGAACACATGTACGTGTAACATCTCGTCCGAGGTGTACCCGACACTTGGCGAGAGTTGCATCCGCCGTCGGCCGCGTCTATCGTGCGAATCGCGTCGACTGCGTTTTGGAGACGTTTGTGTGGCCCGACGCTGATCGAAGTGGTGAAGTCGCGCGAGTAGATGCGTGTCGTAACGGCACGCCTGTGATCGTCTTGACGCTGTGGCATGTCTGTGTCCGATCGCGAGCGCGGATAAGCGCAACGTGTAGTCTCAGGCGCCATTGAGTGATGCGCAGTGCTGTTAGTCGTAATTACAAATCACCGCTCGATGAGTTGTCGTTCGGCGTTGAAGTCGTACCGCGCCGATCCGTCGGGTTGGCGTTTGAACAGAGACAACCATTGATGAAGCTCCTTCGGGAACCTTTTGTCTTCGAGGTGACGCCACATGTAGCGAGTTTCCCGCGCATGGGGTATGTAGCGTATGTCTTCAGCTTGACGTACGCGAGAAGCCATGACGTACAGGCCGTTCGCTGAGTAATACGGAGGTGTAGTACGTTTCGGGAGCCACAACGCGACACGTTTCACCGTTGAACCCTGAACTCGCCATTGCGTGTATGCGAGCGCCGGCTCGACCATCGGCACGGAGCATCCTGTTTTGTTGCTGCCTTTGTTTTCATTACGGAGTCTGGTCGAGAAAACACGCATTTCGTTCGGTTTATTTTTGTACTTGGCACTCGTGGGGAAAAACGGAAGCACTACTCGTCCAGGCACGAGTGTCTCCGACGCCGGCCATGCCGCGTCTGGATCGACGCCGACATTGGCGCGCGCAAACTCGACAGCAATCACGTCGGGGGGCTCCACGAAGACCTCGGTCTCCTTACTGCGTCTCGCCGTTGATATACGCTCTCTGTTACGCTGGGCAGCAGCGGCATCAAACCAGTCGACGGCGAAGAAGGTTCCTAACGCCCCGTTGAATACTCGTTTGGTTACGCTGACGTTCTTCGTACACACGGCGGGATCGCCAATTCGTATTGAAAACAGTGTATGACGTCCGTGGACGTTTTCTTCGGCCATGAGGGCGGCGACGTATTCCGCGCCATGCGTTCGTTCAAGGTCGTCGCACAGAGTATTCGGAATGCGCCACGTGATGACAATGCCTCCGCCTCGGCGCGCTCGTGCGTTCATTCGGAAGTAGTTCAATTCGTTGCGGTCGTTATTGTCGAGAGCCACAGCTGACACGTCCGTATTTACCAGGTCCCAACCTTCTTCTGATGGGTCGAGTGCTTTTAAATTAGCCAACCAATATCTGTGTGGGTTTGAAATTTGTTCGTGAAACAGTTTTTCTACTATCTCGTGGGGTATAAAGGTGTCGTCGTTGGCTGGCGGTTCTAAGAGTGGTAAGAAATGTCCGCGCGTGATTGCGTCGCGAATTTCGTCGCGCGTAAGTTCGGCTCGAGCAAATCTTAACCGCGTGGTGTGAGCTGCGTCCAGTGACCGCATCTGCTCGGTTAGAAAGACCATCTTGAATTTGCACAGCAGTAGAGCGCCAGACGCGTCAAGGCGTTCGTCGTGTGTCACTTTTCGACTGGCAGGTGTCTTCGCCAGTCGAAGCGCGTACACAGCTTGCGCCGCGACCGGCGGTAATTGGAAAAAATCGCCAGCTACAATGACAGGAACGCCGCCGAACGGTAGGATGTGGCGCGGTGTGCCGCGCATAGCGTGCCGTAACTTCTTGTCGATCGCATCCAACATTCTTAGAGCCACCATCGAAATTTCATCAATGAACACGAGGCCGAGGTCAGATACAGGGTTCATGGCTAGCAATTCATTGAGCCTGTCTTCATCAAGAGCGGTTGACTCACCGAATTTGGTTTGCACGGTCGCGCCACGACCGACGTGATGTGATGCCGCTGCACCGGTCGGAGCGACGACAACGCTTTGGAGACCACTGTACTTGTCGAAAAAGTCTATAAATTTTTTTATGATGTGCGTTTTGCCGGTGCCCGGTCCTCCGTGTATGATGCAGTTAAGGTCGAAAACGTCAAATTCGTTGCGGGGGGAACCGATGGAATTTGTGACAGTGAGATATGGATGATTGTGATGCCCAACAGAAGCGCTTACAATCCTCACTAACCCGTCATTGTGTGCTTCATTTAAGGCCGTGGTGTACGCGAGCAAGTCGCGGAGTACTGCTGTCTGACTCGGCGTGGCGCCGTCTAGCACGACGCGAACTGCAGCGTCCGTAATGGGTTGCAGGGTCGGTCGTCCTGCCGCCATGTTTACAATCGCGACGTCGTGCGTGTTCCAAGCAGGTGCACTTGTGAAAGCGGCAAGCACGCTCTGCGATGCAAGACGAATGTCCGGCGTAGCGAAGCGAAATGCTGCGTTTTCCAAAAGCATGGCAGCAATTTGTTCCTGTGTGGGCGATTCGCTGTAACAAGTCGACCGACGCATAGCCTGTGCCAGCTCATTGTTGGCGGCGATGTGTTTCATCAGTGCCTTTCGTAGTTTCGGGTCCGCATCCATCTCTGCGAGTACGTCGGCAAACGCTTCCGCGTTGTGCGTCCGCGCGTGCGCACGAAGTTCTTTGTTAAGCGCGGCAGCTTCTTCGGCTTCGCCATCCACTTTGTCTCGCAGCCATGGAAGTACGTCGGCGTGCCGCATTCGCGTGGCGTCAAGCATCGATTTCGTGGAAGTGGTCGTGTCCGTTTCGTGGAGAAGCCACTGAACGCGCTGGTATGATGCTCGTAGGATCCATTGTGCGGTCGGCTTCTCCGCTTCTATGGACCAGGCGATGACATCTTGTTGCGCAGTATCTGGATTCGGAAGTGCGTCAATACTCCATGGGATGAAGAAAACTCTGACGAACCACGCGTACGCTTGCGCAGCGTCGTCGTTTTCGTTTACGTCGGTCCATTTCGGCAGCGGCCTGCCGGTGCCACTCCATTGCGGTATGTGAAGCTGGTTACAACTGACTTGATAGTAATCGGCGGCAGCGAGCCACCGATCGTCATACGCCAGTACGGTGCGGCGCACGTTTTTCCCAGTCGCTGTACCTTTTCTGCTTACCGGCTTAAACATGCACGCGTAGTCGCACAGAGACCATAGATTTATGTTTTCGGATTGGCCGCGATAGGCATACTGCAAAACGTGATTGTACACGGGGGAGTCGCGAACAGTAAGCCCGTGGCCGTTTCCTGTCACGACTTTCAGACGCGGACGGACGGAGTTGGTGGCATCGAAGCGGTTGGAGTTGTGTTCGTGCTGTATTAGCGGCGTGCGCGCGCCTTCTTCGCTGTGAACATCGTCCAGCTCACTGCTGGCTGTAGAGGATTCGTCGTCCGATGATGGTGTCCAATTGGCGGACACGTCGGAGTCGCTTGTGGACTCTTCAACACTGTTGCTTTTGCTTGCTGGACTTTCAGTTTCGTCACTTGAGGTACATTCAGACTCGATGTCTTCAATGTATACGTCGCCGTCGACAAACCCTGCAATGTCGTGTTCGAGAAGGGCGTCGACGTCGGCCGCCGTTGGCGTCCATTGTCCGGAAGCGCCAGAGTCAGACAAAGTTGCTCCAGCGGCGTCGCTTTGACGTGGTAGGCGCGCAGGTTGGCCAAGTATCGAGTCGTCCAAGGCCACGCCAACATCGTCGTTTACGTACTCGAGAAGATCGTCGAGGAGTGGCGACGCGTGTTGAGTCGCGATGAGATCTGCAACGTCTTTCAACAGTCTTTGTTGATGCAACGGTCTGAACTCGCACGTAAAATAGTCGCTGGCGGCGTTGGTGACAGCCATGGCTATCGTGGTATCAGATAACTCTTGTTGCCCTTGAGTGGCCAAAACATGTTGGCTCGCCGCCTGTGTAACAAATACTGCTCGTCGTCGAGCCGTCCCCTCGTCTTCTGCCTGCGATCCGTATTGCCAGTATCTGCGGATTGCGCGCGCAATGCTTCCAAGTGGGTTGAGAAGCTTTGGCACTTTGGTGACATATTGTGTAATGTAGTGCATCATGGATGACGCTGCTTGAGTGTTGAAGCATAACTTCATCGCTGTGTTGCACCGCAGAAGACCAGTAACGAACGGGTTGTGCGGCGCCGTGTACCCGTGAGAACACTTAATTCTTTCTCTGATCTCGTGAAGAGTTGCGTTACGTTCTTCATGCGTTTTGCAATCCGCGTCGTCCATCATCGCGCGAGCGAGCTCGCGAAACCGGAGATCATCGTCACCGGCGGGTCCGCTAGACAGAAACCGAATGAACTGTTCCCACGAGGCTGTTTGAACGGCAAGCGGCCGTTCGGTGACATCATGGCTTACATCCGTGACGTACGGGCGAGCCTGCGCCCATGTGAGTGGCATGTCTAACGGTGGAGAAATCTTGATGGTTGGCGGGTTTGCTTGCAGTCCACGCACGTCCAAGCATCCGTACGCACTCAACAGCTGCCTCTCGACTTCATGCCGTTCGTCGCAATCGCGTAACGGTATCATGTCGATGTCGACCGCTTCTGCCTTCGACGCGTAACGCACGTCGACGTGTATTTCGTCATGGACGCAGCCACGCCGTGGACCAGACTCACAGCACAAGTACAATTCTGTGCGGTCGGTACCATGGAGTTCTGGCATGCCGAAGCGGCAAACGCACCCGTGGCCGCGCTTGTGGCATGAAGACGTATGCGACGGTGTGTGGAAATTTGCCATTGTTGCCGTTGTCGTACCCCTCGCCTTTGTCTGTGAAGGACACGAACTTAAAGCAATAGAACTGGCTCCAAATACTCGATCAGGTCGCTCGCGAACCGATCTGAATATTTCCCTATATACAACGTTGGCGTCAGGCAGAGTGACAGTACTCACCGAGTTTATCCACCGACGCATGGCTTCCTGCAATGTTGAAGACAGCGCGCTCACCTCCATGAGCATCGCTGCTGCCGTAAATCCGAAACCAATGCCGTGATAGTGGCCTGTTTTTTTGCTGTCTTCTTCGTAAAACATACAAGCCGCGGCGCATGATCCCCAGACGCCTCTGTCGCTCTCGGCGCGCGGCACGTACGTATTTGGCGTTGTCTTCACACCCAGCACCACCTCTATAAAAGATTTTGCGAGGCGATCCGTCTCAGCGGCGATACGGCAACCATGCATCGTGGACTTGTGCAACAACGTCGAACGAGATTTCAAACTATCCAGAAACTCGATACCAGTGTCAGGCAGCTCGTCGCCAACACTGCGTTGCAATGTCGCTTCAGTGTGGTTGAGGGGATCCTTTACTGGATACGCGTCGTTGCTGGTCGGCAACGCGAACATTCGAACGATTGTCGTGTTCGTAACCTCGTCAGGGTTGAATGTAAAAAACAACCCCGGTGGGCCAAAGGCGCGAGCCATATTGCGTATCTTTGAGGCCGAATGTTTGCGATGCGCAGGCGTGAACGACACGGTTGTCGGCGGCGTGATGCGGACCACGCTCATCAGCTGGTTTGCTCGTACAGGCAGCTTTTCGCCCTTCGCCTGCATGTCGACCCAACTTTGTAATTCTTCGCGTGTCAACCCGGCTTCCAACCTTTCAAACGCGGTCACGTCATTTTCCGACACAGCCGCTTTGCAGGTTCGCTGGCATTCGTGCCTTACTCGCATGTCAAACCAGGTGTGAAACAAGTCGAGGTCGTTAAAGCGATTGTCATAAAAGGAGACAACTCGTTCAGTCGACAAAGGTGCGGAAGCGCGGATGTCTTTCGCCGATCCGGGTAACAAAAACAAGGCAGGCCAACCGAGCTCGTAGAGCACGGATTGCTCGGAGCCGTATTCGACGAGCGGCACGTCGTCTCGCGGCACCATGGTGGTGTTCATTTGCGCCAACAAGCGTTCAAGGGTGTTGGTGTTATTCGCGGGCAAGTCGAAGACCACGCTGCGAGTCACGCCGCCTTCAACGTTTTCTCGCGTGCCGTTAATGTTCGTCGGCGCGATGTGTTCAGCCGCTTCAGCATCGTCTGGCTCTTCGTCGTCGACCTCTTGGCAACATTTCTCCATCAGAGCTGCCAAACTGTCTTCGGTAAGCAAGTCTTCCAACGCTCTGACGTCCTCGTCAGTTGCCGTCATGTACGCGTAGGCGTCAAAATCTTCAATGGTCGTCGCATTGACGCTGTCTCTGAAATCGAACGTGCAACGTTTGCGAAAGTGCTCAATTCGCTCTGGCCACTCATCACCGATATTGGCAATTCGTCCGAGTTCAACGTCCACGTCGTGCGTGTTGCGCAAGGCTTTGGTCAACGCCAACCATACGACGACGCGAGTCGGCCGTATGCGGAACTCGCGCACTTCGTTCCGTACAAGCCGTGCCCGAGTAATCTTTCGATCCGCAACAGGACCCGTTAGGACGATCGTACAGTTTGAGATGGCGTCCGCCACGACGTCCGCGATACAAGCCGAGTTTCGCGAAACGTCGACGTGCTGAGGAAAGGATATAACATGACCGCTGTATGTCGTGTGCTCTTTTCCGCCACAGGTGAGCGTCGCACTGATGGCAACACGTCGGACGCGACTGACAACGAGCCGTTCTAGCGAGCCGAGTTCGACGTCATCGTCACATAACGTCACGTTTGCACATCTGCTTGGCTTGAAACAACCATAGTCGACGCCGCGCGCCAAGCTCCCAGGCGGCGTTGCCTGTAATTTTATGTACGGCGTGCACGAACCGCAGAGCTGCGTTTCCGTCGGATGTACGAAGTCTGGATACAGCCAGAAACCCACGTGGCGCGACGTATCCAAAGGTCCTTCTGACACCGTGCCCGTCGCCTTGTCAATCAGCGTGTACGACGCTAACTCGGCCCAGGTCACGTACCCGGCGTTTGCGGGCAAAGGAATTTTGAATTGTTCCATTACCTTGAGCACGTCGTAATCACGCTCGCCGAATTCGAAGCACGTGTTATGCAATTCTTCGATCGGCACTGGTCTGTAAGATAGCTTCGCGTTCCATGAGCCGCAACTTGCGCAAACAGGAATATCTTTAGCGCCCGCGTGTCGTGCGTACCACTCAGAACAAATATCCCGGTGTTCCTCCTCAGTGAGAGGTTTCAGTAATTCCACTGCTTCAGCTATCGCGTCGTTCTCAGCCTCGACGTCACCAATGCTACGCGCGTAGCAAATCGCTCGAGCCGCCAAAGCCCCAGGTGACACCAGCTCCGCCATATACGTGCGCAATTGTGCCATCGGTAAACATTTCCGCACTTGCATATTGGATTCGCGCGCGATAATTCTGCACATAGTTTGGTGCGTTGAGGACTGTGCGTCGTCGAACTCGTCCGTAAACTCGACGCCGGTTATTCGGCCGTTTGTGGTTTCTACGCGCCGCCCTTGCATTGTCAACAACGGCGTCGCCTTCACCGTACGGTGGCTGCAGCAGTGTCAGGCGCGTCGCCGGTTCTAAATCGCTGAAAATGTTGACTGCATCTGTAAGCTGAACAAACGTCCAATCCTTCGCACGATGTCGGACGTAGGCATTTATTACCGTCTTGTCGTTGTCGTCAAGCGCACGCCCAGCAGCAAGCAGACGTGCGCGATATGCGGGCGTTGAAGCCACTTTCCCTTCATACCTTTGGATAGCGGCGACATCAAAGCTGGACCAAACGCCAACGTCGGGCTGTATCTCGCCATGCCACGCCTCAAACACGTCCAACGCGCTTGTTTCTCCGAGCACGTCGCGAATTTGTTGGGTGCGCTTGATGACACGGTTGCTGATTTGTAATTCATTTGTTAATGCCTGCCGGTCTGCCGCCATCACGCGCCATCGCGTATCTAGCGCCCTCGACGTCGCGCTGCAGTATTCTGAGATCTCTGCGAACGCGTCTTTGCTTTCGGGCGTCACGAACAGCGTCTCGCGGGTTCTGAGTTCCATTCGGCAAGTTGCGCAATGCCCCCCCGCGTGGGCCTGCCGCGCCCCACGGTGTCCACGAGCTCGAGCACGTCACTCACGTTTGCAGCCTCTGCGACCGCGCACTCACTGCCGCGCGGAACGCTGATGGCAGTCGATAACGCTGACTTGCGATCTGGTGTCGGTGTGCACGCCACAGTGTTCACCGCGCGCGAGAAACGTCCAGCGCGGCGCACAGATCACGCACGGGCGACGGGATGGCGAAGATTCAGGAAAGAGATTCTTTCAGTATAATTATATGTACGTGTATCTGTCGTCACGGTTCGTGACGCCACGTTCGCGATGACGCAATGAACGTCATGCGTGTAATCGGTCGTTCCGGTTATTGGATCGTTACGACATCCGCGTCGGAAGTCATTTTTGTTCTCTTGCGAGCTTCGGCCTGCGAGATGAGCGCATCCAACGCCACGCCCGCTTCCGCGACCGTCATGACGTCAAAGCTGCTGAAGCCGTCGCTCTGTGGATCATAGTTCCACCTTTTAAGGGCGTTTTGCTGACGTTCGGTAATCTTTGCAGACGAACGCTTTCGCGGCGAATCAGACAGAAGTCCAGTTCGCGTGGCGCGCACGTGTACGGCGAGGAGCTTCAAAGCGCCGCGTAGAGAGTCCACGCAGCCGTCGCGCATGGCGACCGTGACGTCGCGAGCCAACTGATGTTGGGCGTTGTTGGCCGAAATATCTGCGAAGTCGAGGAGAAGCATCGCAACGGTTTCGTTCGTCGGCCACGTCGACTGGTCGTCGCCGAATTGCGCGATGGCCGCGTCGATGGCTTCGGCCAGCGCGAGCAACTTTCGCGCCTCAGGTTTCTCGACGCCTTTTTTAACCGAGCTTTTCAGATCGATACCGTTCAGGAGTGCAAGCGCATCCGCTGCAAGCGGGCCTCGCTCAGCGAGCGTACGTCGCGGAGAGTCCGTTGGTGTCCGCGCGCACTCAGGAGCGTCGTCGTCGGAGTGCTCCGTTTTGCTCACTGGCATCGAGGCCTGCGCTGCGTGCGCACACTCGCTGACGTCGGGAACAGCGACGAGCTTCGAATACGTCACTTTCGTCGTTTTCCGTCCCGGCGTCGGCGGGTGAAGGTGAGTAATTTGCGCAATGTCCGTCTCGTTGGGAGGCGACTTACGGGACGCCTCTTTGACGCTGAGCGGCACTACTTTCATGGCCGGCAATTCTTCGTGTTCAGCGGGATTAGTTCGCGTGTTGCGTCTCGGCGTAGGCATTTAGCTTCTTTTGTAAAGTACGTAACGTGTAGCCGAACTCGGAGCGTGCGTTCGTGCGGTAAAGTGACGCCATCGAGCGGCTCAGCCGGCTTTTCATGTCTGCGAGTCCCCTTGCTCTGAGTCATTACTCGTCATTTTCGACGTGACGCGTCCCTGGTTCGCGACTCGCCGGAAATTGCGTAATTGCGAAATTCCGTGAGGTAAAAATTACGCGTCACGCAGTCACGGAACGCGACGCGCGTGAACACACAGCTAGACACACAAGTCTTCCACTCGCATGGCGTCGGGCGTTGCGTTCCGTGCGCGGAAGCGACCGTTTTGCGCGACAATGCGTAACTCGTCAAAGACTCGTCAAAAGTGTCCCCCTCGTTTTTGACCAATCAGAAGCTGCGGCTTTGCTGAGATTGGGCCGCTTACCCCCCCAAACTGGGCCGCAAAAGTCAAAAGTGGGCGCGCGACAATAAACGTGGTACCTCGCGGGGCCCCCATATTTTAGCGACTCCTGACCTATAACGACTGACAAAGCTGGGCACGCTCCATATTGAACGTTGCGAATGGGCTATTAGTCGTACTTCGCCGAGTGCGCGCGGCGCGGAATCGGCTTTCGCGCGCGGCCCCGCCGGCGTCGGCTCGTCGCGCATTTACGGTCCTATCGAGGGCTTCTCGTCGCGTCGGCGCGGCTTTCGCGAGATCGGCGAAGCACTCGCGCGCGCGGTCGAGGAGAGGGAATTTCGACTGTGACATCGTGGCTGCTTAGTTCAATAGTTTTTTTCCAAAAACCCCTTTTCATATTTTGTACTGTACGGCATTTCATCTTCAAAACCGGATCCTCTATTCCTCTTCTTCGTCGTCGACGCCCTCCTCCTCCTCTTCGTTGTCCTCCTCCTCCTCTTCCTCCTCCTTCTTCTTTTCTTCCTCCTTCTTTTCTTCCTCCTTCTTTTCTTCCTCCACGGAGCGGTCCCTGACGCGTCCGCTCGTCATGGTCTCCTTAAGGAGGCCAGCATCATCGTGAGCGAAGCGCGCGCGATCCACCATATTTCGCAACTTCCACGCGTTATTCTCGGGCATCGTTCGTGCGAGCTGCTGCCGGCGGCGTCGATACTCGCCCCGTCCCGTCGTCGCGGCGACGCTCCGCGCCGACGCCACCGCTAACACCATAATCGTCAATCCCCAACGCACACATCCCCGCGCGCGTCGCTCGCGACGCATCCCCTCCACGCGCGGCGTCGTTCGTCCGCGACCCGTCCCCGCGACCGTCTCGCGCGCCATCGTCGTCGCCTTCGCGCGCGTCGCGATGTTCCGCAAGAGGTGGAATTCCAGGCGGTTTCGACTCGAGCGACTCAATTTTCAGTGCGTGGCTACTTTGGTACGGCTGACGAGGCGCACATCATCGAAATAAAGTAAAATTGTGTGTTTATTTATCGGTACCGGTACTTGTAATTGCCGCCGAAAATGTTATTTTGGGAAAATTGTGAACGCGCGTCGTCGCGCTCTCCGCGCGCTTAGCAGTCGCTCGGCGTGTCATACGGTCGATCCATACTTCGGTGCGAGCGGTGCGTTTGCGGAGAGGAGCGCTCCATCGGTGTTTCGTTTTCTACGAGCGATGAGGAGAGCCGCGGCGGCACCGACGACCGCCGATATGAAGACTCCGACTCTCGCGTGTGAAAATGAAGACTCAGAACCTACGCTCGTTGCTTCTGATAACTCCGGCGAGTCACCAGGTCGACTCGTACGAAGGCGACCGAGACTCGCAACAGGGCTTTTCGTGGAAATCTTCGCGCAGTGCTGAACCGGACCGAATCTATCGTCGCCAGCCTCGCGAGTCGTCCCCGGGGCGCACGGCACGCACTCCGCGAAACCGTTGGCCCGATGGTTTTCTGCGCAACTCTTGCAAGGGAGATCACCGGCGAGAGGATCGTCTCCAGCTTTATTTTCGTACCCTTTGGCGCACGGCACGCAAGTTCGATTGAAAGCGCGTGTATTCACCGGGCAAAGATCGAAATCGCACTCAGTCTGGAGTGATTCAGTGACGTTTGCTCCCGGTTTGCTCGTGCCGTGCCCACCGCACGGCTCGCACGTGAATCCAGACTCGACGTTTCCGGCGACTCTGTAATTTTCTGTGCAGAGCGTACATGCAGTATCACCTTTAGTGGCGTCGTCGCCGAGTACATCGGTATCCACGCTAAACACCGCGCGTATGTAACCAGTCTTGCACCGTTTGCACTCCCCAGCAGATACGTACTCGTCGAGTTCACAAATCTTTGGCAAACACCAAGTCTCGGAGTTTGCTTGCACATCGTGGACTTCAAAAAGCGACGGAACTCTTCCGATGTCGCACTGGACGCACACAGATTCAGAGCCTCGCTGTTGCACGTGATAACCTTCGGCGCACTCGGTGCACTTCGTCTCGCCTGACGCGACGACGTCGCGCGAGTCGCGTACATAGCCCTGAGCACATGGAGAGCACACGAGTTTGTCGGACTTTTCGTCCAAGGTAACTGCGTAGTTCTGTGCGCATGCATCGCACGTTGTGACACCAGAAGTGAATCTCGTCACCCCCTTGCGAGTTTCATTTTTGAAGAAGGTGCTTGTGTAGCCTTTTTCGCAGGGCGAGCAAGAGTTTCTCGAGTCTACGTAATGATCTTCTGCACACAAATCGCACGTGGTATCTGCTTGATCAGTTTTGTCTCCTTGCGCACGAGAGAACCCACTTGGGCACGGTACGCACGCGTGAGCCTGCACGAAATGATTTTCTTTGCATTCGACAGCAACGCACGCGTCGATGTTTCCATTGCCCTCGGGTTTGGAAGTACCCAACGGGCACGCCTTGCATGATGCACCATCAGCAGGGCGGTAGAAGTTTGCTGCGCACGTGTTGCATTCCGTATCAGACGCCGATGCATCATCGCCAGGCTTCTCAGAACTGAAAACGGCGTTCCGCATCGTACCCATTGGACACTTGACGCACTCGTGATTGACAACGTGTTCGAACTGTCCATCGCAATAAGTCGGCGTGCACGACTGCACGTCACCGCCGAAGCTCGTAGATCCAGGCGGACACTTGGTGCACGTGATCTCGCTAGCTCCAGATGGAGATGAAACGTGATGATCAGGGGCACATGCGTTGCACGTCGTCGTCGTCTCAAGTGCACCACCAGTGCTAGCGTAGCCCGGGCCGTATCTTTTACTTGTGGCGCATGCGGTGCACGTTTTTTCTGACTCGTCAAAGTAGTAGCCGGGCAAACATTCAACGCACGTAGTCGAGTCACGGCGAGAATCGTCTCCAGCCGCTCGTCCAAAACCAACATGACACGGTTTACAGGTGTGGGAGTCATCGACGTGCGTGTTCACCGGACAAATGACTGATGCACAGTCAGTGGATTCCTTGCCGCCGGGAGAAAAGTTTATCGTCACCTTGTCGGCATCGTTACCCGCGAAGTCTTGGACGCCATCGAGGGTGACTTTGAACGTTCCTGATAATCCCGACGGATACTTCATCACCCAGTGGCCTTTACCACCCGTGTTAAAACACTTGATCACGAAAGACCTCTTGATGGATGCGGTGGGGATTGTTTCGTCAACCTCCGCGCAGGCGTCATCCATGATCTTAGATATGCTCACGCTGTGTTTCGAGCACTGTATCTCTTCATGATACTCCACGGTGACGGAAAGGGCCTCCGAAGAATGTACACTCTGGTGAACGATAGGGCGCACCGTGTCTATCGTGAGCGACAGGGTGGTTGGTGAAGTGAACGAGTGAACATCTGGGTGCGCGAAGGCGTGACCACCGAAGCAAAACGTCTTGACACGGACTTCATACACACCATCTTTAAAGCCACTAAGCATTTGTTCGTATCTATTGTTCACATCCCAGTTAAATCCACACCCATCAGATCTTGAGTAGGGACACAGGAGGTTTTTCTTCTTGTCATCTTCTGCAGAATCATCTGATCTGGCCGACACCCACTCGCCAGCGCCAACCGGTCGATACTGAACGCGAACAAGTTTCAGATTCGAGTTCATGGCGTCATCCAAGACGCCCTTCGCGCTAGCGGGCCACAACACATGTCGATTCGGATTGAAAACTTTGAGTTTTAGCGGGGCCGCGGACGTCGGTGAAATGAAAGAGAACTCGTGACGGGCCATGGTGGTCCCATCGAAACTCACCTGCGGGCAGTACTGACTCCACGTCATTTCTTGGAGGTAAGCCGTGACGCCGATTGGATCTCGTGTGAAACCGTCCGCTTCCGCTAACTCTGTCTCACACAAACTCTGAAGGCGCAGCTGTAGATACTGTATTTTCCGAAGCGCCGGATTCAGAGGTCTCGCCGAGAGCGTGAAAGCGGTCTGCTTCACTATCCGCTGCGACTTCATGTCATCATAGTCGACGTACTTGAACGGCATGAGACCTTGAAGTGGGTTGAAAACTTCGCCGTTGACCTTAAATTCGACATCAGACATTTCGAGGCTGTTTGGAGGGGCCGATCGAGCTGACTGTACGGCGACAGCGACGACTACAGCAGGTGGGTTCGTGTCTTTGCTCGCTGAAAGAGCAGCGTCACTGATAATTTTCTGCATCACGTCGGAGTTCTTTGCGATTGTTTTGGCCGCTGTCTCGTTGATTGCCTGCGATACAGTTGCTCCTGTAGCGCCGTCAAGGAACAACGCGTCATGGGCCGCACTAATAACTGCGTTCACTGATTCAGACAAGCCGTCCACGATACGCAGGCCGTATAGGCTGGCTTCTCTGTACGGCGTGCCGTTGTCCACGATGAACCGCAAGACTGCGCGCTCGTTCGGGTCGAGGTACTTATTGAACGGCATTGTCGACAGGCTCATTTCGATCCCTTGCTCGCGCCAAACCGTCAATGCCTCGCCAGGGCAACTACTTCGACCACCTTGTAAGGAAAAAACGGGTGTCCCAAAACGTTTGTCCGCACCAACTTTAATAATGAACTTATCCCCGAGTTCCGGGTCTCCGAGCGAGTATAAGGTCGACGTCGCGTTACGCGAATTCCACATAAAGTACGTCGTGTTCTCGATGGACTTTGTGAAGGTATTCGTACCCTCGCTATCTATTCCACCGAGCATCATTCCAATCATGACGGCGTATCCGATGAGCCCTCCGAGATCGAGTTTATACTTGTTCTTTGCTTCCCCCGAAAACGAAACCCCGACCCCGTACCTGTCTTCAACTGATTGTTCCGATAAGAAAGCATAGTCGACAGCGTGTCCCCCGCCGCTGAAGGTAATCAGCATGTCTTTTGCTGAATTGCTTTCGTCCCCTCCTCGATCTCGCATGCCAGTCAGAGCCTTTCCACCGGTGAAAGATGCTTGTAACCGCTGTCGTGTGTCGACTAACGAAAAAGCATCGTCGCGCGCAGCTTTGACTCGATATTTGTCAGGGTCCTCTCCGAAAGA
>JACLAB010000958.1_pt1 | contig 21782 bp, 29 predicted proteins | sample 8027921 | NCBI WGS metagenome assembly JACLAB01 (sample SAMN15725117, study PRJNA655200) | protist metagenome | isolation source: fluorescence activated cell sorting (FACS) single amplified genomes of... | place: USA: West Boothbay Harbor, Gulf of Maine | collected 2000-07-19
CCGAATAGCATTGAGAAAAGTGCCCTAAGTGATCCGGGCGTTTTGTTAATGTCAATCACTGCCTGCGCGCCTTGCTTTGTGGCGTAGTTGCCTACCAGCTGACCGTTTACAGCTATTGAGTAGCCGCCTCTATCGTTTTGTTCAACCTGCATTTATTGCCCTCCAATTAAGCTTTGGTTGCTGCATGTACTCAGCAAATTCGCCATCAGTACCGCGCAAAATTGTATGGTTTGCGCTGTCGCATGTGCTGTAAAGCTCAATTAAAGCGTCGAGCAAATTATCATGAGCAGCCGCGTCTTGTTCTGTAGCGGTAAAGTCCGCGCGTTTTACAACTAGATATTGCATAATCAAATCTTATATATGATCAGTTGGTTTGCCGTCAGGATTTCTTGAAACTGATGCACAAAATTCTGCGCCATCGTATTCAGTTGGAAAATAAACTCTGTCTTTTGTCCAAACTGTAAACGGCTCGCCCTGTGCGCTCCCATAGCCATCATCAAATACTTCATCAAGCTGTTCCTCTGTGAGAGTGCAAGAAACAACGTTCTCCCACGACTCACCCGAAAAAGACATTGCCTTTGTTATTAATTCACGCCATTTAACCATAGTTTTTTCCTTTTTATATGCTGCGCGGAATTGCGCAACGATCAAAACCATGAAAGCGCAGCCAATAAACTGCAAGCAAAAAATTAAGTTTTTTTTTACCGCTTGCCTGCTGCCATTCCAAATAGGAAATGCACAATCGACAATACTGAGTATTTTACATACTCCGGCAGTACAAAGCCAGTTGCCGTAATAACCTCTTTGCCCCCGCCAAGTTTGACCAGTCCAAACAAATTGAGCCAGGGGTCTTTTGTAAAAATTTGTGATACTCCCACGCCGGTATGCTGTGCGAGTATTAAACCGCCAAATGATACGCATATAATGACAAGCGCCACAATCATTCGCAACGCCGATCCTCCGCGCTTTTCTGCATCGTTTGCGCTTTGCCGGGCGGCCATGTCTCGCGCGTGTATGTCTGCCGCTTGTTGCTTTTTCTGCTCGCCGTACCATCCAAGCACTAAGCTCGCCAAGCTCAATACAATTTCTACCGGTAAGCCAAACATTATTTCACTATTTCAAAAGTGTATACCTTAGCGCGCAAATCAAAGCTAATTGACAAAAGTTCCTTTATGTCCTTTGCCATCTCTGACCGTTCAACATTGCCGCGCTGGGTTGATTGCTCAAGCACTGCCAAGCGCGCGTCGTGACTAGCGGATATTTTTTGTTGCTCGCTTAACAGCTCCTGCATTTTTTCCAAGTAACTTGCAATGCTTTTCTGTTCGTTTTCGATCCTGCGCTCAAAATCATTCTGACGCGATTCTGCAACGCTCATCCGCGGCTTTAAATTTTGAATGTCGTTGTATGTGCCTTTAGCAATATATGCGCCCACTAGGCCAGCAATCCATAATGCGGCTAATGCAATAGCAAATATGCGTTGCTGGTCCATAAATTAACCCCTTACGCGTTTTTTGCGTTGGCGAACTGTCGCAGGCTTTTCCTCTAACTGAGTCGTTTTTCTGCGTACTGGCGTGGTTGTTTTTCGAATATAAGTTTTTTTAGTTTTAACTTTTGGCATGATCTTTAAATAACGGTTTTTAGTTTTTTGTCAATTAGCTTTGATTTGCAGCAATTGCCGCTTGGATTATTTGATTAAGCGCAGCATCTGTAAACACTGCCTCGCGTGATGTCAACGATTGAGCCGATACACTAATGCGCGTAGATACGCTGTACGGATTATCTGCTGGCAACATAACTGATACGCCTGCCGACCGCGGAAACAAGTTGCCAATAATCAATACTTCGCCGTCCTGGTTTGGCGGCTGTATTCGCCATCCCAAATCCGTGCGCAAAAAGAAGTATGGACTGACCTCCTGGCCGCTGCCTATGTCGTCGCCTCCGATTGTTTCAAATGCTGGCAAGTATTTTAGATTGTCGCCAGTCGTTGCCCACTCTTTCCAATCTGAATAAAAATCAATTTCCGCATTATAACTGCCTGTGCTTGGCAAAATTATACGTTTATTTGCTCCGTCAAATGTTACCATTAGATTGACCCTCGTAAAATTCTATTTGCGCAATGATCATTTGTTTCAACTCGTTTAGCCGCTTTTGCAAATCGTTTACCTCTTTTTGTATCTGCTCGCCTTTTTTAAGCATATTGTGACGGCTCTCAACGATGTCAGCCACCCCGGACAAATCGCCATATTTTACGCTATCAATAGCCATTGCTCGCAGCTGATTGCCGGCTGAGTTTATGCGTAAATTAATGATCGCCGCTTTGCGCAATTCTTCGTGTGTCTTTTCGGCCATCGGAGTGATAAATGACCGGTTAATGTTGCGACTAAACGCAAATTGTAACTCGTCTGGCAAATGCTGCCAAACGTCCTCCGGTATGTCTGCGGGCCTAGTGTAGCTCATGGGTTGCTATAATTTCTATCGACTCGCTGACTAATAGGCAAGGTCAAGTTTTGGCTAGTGTCTACTCCATTTAATCGTTGGTATTCATAGCCTAACGCATGCACTACAATATCGACGCTTGATTCGCCTGTAGTTGTTGCAAATGTGGTGCTGCTGTTTTCTACTCCGTCAATTTCTGTTGTTGTGCCTGCTTGGTAAATTCTAACTTCTGAGTTAGCTTGTAAACCTGTTAGCGTTAATTCTGTAATTGTTGTCGTGCCGTTTGCGTCTGTAAATGTGCCAATAAATGATGATCCATTTGATAACGTAATTGTTTCAGTTGTTACCATGTCACCAGTAAAATTTATGTGACTAAGGTTTATATTGTAACCAGTTGCGTTTATTTCGTCTCCTGATCGAGTAACAAAAAATTCAGTATAAGTACCAAAATTATCTTCAAGATAGGCGGCCAATAAATCGTAGAGCTGTGCGGACGTTAAATTTTGTACAGTAGCGCTGTCTCCTGTTATTGTGATGGTGTTAGAAACTATTGAGACCGTCACAGGGTAAGCATTTACCGTTGATTTTGTCGCCTCGCTGATCGACAAGTCGGGCAAGCTAACAAACTCCTGAGTTTTTTCGCCTGTGCCTTTCATAGATACGTCAAGCTGACTTTTCAGAAAGCCGTATTTGTAATAGTCAACGGTATATAAATCGGTCGTGTCTCCGTTTTTGCTGTAAAAGCTTGTATTGTGGTCACTAGCGTTAAGCGTTGCCAGTGTATGCGCTACCAGTAAAACCTGAGAAGTTGCAGTGTTTCCGCTAGCGTCAGTCGTAAGACTAAAAATATCCGTACCAGTAAAATCAAACCCTGATCCAAATGAGCTGCTTACGTCTACTCGATTGCCGTCATCGTAGGTAAAAAAATAAACCTTAGCTCCTTGAAGGTTGTTTCCGCTTAAATCCTTTACGTTAAATTTTATTTTTTTATAGACGGCAACGACTCCCCCGTTGTTCGCGTTATTTTCTGCGCTTGACTGTGGATCAACATCTAAGGCTGACCCTACCTCTGCATTAATAAAATCGGCAGTGTTATTGTAACGCAAATTACATCCCAAATCGCTTAGCTTATACACAAAATCTGTAAACGTGTAGTGAGCGCCATTGCCTATATTGTTTCTACCTGATGTGTTAGTTAAATCAATGCCACTAGCGCCAGTTAAAATTAAATTAGATAACGGTTCTGGATTGTATACACTACATCTAAATCCCTGTAACTCAATCGGGCCATTAATTGTAAGATTAGGGCAATTAAATTGAAATCTATTGACGTGGACACAATCTCCAAATACCGTATCTAATGTAACTGACGTACCTCCCAAAAGAACTCCACGCTTTGAATGTATGGCTCCACCTGTCCAAATTAAAACTCCATTATTATAGAATCCCCATCCATTATCATTCTCGGAACTAATAAACCAAGGTTGGCGAGAATACTGCAACCTTCCAAAATAACTGCGGTAGCCATTAATGTACAATGTGCCATGGTTTTGCACATTGCCCTGAGCGCTCCAATTTTGTGTAAAGATACCTTCATTAAATGGATTAATTGTTTGAGTGCCTAATATTAATAGCTGCAAATTATCTAATATATATAAATCTCGAACTCCATCATTAAAAACCGTAACGCCCGCAATACTTGCTAATCCACTAAGGTCTAAATCTGTAGTTCCAAACGCTTGAGTGATGACTGATCCTGATAAACTGTAACTCATTATGGATTGCTGTAATTTCGCTCGAATGGTGCAACTAGCGATATGTTTTGCCCGGTTGCGCGTGTAATTGTGGCGTCTGCGATAACGTGCTGCGCTTGGTCGAGTCCCATTGCAACTACTTTGACCGCTGCATCGGTGCCGGCCGTGCGTCCGCCTTGTGTGTTTTCGTCATACGCAAAATCAAACGCAACCGACGCCGCGCCCCCGACCGTGCCACTAATGTCTGTGCCGCTGTTGTCGTCTACTAGAATTGCGCTTGCAGTGCCAAATCCTGAATCAAAAAACATTCTGTAAATCGCGTCAGAGTCCCCCTGTAAATTGGCATTAAATAGGATTGTACCAGTCGCCAAGAATGGGAATGTGCGCTCTGTTCCCCCGGTGTCAATAAATACTAAATTGTTTCTGTCTGTGCTTTGGTAGTTGTCAATTGCAACGCCCTGAGTTGTTTTTAGCGTGTCGCCTTCAAACTTGAGCAAATCATTTGCAAGTTGTCCGACCTGCACCCCAGCGCCCGCGTCAATGTCACTTAATTGCCGCAAACTGTACTGCACAAACTCATAAATTTGTTGCGTAGTTCCGTTGTTGCCATCTATTTCTGTAATATAATTGTAGTTTGTGCCGCCGATTGTAACAGTCGTTGCACCGTAAATGATCGACATGCCAGTGTACGGCGCTGTCGTCGATATTGTGGAGTCTGACGCGCTGATTTTACTGTCTACTGCTTCCGCTAGCGGAAAACGGTTTGCAATGTAATTGAGCGCCGTCAATCCAATGCTGGATGATGTCGCGCTCGCGTATGTTTTGCCCTGCGAGCGAATGTAAACTGTTAGCGTGTCGCTGCGCTTGTCAAAGTTGCCGTTGCTTGCGTCTCCGAAGGTTTGGATCGCTTGATTGACTGGCCCAGTAAAATCAAAATCCGTCTTGGCTGTATCGCTGCTGAATGCGTAGTAGGCGGTACTTGTGGCGTCAATTTCGCCCAAGGTGATAACTCCCATGTACTCGCGTTTTAACACACCATTTTCATCTATTTCGCGCCATCCACAATTCCGCAATAAATTGCGGGTTGTGTCGTTTGCAGGTTCCCATCCGTTCACCCATTCAAACTGCTCGGGCGTAATCATTTGCTCAAATGGCGGCTCATATTGTAAACCTACATTATTGCTCGGATCGTTGCGCCATTCCTCTTTTAAGAACGAATAGAACGCTTGTCCGTCAACGCCATCGCTTGACAAATTGCCAGCAACATTAAGTGCAATCGTTTTTGCAGTTGTATTGATTGTGACCTCTGTGCCCTGATTGAGATCGTCCGGGTCGATAATAAGTGCCATTACGAATAATTGATTGAGATTAATTTGTTCTGTGCTGAGTAGCTAAAAGTTTTGACGGTTGCAATGTAGTCTGGAATTGCCCCGGACAAAGTAACCGACGCCAAATAAATGCCGTTGTACGCTAGCGTTTTTGTGATAGTGCCGCCTGGCGTTGCATATTGCACCGATTGCAGATTGTCGCCGTCATAGGTAAAAGTTGCCGAATACTTTTTGAGATTTTTGGATATTGTCTCAAATGTTTCTACCCAAGTAGTGCGGCCCACGTCTGCGTCTATTGTAACCGATGCTGCGCTTTGTATGGTGACTGTCGCCGTTGCGAGTGTTTCTGATATTGTGACTGGCGCTGCAATCTCTGGCGCTGCAAGCATTGCCGCTCTTAGCGTTGTCGTTTCGCCGTCAATTGTAACAGGTATTTCAACCGTCTGCGATCCGGGCACCGTTGCGGATGCCAATGCGTTAACGTCCTGGATTGTTACCGGGACCGTGACTTGCAAATCTGTTACCGTTGCGATCATTTTGTCACATCGTCATAAATTTGGATGCTGCCTTTTATGTACGTTGTCGGGCCTTGCCCTGTGCCGTAAAACTCAATGTCGAATGACCACTTGCCCGCCATTGTGCAGAATCCAGTCTCTACTGCTGGCACCGTTGCAATCCATGTCGTAGGGTTGCTGATCGTGATGGGCGCGTCTGGTGATTGCCCGCTGTCGCTGTCTAGCGTGTAAACTGATTCGCCTAGCCTAAACTGCATTCGCACCCTTGCGAGCGTGACTGCTGGCTGTCCGTCTGCAATTGTTATCGGGCCGATTGACGTAATGCCCTGCCACCGGTCCCCGCGCTTAATGCCGGGCAAGCTAATGTTTTGCGCGTAATCACTCATTGCTGTAAATAGTTTGTTTTGCTTCCTCGACTTGTTCCGGTGTAAATGCAACCACTAGCTCCAAGTATTCGCCGTCTGTCTCGCTTGCAACTGCGCCTGATACTTCCAGCGTCTCCATGTTAAAATCGTTAAATACAAAATCGCTAGGAAAAGTATCTTGCGCGTGATGCACCGTCCACTCGCAATTAGACTTGCGAAAATAAAATCCGTGTTGATTGATTTTTGATAGCTCCATAATTAAATGCGTTGAGTTAATACTGAAATTGCAAAGTCGGTGCCGTCGTTTGGATTTGTTACCGCAATTGCTGAGTCGTCGGTCGTGCCGTTTGACCGTTTGACGTCAACATGCGAACCGTGATCTTCTAGCTTAATCCTGCGCTTTGTTAAGTCCTGGGCTCCGCTGGCTGCGTAAAATCTACCGTCTACTGTGACCCCTGTGATGACTTCATTTTCTGCAAGTATATCTGCATTTGCGATCAAATAGCTGCCCCCTGTGCCGTCAGCGTGATCGTCTCGGAATGCGTGTAGGTCTTTTTGCTTTAGATGCGTTACGCCTGACTCGCTGGCCGTTGCGTCGTTGCGGTTGCCTGATATGTCTTTTAGCTGTTGGCAGTCGTCATCGAGTGGCAAGGTTGCTAGTGAGCCGATTTGCGTTATTTCAATGTTTTTAAAATGTGCAAAATCTGTTCCGTTTCCTGTAAATGTTCGTACATTATCGTCTGTTAAATAAAAATATATCCTATTGGAATCGACTGCTGTCCTTTTAAACGTATTGCTTTCGTATGTATTCCATGAATCCAATGTTGGATTTAATATAGGTTGAAAAAGATTTGAACCTTCGGAAGATACTAAAACTTGTACCCCATTTATATTTTGATTGCTAGGTATATATACATCAAATTTAATTTTAAATAATCCTGTTCCATTGTAGCGGTCTAAATCATCCCAAAAGGCATGTACCCCTACAGATGAATCTAATGTTGCTACTATTGTGTTAGATTGTCCACCAATGCCTGCACTGTTTTGAGAAATTGCAACTCCATCTTCGTCACCGCTGCCACCCCAACCGTCAGTTCCAGAGCTAAAATCTGATTGATAAATTGGATCTGACAATCCCCGCCGATACTCAGGATTCGCAGCAAGCCACGGTTGCAGCCCTTGCTGGTATATCTCGGCAGCTTGGGTTGCGGTTAGGGCTGTGTTGAATATCGCGACGTCTCTAAAAGCTTCACCGCCTTGACCGTAAGTAACTGATGCCCTTCGCAGCCAAACTGGCTGACTGGATGGCACAATACTCACAAAATTTGAGTCATTTACAGAAGACCCTGTAATATCAAAACCATTAACTTCAATCGTGATGCCATTTGCGGCATCAGAACCGCCTCGACCGTCATATCTAACTGATAAAAAACGCCATTTAGCCCCTCCCGTAATAATGTTGCTTAATCTTTCTGCAGAAACAGAATTTGCAGAGTCATTTAGTTTAAGTACTAACCTATCCTGTGAAGCTGAAAAATTATAGCCCAATAGCCACTCGCGTATTGTATTATCAGTTCCATATTTAGAAACTAAAGAAATGGCCTGATTTGCGTTTGAATCAAAATAAAACCAACCTGATATTTCAAATGCAGATGACACATTAGTTAAATTAGAAATTTCGGCAAAATTGTTTCCCCCATCAAACGTAACCCCGCCCGCAACCTCTCTGCTGTTGTCAGCGTCAATCCGCGCATTTGTTTCTGTCGTCAATGCTGTGGCATCCGCTTTAAGGTCTAAATCTGCATCCGATGCTGCTCCGATATTAGATCGCGCCGTCGCCGCGTTCGTAACGTCTGACAAATTGTTAGTTGTCCGCAAATACCGCGCATCACCTAAAGCCTCAGTTAATAACTGCGCCAAGTTTGCAGGATCAATTGACGCCGGGTTAATGACCTCATTTGACAAAAGCATATTGCCCCGGGCAATCGTTTCTGGCTCGTTGCCTGTCTCGGTAAGTTCAACGTCAAGCGGAATTGCAATCGTATCGCGCCCAGCCATCAACTCCAATACTCGCGAATTGTTTGCGCTGAGTTCGCCGCTCCATCCGTTTGCAATTTGCGTGAATGAGTCTTGAAAGATTGCAGGCTGTCTGAGCAAGCGGATAAACTGCTGCTCTTTTGTGCTGCCATCCCCGGCCCGCGCCTCGTCAACCACGACCGCGCTTTGTGGTGACAACTCGGAAGCATCGCCAGCCAATGCAGCGACCGCGCCGGTCGTCCTAAATTTTACTAAATAGTTTCCGTCGTATGTGCTCGTAACGTCAACTAGCTGGCTGAATGGGCCTGCGCTACTATTCAAAGCGTTTAAAGCATCCTCGACAACCTGAGCGCTCGCATTGTGTGCAAGTGCTGTTGTCGTTGCTGTGCCATCCGTCAAAGTAAACGTACCGCTGGACGGTGTGCCCGCTAATGGCCCGGCACCAATTGATAAAGCGTAATTGCTGGCACCGCTTCGCGCGTCGTAGTTGCCTGCGCTGTCGATCAAATACACTTCAACATTGCGCTTGTTACCAGCTACCAATGCAGGCACGTTGCTCTCTGTCGTTGGCTCGCTTGTAGATTTGACAAATGCGCGGCTAATGTCGCCTCGATCCGTGTTAATGTATAGTTTGATCGTTGCCATAATATTAATCCATTTTGCGCACTACAATAATTGTTTGATTGTCGGATTTTTTAATCTCCGTTTTGTCACCCTCGATAATATCAATGTTTAACAATGGTGTCAATTTTTCAATGATTGCATTTAACACGTCAAGCCGCTGCTTCCAGCTCAATTTATTATATTTTTTTAATTCTGGCATAGTTTTTTTATCTTGCGGTTATTTCTTTTGTTTTGCGCACATAAATATTACCTTTGTATCTTTGTATGCCACAATCAGCAATTACATAATCTCTATCGACTATTAATTGATTGTATTCTGATATTGTTGGTATTGTGTTAATTGTTAAAGTGTTGGTAATTTTGCCAGTATTAGTATCATAAACGCTAAAAGTTTCAAACAAGTCTATATCTTGTGTGCTTGCAATGTTTGTTGTAACGCCTGGCAAAAAGTATTCATTAATTATTTTTGTGCTACTGCTCAAATTTAAAGCATCTCTTCCTCTTGTAGCGTTTGGAATAATACTTGCAGTTGTGGAAAAAGTAATTAATCCAATTGTTGTATTTGATTTTATAGTGCTGCCAGTTGTGCCAGTTGTGCATGTTAAAAATGTTACTACAGTAACATAGCTGCTCCCAGTATAATAAGTATACGTTATTCTGTATAAATCGCCAGACGACATTCCATGAGCTGAGGCAGTGGTAAACGTAGATATACCCGCGCTGTAACTATTGGAAGCAATATTTATTAATGATCCGCTTGCCGTGTTTGGCAGCCCAGGAAATGTGAAAAATTCTGTCCCCGGGTAATCTTCATTTGTTGCCGGTATTGTAGCAAACTGTCTGTCAAACTCAAGCAATGCGCCGTCCTTTACTCTGTGGTTAAAGTCTCCGACAAAGTAAGCGCTTGTATCTGATGCAAATGGCAACGCTAATACATCGGCATTGCTGGCGCTGGCCATCGTTGTATCAAGCGCAATTGCGGTGTAGTCGCCTTTATTGACAGTGCATCGCATGTGATACACTTTGCTGCTGTTGTCGCCGTATTCAATGAATGGATACTCTACCCAACTTTCCCCGCCAGCGCGCGGCGTTGTAAAATCTTCGCTTGTGTATGGTATGCTCATTGTGTTACCTCGTCCTCAATTGTTTTTAAACTAGCGGCTGTTTCCTGCGAGCTTTTTAATAGAGCTTGCTCAGTGCTTTGCTTCTTTTCGCCTTCGTTCGGCTTTGGTTGTGGTGCATCTTTTGCCCCTGGCCCAAATCCTGCGGCTCTTTCTCGTGAATTCATACTTGCCGCTGACCTTGCCCGGCGTTCGCGTTCACCTAGTCCGCTTTCTGCTGATCGTTCTAGCTGTTCTTTTTTGCGGCGCTCGCGGTCTGCTTTGCGTTGTGCTCGTTCGGCCCGGCGCTGCTCTCTTGGTGTTACGTATCCGCTTTTGTTTGCGTCTGCTGCGTCAAATGTTTGTGCAGTTGCGCCACCTGTTGCACCGCTTTTAGTTGCTGCGTCTGCTGGCGATTCAATGTTGCTTATGCTATCATTTATTTTATTAACGCTTTTGTCAGTTTGCGTTTCAACGTCTCCCATCATTAGCGACCATTGCTTTTTAATGTTGGCCGATTCGTCTGCAATAACTTTTGCAGTGTCTTTGCTAGACATTTGCATCATGTCTTGGGATAAATCATATTCTTTTGCAATTTCAGCAGGTATGTTTTTTAAGCTCTCCAACGATTGCTTTTGCATGCCTAATGCTTGATCAAATAGCTTTGCCGCTTCAATAGGATTTGTAAAAGCTTTAGCCGCTCCTTGCAACGCAAGCGACAATGATTTAAATTGATCAACAACTGGCTTCAAAGTTATTTCAACTGATCTACCAATTAGCCTTAGCCCTGAATATACTTTTACAGCAAAATCATTAAACCTAGCTTGCGCCGCTTTGAGGTCGCTTCTTAGCATAGAGAAAACTGGCAATACAACGCCTAAAACTTTACCAGCTAAAACTAGCATCGCGCGTTTAAATAAAACTATTTTGTCGGCTGCTTCGTCTAGCTGCTTAATTTCAATTTTACTTAAACGCTGATTTGCCCGATCTGCTGCGGCTTCTATTCCTTGAAATCCCTCTTTGCCTGCCAATCGTTGCAAGATTTCGGCCATCTTCGGACCGGCTCGCTCGCCAAGTATAATCGCTACATCATTGTATGCGCTTAATTTGTCGCTTGCGTTTTGTTGGGCAATGGCAATCGCTTCCAGTCTTTTCTCGACTGATAGTTTTTTGAAAGTTTCAATGTTAATACCTAAGCGCTGAAACGCTTCGCCATATCGTTTATTTCCGTTTATCGCTTCTTGCGTCCTGTTTTGTACATTTCGCAATGCTCGCTCTAATATGCCAATTTCTACGCCTGCTTCATTAGCTGCAAACTCTAGCGCCTGCAATTCGTCTGTGCCGATATTAAGCTGCGTTGCCATATCGCTAATCCGACTGCCTAGATCAATAGCACTTTTGCCAAGCATGCCAAACCCTGCGGCCCCGGCTATTGCACCAAACTGACTAATTGCATTTTTTGCAAAGCCTGCAATGCTCGCTTGCGCGCGAGCAAGCCCCTTTTTTATCCCGCTACTATCTAGCGAGAACTTTAGATTGACGTCATTTAATGGCATTTTGCTGTTTTAGAAAGTCCGATTTTATGTTGAGCAATGATCTCGGCTCAAGTGTTTTGTATTCTGGATTTGTTACCGTACGAATCACTTTTTGCAGTTGAAATGATTTTCGCAAACTCCACGTCAAAACAAGCTCAGGACTGACGCCGTAACGGTGAGCAAGCTCGTCGACCAAATAAGCCTCCCCGCATGCGTTTGACATTGCTGTACGATTGCTGACGTTGCCGCCTTGCATTTGCTCCGGGTACTCGTCAAATGCGTCGCCTATGTGCCTATTTAATACGCCCATCAAATCCGCTGCGCCCTCTGTAGTGTCCAAGCATTTATTGACGCGCGAATGGATCCACCACAAGCGCCATTCTTTGAGCAATAGATTGCTTGTGTGCTTGGTTGAGCATCGCCAAATGTAATCGACAATTGATTCGACGGTAAGCCCGGCACCGGTAAGCATTGGCGACTTTACCGCTAGCAAGTCAAACCATGCTTGCACAGTGAGCGGCTTTAAGGTTTCCCCGGCTGCCTTAAAAGTGCGGCTGTACGTGCTCCAATCAAGTGCCCGGTTAAGTTCTAGCCGTTCGCGCTCTGCGGTGTACTGTTCTGCAATTGTCATATAAAAAAGCCCCACCCGCAACGCGAGCAGGGCCGTCGATTAGCATATGAGAAAAATTAGCCTCGGTAAGTCTTGAGAACTACGTCGATTTCGAATACGTCAAACTCGTCTGTTGATCGCGCCACTTTGACATTTTGAACGACTAAAGTTGAGGGTGTGCCGCTGCGGTCGTAGTCATAAGTAAATTCATCGCCAATTGCTGGCAAGACGGTTGTATCCGCTGCGCGTTGCAAAGTCATTGATCCAGTAATTTGATCGCTGCCAGCTCGCAATGCAAAGCCTGCGCGGTCTCCGTTTGCGTCTGTACGTGAAATAATCCGATTGTCAAAACTGGCCAAATCGACTGAATTGACAATGTAAGCCACTGAGTTAATGGTAACAGATTCTAAGCCTAGCGGCTGATTTGCTTCTGAGTTGTATGGAATAGCCATAATATAATTTGATTAATTGTTAATTGGAAATGCTGATTGATTAATGGCAAAATCGCCGTTGTAGTTTAAAATTGTACTATCGTAACCCATGCCGTCGGCCTCGTACTCTGTGGCGGCTGGCATTAGCCTATTGATTGTGTAAAAGTTTACATGCTTATTCAGTCCGCCCTTTTTGTCGTATGCTCGCAATATAGACAATGCTGCGCGAATCTTTGCGACGGTCTGCTGGTGTACTTTGGCAAACTCCGCGCTTGGCGTTTCGTCCTCAGTGCGGTCCGTGTGAATTGTAATTTGTACTGAGTAGCTGTAATGATCATACTCCACGTTGCCGCCGTATGGCCGCTGTACCATGTGCTCATCTTGCAAGCCTAATATTGATACTTCCACGGCCACAAAGTCATTGCCTAGCCGCTCAGGATCGTTTGAAGTTGCAACGCTAAAGCCTAGCTCATCCAGATATGACTTAAAGGCAGCTTGCAAGTTGCCCTCAAAGTCAAATAAATCTGCATCACTAACAGCCCTCATGCGGTAAAAATAAATTATTTGCTTGCGTTGTCAATTTTTAAAGCCTGCGCGCTTAACAGTTTGCCGTTTCATGTATCGCAAGCGCTTGACTGCTTTTATCAATCTGTCGCGCATAATCATCGGCATTAAGTGCTGTACGTGCGCCAATCCTGGCGATCTGCTGGCACTGGCTCTAATTATTGCATACGGACCCTTGCTAGTCTGTGCCATGCGCCCGGACGCTTTGACGCGCCCCAAATGTATTTTTACTGGCTTTGGGATTGATCCCTTAGCTCCAAGTTGCAAAGCGGCCTTTGCTGGCCCGGCTTTACTTATGCCCACATTTTTAATCAATTGCTTTTTCGCTTTGTTAAAAATGTCTTGGCTTACCCACATTATATCACGATTTTTCCAACGTCCAATTTTTGGATCGTTGCCACCTGCTTTGCCTCGGTGCATTGCTCTACCGTCTGATTTTCGTCGTCGCGAATTGTGCCACTGTACTGCCTCGTTTACTGACCCCAAATTTAAACGATCCACGTCGACTAAATATTGCTTGCCCTTTCTGTTTCTAAGCGTGCGCCTTATGTTTTTAGTTGTACCCGTAATGTCATAAATATGATCAATGTATGATTGATCTGTAATTCTAAAATTTAAAAGCATATCTTTGACAATACTTCCGCGCCCCTCGTCAAAGTCCTTTTTAGTGCCTATAGTTTTCTTTTTGCTGTCTGGAAATGTAGCGTATGGCGGCGTATATATTGCAACAGCTCTAGCTAATAGCCCGCCTTGCTCCCGCACAAATTGCCGCTCGTCCACTTTGAGCAGTTTGGCCAATCGCCGCGCGCGTTGCTGGAATACGCTGTCATCGACAATCAAGCTTTTGCTTTTCCTAGCCATCTTTTACGCGCAGCCCAATCTCGTAGCTTTGCGCATCCTCCTGGACGCTTAGAATAACGTATTGCACGCTGCCGCGAATCAGCACTTGCCCGATTGTCGGCTTGCTACCTACTATAAACGCCGCTTTTAACAGCGTTGCAGTCGTTGTCACTTCGTCTTCGTCGCCGTATGTGTTGCGGCTTACTGCCATTTCGGACTCGTCAAAGCTAGCTGTGAATACAATGCTGCCGATTTGCGCACATTCTCCGACCGAATTTAAAGCTGTGCTCAATCCGTTTTTTACAAATGATTCAAAAGTGTTCATAATAAAAAATGTGGCGCTTTGTTTCTATAGGAATGAAAAACCGTAGTAAAAGCCCCCTTGTCTTAGGATCTCCCCAAGCACCATGCGCGCCATATTATCTATAAATTGATTTTTGTATTTTGTCAATAAAAAGGGCCGCCCGGTTAAGAGCGACCCTTGAAAGTGTTTAGCTATCCTTGGCTGGCCTGCCTCTTTTTTTGGCTGGCGCTTTGTTTGTTTTGCTTTTTTCAAGCATGCCTTTGCGAATATAAAAAACCTTGCCCGGCTTGTCACATTTAACAAATGTTTTTAAACAAACGTCTGCCGACTTTGAGCATTCCAATACTTCAAAATCAGCTTTGCCATCTTGTAGCAAAATAGTTGTGTTAGGCGCAATCATGTTATGCAGATGTAACTCGGACGCCGTAATCTACTCCTTTGGATACTCCGTATAGAATGCCCATTGAAATGTAATCAACACCAGTGTCGTTGCTGTACCATTTGCGGAATTGTACAGTCAAACCAATGCCAGGGATTTCAACGTTTTCAAGTTCACCGTCAAAACTTCCCGCGTCTACTGTGCGGCTTGCCATTAACAAACTTGTTTTGTGAGCTGCAAAAGCTGCCAAGTTTTCACTGTTAGCGTCCGCAAGGTCTGTTTCGTATACGTCAAACTTATTAACGCGCGGCACAATGCCCTCAGTTTTACCCTCGGTGATGCCTGGGATTTCAGCGCTGTTTAAAGTCTTAACAAGCGCACCGTAATAGCTCGGATTGCACAATACAAAGCGATTTGACTGTGGCGCTTTTTTGGTTGCTGTCAAAGTGGTGCCCAAGTCAACCAAATCATCGCGCCCAAAATTACCGGCTGTAATCGTGCTGCTAGTTGCAAAGTTGGCTGCGGTTACCAAATTCCACAAATCACCAAATACAGCGTCACCGACTGCTTGTTGTGCTGGCTCAATAAATAGAGATTGCAAATCAATGCTCGACTTAGAGCGTTCTAAATCGTTAAAGCCATAAACAAAGCCTTTGAATTGATTAAGCGTAATTGTGCGAGCAGTCATAGCAACGTCCTGAGCTGCTGCAACATATCCACTTGCCAAACTCGATGCAGTTGGCTTTGCAGGGAAGCGGGTTGTTACTGATTCGCCGCGTGATTGTAAATCATCCGAAAAGTCAGTATGGATGCCAGCTAGTGGCGCGAATAGAGACGAAAGCCCGGGGAGGCTTTGTTGTGCGATTTCTGCAAGGTTTACTCCTGCTAATGTGTTAGCCATAATATTTTTTTGATTAGTTGTTAGTAATTAGGAAATTAAATGTATGTTTTCCTTATAAAATTTGTTTTTAGCGGCTAGTCCTTGAGACTCTCCGACTTCGTGATACTTGTCCCAAAACTCTTGCTTAGTCATCTTTTTAGCGACTTGCTCGCCATTGCTTACAACTGGCGCATGCGAGTTCATTTGCAGCATCTCTGCGGCTTTAAGTGCAACCGCTTGATCCGTGACCTCTTTTGAAGTTTCAAATTCTGCGCGTGCCGTTTCGAGTTCTGCTTTTGCCGTTTCGATTTCGGCCTTAAATGTTGCTTCTTTTTCGTCAACATTTTTGAGCACAATTTCGGCGGCCTCTAGCTCTGCGCGTGCATCGGCTAGCTGCTGCGCTTGCACTGTTAGTTTTGCGCTCAGGTCGTCGCGCTGCTTTGCAACTGCATCAAGCTTGCCGCTCATGCTAGCGATTAGCTTTTCAGTTGGCACCTGCAACTCGGCGCTATTGGCAGCGTCAACAATAGATGCAACCGCTTTTAATCCGTCGTCAATGTAATCAATGAAGCCAGCGTCCAGCGCATCCTGTGCCGTCATCCAAGTCTCAGACTTCATTAGGTCCGCAACTTCTTCTGGCGTGTATTGGCTCCGACTGTATGCCTGCAAAATGTTACCGCTCATTTTCTCGAGCGTATCTGCATTTTTGCGAAGTTCGTCAGCATTGCCCATTGCTACCGTCCATGGCTCGTGAATCATTAGCAAGGCATTGTTTGCCATGCGCACCTCATTGCCAGCCATTGCGACCACGGACCCCATGCTGGCAGCAAGAGAGTCGATATGCGTAACCACCTTTGCCGGGTGCCGTTGCAATGCGTTAAAAATGCTAATCCCATCAATGACGCTGCCGCCAGGGCTATCAATTCGCAAGTGGATCGTGTCGGCGTCAATGCCTTTCAAATCTTCCGCAAAGTCTTTCGCGTTAATCTCAAAACTTCCGATTGTGCCGTAAATACTGATTTCGGCCTCGGTGTCTGTTTTGGTTGCCATGTTGTACCATGTATTTTTATTCATCGTCTGTATTAGTTAATTGTTGCCCCGGCACAATGTCGCCGGGCCGTGTTATTAAAGATAATTCTCTGTAATCCAATCCGTGCAGATCTGCAATCTCTTTCATTTTGACAAGCTCTTTTGCTCGTTGCATTAGCTCATCTTCAAAGTTGCGGCCTTGGCGCTCCATTATGTTTGTTGCAGTCGTCAGGCCTGCTCGCAAGTCCTCAATATCTGCTGCGCGCATGCGGCCCTCATCAACTGTAAATTCTGCGGGCGCTGTGAATGATACTTTCCACCAATCTTCGGGCAATGTGTATTTGCCTTGCTTTGCACGCTTTGAGATTATGTATTGTGCAATGCGTTTGAATCCGTAATTTAAGCACTCGCAGCGCAGTTTAATGCTTTTGTTAATGTCGCCTTGGAATGCCCGGACGCCTGCGCCCCCGACCTCGGAACTGTCTAGCATTTCGCGCCGCCATCCTAAAGCGTAAAAAGCGCTTTGCTCTACTGTCTTGGTAAATTTTTGCCATGCTTCGGGGGGATCGTTTACAGTGTGCCCCTTTAGCGAGCCACCGTTTTTAATGATCCGAATCATGCCGCTATCCATGTATGTCGTAGCGGGCGTGTTTTGCCCCTGGTCCAGGCCCATCAAATTACGCGCGCTGTCTCTAGTGCCCGACTCGTTCGACTCGATCAAAGTTAAAATTGAGTTTACTTTGGTTTTAACCTTTTGCGCGTCTCGCGTCTCGCTTAGGTCGTACCAGTCTAAAACGGCGGCTGCAATTGCAGGCTGCCCGCGTGACTGCGTAAACCATTCTGTATCCATAAAATGCACCATTGAATTTGCGGGCACATCTTGAAATCCTAAAGCGCGGCTGTCATCCTTTACCCGGTACGCTATCGGCGCATTATACTCATCTAAAATAATGCCCGCGCAAATTTTCAAACCATTGTAAGCGGCTGAGTCTGTCACCATGCCGTCGCTAATGCTTCCCCAATCTCCGACTTGGTGCGCCTCAATAAATTGTATTTTTGGGAATCCAGTTTCTTCTTGCTCGGTAAGGATTGCAAAGAAGTCGCCGTCCACGTCTAGCGCTTTGGATCCGCGCCAAATAGATTTGCGAAACGAAAAGTTGCTGCCGCGAATGTCAAAGAAGTGGTCTAGGTTTTTGAAATCATCCTGTACCGCCTGCGCAAAATCTAAATCTGCACTGTGCGACTGCAAGCGCCAGCTGTTGCCGTAAACGTAGTTTGCTTTTTGTTTAACGGCCCCGGCTACACTGGAGAACGACTGGTAAATATACCGCGCATCACAGAGCATCATCTTGTGACGGTTGGCCGTCATCATGTCCTGAATGTCTTTTGCTAGCTGCTGAGTCGTAAGCCTGCGCTGATCATTGCGCCCGCCTGCATAAAATTCCCTTGTGCCGCTGCGGCTGTTGTAATTTGTCGCGCCTGCGCTGTATTTTTTGCGCGCTCGTTTGATAGGTTTAACGGCCATATCTACTGTGTTGATTGACTCTAGCAAACTGAGTGTCGCTCACTTGGTTTGCTGTATCTAAAACATAATCCTCAAGCTCTTGATCAGTCATTTGACCGCTGGATCCTTGCTTGCGCAAAATCTTGTAGCACTCTCGGATTGTCTCAATAAAATCATGCGGCCCCCAGTTGGCAGGCATTTCGTAATCAAAAGATTTGCCAGACAGGGACGCCCGGACCATGCGCGCGCCGCCATGCGTAACCGTTTCGTATTGCCCACTTGCTAGGCTTTCGAGCGTGTCAATCGTGCTCGATGCGGTCTTTCCCGCGTATATCCAAACTGTAAACAGTAAACCCCGCATGCTACAAAATTATAGCAAGCGGGGTTGTTGTCAAGTTTTGTTTAAGTGTGGCGCTAGTTGAGATTAAAAATAAAATTAAACATTAAATCTATCAATTCGATTTTTCCGTATGTCCAACGATAAATTAATACATCAGCAAAACTGACAATAAAACTACAATACCAAAGAATCTTAAAAAATGTTTTTAACATAGCTTATTTGTTTAAGTGTGGCGCTAGTTGCTATTATTTTCCGCTTTCTATTTCATTAATCCAATCTTCTTCTGCGTCTGTCCAAATATCCTCAAAATCAGTAGTAAACGAATACTCGCGTTCTTGGTTCTCATTTAGACGCGAATAATATGGTTCGCCGTTTTGGTTTGTGTGTATTGTTAGGTTTTTCATATGCCCCAACAATAAACGGCCGCACAATAAACTGCAAGCATTAAATTGAGGTATTTTCAACTTTCTGATGCGGCTCAGAATCAAAGCCAATCAATCCGGCCATCGCTGCGCAAACGATATTCATTTTCTCGCAGTCGCCAAAGTGATCATTGTGCGAGTCCCGGTTTATAAAATCATAATATACCTCGCCGCTCGGCTTTGTTTTGCTGATCTTTTGCCAGGCATTAATCTGCCGCTCATATATTGCCCCGGCGTCCTTTGCATACGTCCATACCGGCTGATCGTTCCGGCCCTTAATGCCGCGTATCAATGACAGCCTATTTAGCGCCTCATTGCTGCTAAATCTAATCTGCGGCACAAGTTTACGCCCGGCACCAATTGTACCCTCGCCAACGTCAATGTAATCTGTCTCGGCATAAATCCTGCGCAATCCGTCGCCGTGCCGGTAGTCTCGCGCATTGTCCCCACGAAAAACTATCCAATAATTTTCCGCTGCCAAGCGCTGCACCTGGATCGAATTGTAGTTGCCGTCTAAAAATACGCGCGACATCGTAGCGCCTGCCAGTCCGTACTTGTCTGCAATATCTCGAATTGCGCCTGAGCTGTAAACTTTTTCGCGCTCAATCAATCGGCTGTGCAACTCGCCCTCTATAATCGACCACGCCCGCACAATGACGTAAAAGTGATCTTTCTGAACGTCCACCGTTGCAAACATTATCGGCTCGCTTCCGTTCGGTTCCCACTTTTCGCCAAGCACATAGTCGCCCCGCGCATGCTCGATCTTTTCTGCGCTGACATAGTTTGACTCATTCCACGGCTGCGCAAGTTGTTTGCGCACAAATTCCTCAAGCCCGGACAAGTCGCCCCGGCTTCGCGCTATTGTTGCTCGCTTCCACTTTGTCACAAGCTCCGGCCACGGCGCATGCGCTAACGCGTTGTAATGGTAAAAAACGCATTGCGGGTCCGGGTTGCTGTTCATTTGAATATACCGCCCGGACAAATTGCGTTCATGTTGTGCGCCTGGATCCCAATCAATTCGACCCTCGCAAATCTGGCATTGATAATATACCGACTCGCGCAATGCTACCCAATCAATTTCGCCCTCTGTATTTGTGACCTCATCGCGGCTAGCGTACCGGATGCCACCAGGCGGCACCTTGCCATTTACTGGCGCTTGCTTCCAAATATAAGGGATCTCTTCACCGCAACATGGGCATTTTACGTGCCAAGTGTGCTGACTGCTGCGCTGCCATAACTGATCCAGCTCGCTGCCCTCGGTTTGCCCGGATGACGGCAAAAACATTTGCCATTGCCAATTGAACGAGTTTTGCCGCGAGTGTATTTGCTCAAGCCATTTTTCTTCGTCTTTGTATGCCCAGGACTCATCCGCTGTGATGCGTTCAAGCGTTTTTGAATTACGATTTGCAAGTACGTTAGCAGACAGCAAGCGCACATGGCCCAGCGGAGTGCTAGTGTAAAGTTTTGTTTTCCGGTACTTCTGGTCCGGGATCAATTTGAGAATCCGCTCCGTACTGTCGATTAATGGCGTAAACTTGTCGTCACTAAATTCTTTTAGAGCGTCACCGGTAAGATCATAGTGAGCAGAGCTTGCTGGCGATACGTGCAACGAGTACAACTGCAAAAGCTGCGCCGTGAGCGTTTTAATGTGCTGCACCGATCCGATCAGACCAACATAAGCGCCGCGCGATTCTGCTGCCGCCCGGAGTACGTCAACAAGTAGCGGGTGATTTTCGCGCTTAAAGTTGCCGTAATCTAGCTGGATATTTTGCTCGCACCATGCTACCGGGTCTTGGCGCTTTGTTTTAGGCAGTGTCATTTGTTTTTTAAAGCATCTCTACCTGCTAAAATTTCATCTACAACTTTTTCGGGCATTTGAACTGAGTGCCGATAAAATTGGCCATCATAGCCCCATTGCAATAAAGATTGTCCTTTCATTGAAATTTTGCCTTTTATAGCGTCTGCTAATAATTTTGTCATTCCCCATCAAATAGTTTTGCAAACATGCGCGATTGACTCAATCCGTGCAACTTGCATAGGTCATTAAAGCGCTGAGCAATGTCCGATTTTACTCGCAGCGTGATTGCAACCTTTGGCTCAGTTAATGCCGGGCGGCCCGGCCCTCGTTTTTTTTCGTTTTCTGTATTCATTGTATGTATTGTTTGCGCTCAGTTTCAAAACATTCGATCACCCATTCAGGCAAGTTAATGTTTCCCGGCGCGGTTTTTAATTTTCGTATTGGCTCAAATATCATGAGCGCAGTCAGTAGCGGCGCAAGTATTTTGTAAATGTCTGCCGGCGCTTTGTTGCTCAATCGCTCTGCAATTTGTTTGCCGAATTTGTCACAGCTAGCGTTTCCGGCCCAGCATATATTTTCTAAGATGCGCTCGACCTCTGCGCGGGCCAACATTTCGCCCTTTTCGATTCCAAGCTTTTTTTCGTGAGCCTGTGCTTCGCGCAAACATTTTTCAGTTTTGATCAATAGATCGTTCCAAAATTTGATTATCTCATGATCTGGCGTCGTCGTTTCTGTCGCGTTGATAAGTTGCTCGTTGTAATAGTCACGTACTCCCTCAAGCGATTTGATTTGCTTTTTGCCGCGCGCTTTGTCCGGCACTTTTTTTGCTGCCGTCTTTTTACGTGCTGGGGTTTTGGCCATCGCTTTGCGCAATGCAACTTTAAGCGCTGACGATTTGCGCTTCGCGTGTTTCATTATCCACATTGCAACAACCGGGTCCGGCTCATCCCATGGGCATCCCATGCGTGCGTATTTGCTGACATTAGT
>JACLAB010007540.1_pt1 | contig 21762 bp, 28 predicted proteins | sample 8027921 | NCBI WGS metagenome assembly JACLAB01 (sample SAMN15725117, study PRJNA655200) | protist metagenome | isolation source: fluorescence activated cell sorting (FACS) single amplified genomes of... | place: USA: West Boothbay Harbor, Gulf of Maine | collected 2000-07-19
TAAATTCATAAAAGCTTTTTAAGGTTAATGGATTTCCTGTTTGTAATGTTTTAACCCTGCTTTTTAAAGATTTTGTTTTTGACTTTCCTATCTTGAATGGAGTGCCATTTTCTTCTGAACCTATAACATATACCAACTCACTCATATCTCTCTCCTATAAAACCAAATCAATAACACTAGGACTATTGTAAACAGATAGCGGTTTGCCCTTCTGATATTCTTTATAGTTCTCTAAGTATGTTTCCATGATTGACCAACCAAAATCCATTTGCTCTTTAGTCATCTTAAATACCTTAGATGCATAAGGATATGTTTTTTCTTGAGCTACAAATACAAAGTCATCAACTGTATATCCTGCCGCTTCCATACCTCGCCTGTAATAAGATGCCTGTAAATCATATCTATACTTTTTAACTGACATAGCAAAGGCGTAAGGTTCAACTGATTGTGTGGTCTTATAGTCCACTATAACTATCTTATCTTTTGAATCAGTATCATCTAAAGGTGGACATATTAAGTCAGGCCTGCACTTACACAAAACCTCATCTTCATACCAGTAAAAACTAGACTCTGCTACCTTGCCTTTAGCATCAAGATAACTATTACCTTCGTAAATCATCTTTTCTTTCATGCCTTGTATAAGTTCTACATCAGCTTCTTTAAGTACAGTAAGACCTCTCTTCTCGTACTCCTCTTTAAGTTCCTTATTTGCCTTTGTGTAAGGACTGCCAGTAATGACAACCACTTCTTTATCAAATGCTTCCTGACCTTCTACCAGTAATGAATGAGCTGCAGTTCCAAACCTCATGGCTGGTGTTGTTTCTTGCTTATGTTCTATAGCATGTAATTGTGATTCACCAAACCTTCTAATAAAGCTACTGCTTATACCTATGCCTTTATGGTAATCCTTGTTAGGTATATCATCACAAACCCAAGCCTTGCCACGTTGCTTAGGTTGGTATGCTTTAAGTTCTTCTATCATTGCACTACACCCATCAAGTAAGCTATCTCAGTCAAAGACTCTCTAACCTTATGTTCAGAATCGCCAACTTGTACCAAGGTATCACCAGTTATAAAGTCTTTGTAATAACCTCTGACCTCTCTCTTAGGTAGGCAAATCTGCCCACCGCCTACTATGTTAAATATTACTTCCATTACTTTAGTCTCCTTAGTTTTGCCTTCTCGTTATTATGTTGCCTTGTCTCCTCATTAAGAGGTGCATGTAGTTGCTCTAGGAAATCTAAAGCAATCTTCTTTTCTTCTTTGGTTAGATGAATCAAGATTTTGTAATCTGACTTTCTATATATAGGATATTGGTAAAAGCATTTATCCCTATTCTTGTATTCCCAAAGAACTGGTTTATCTATGCCTTCTACATGGTCTTCCCAAATATAAAAAGCATCATCAAATCTTTCTGCAAATCTCTCCATTACAAAACCCCCTGAGCTTTCAGCTCTTGCTCTGCTAATTCTTCAAATGACTTACCACCCATCTGTGCATCCCAATCCATAGTAGATACACCCTGAGACATTTCTACATAATCTTTGGACTTACACCAAATCTTTTCTTTAGCAAATTGCTCTGTAAGATTATTAGGTATTTCTAAAGCAATATCATAATCGTCAACATCTAACATGCTGTAACAATTATCACATTCAATAGTTGCACAATCATCAACAAAGTCTCCTGCTTTGATTTGTTCCATCTGTAGCATTGCACTATATGAATAAGAACCACCACATGAGCAATCTTCTATATGCTTGTTAAAAAATACCTCAGCACTATCTATGGAGTTATGACCCCAAGAATTAATAGTGCCTGTTACTTTGATTTTATTTTTCATTACTTCCCCCTTTTTTTAGTTAGTTTTACTTCGTGACCTTGTTTAATTAACCTAGCTCTTTTTCTAGCCATGTAGAATAAGTCGCTAGTCTTGATGGCAACTACCCAGCCCAAGCTAGGTAGTTTTACTTCTAAAGTGTATCTAGTCATTATGCACACTCCATTTTTTTTTGGTAATCTTCTTTGCTGTTGTAAATAACACCACCATCAGAAACAAACTTACCATCTCTTTCAGCTAATGCTAATTCTTTAGCTCTAGCTCTATTTTCATCACAATAGTTATCAAGAGGTAAAACATAATTTAAACCTCTTTCTCTAGGGTATTTTTTATTATTAATAAATACCTGAAAATGGTCACCCATATAATCAGCACCCACCCATTTTGTTGTTACTTTATCCATGTTATTTAACTCCTTTACCAAACTCTTCTTTTAAAGGTTTAGTAATTTTTTGTATTTCAGATATAGCAAAACTGATAGCTGTTTCTTCACATTTAATTATATTTTTTAAAATTTGGGAATCAGTTAGTTCTTTACTAATCGAATTTACTCTTTCTCTATGTAGCAAATCTATTGTGAATTGCTGTATTGTTACTTTATCCATGTTATTTAACTCCTTACTTTTATTTAACATACCCCCATTATACATATAAAAATGCATATGTATATATAATAATTAAATTATTTTAAAGGATTTAATACTGGCACTTGGCTAAGTGCATCTAAGGTTTCTTGTAGGGAATCTATTTCTAGGGTTGGGGTTATTATCTTTTTGTCAAAAGTAAAGTAGGTTTGCGAAGTAGTATTTGGCTTGAAGATAATTCGCTTATGTTCTTGGCTAAAGAAAACAAAAGCAAGAATATCACAATGGTAATTCCTATAAAGCTCTGACATTTGCCTTGATGTTTCTGATGCAAAAGTGTATTTGCCTTGTTTAGACTCTCTTCTTGTTTTGACTTGTACTGTATATTTTCTACCATTTGTCTCAAGTAATATATCCGCAGGATGTTTGTCTTGGGTTGGATATACAAAGTCTGCATATTCCAATAGGAATGTTTGTACTAAGGATTCACCCAAAGCACCAAGTCTTGAATTACCTTGATGGTCTTCCGATGTTTTTGCCATCTTTGCCACATAGTGCAAGTTGTCTTGAATTGTAAGAGCTTCTAACTGGTAATTGGATTGCATATTTTGAATCTAGCAACTCTTCTGATGCTTCTAACCACATACCCATTTCCATTAAAGCTCTTGTCCTTCTAAAGTTCATAAATCCACTTATACCTAGATTAAAACATAGGTCGAAACATACCATTTGACCACGCTTGGGAAAGCTACGCCAAACAGTCCAGTATTCATCTAATTGATTCATAACTCTTTTGATATCGTTATCAAGAAGATACATAGATTCATCCTCTGTAATACCTCTATCAGTAAGATTTCTACCAACACCTATTGTCCATTTATCTTCTGAGCATTGGTAAAGGGTACACATATTTCCCTCATGCCTTATTAACATTTCTTTAATTTCATCATTCATATTATTTGCTATGAACTCCTCTGAACTTCTCTGCCGTACGTAAAGATGACATTCCAAGTAGCGATAGAAGTATTGTTGTAAGTTGTGAAAAATCAAACTCAAGAGCTTCAAGTTTTAAATCTGCTCCATTGACTACAGCTATCCAAGTTGCAATAGGCAAGATAATGTAATGAGTGCAAAGACTAAACCCACAAACATATCCAATGCAGGGTCTCCATGACGATACAAACCAGTTCCCGTTCTTCGCTTCTTCAGCATTAAGGCTAATTTGTGCTTTATCAAGCGATATAAGTTCTTTTTGTAAGTCATGTGATAGTTGTTCTTTTAAATCTTTATCCTGAACAAATTTATCCAAGACGTTGTTTGCTACTTCAGCAATTTTGGTAATACTCAAAACAGGCCTTTTACTATTAAGGTAAATAATGCAACTACTATTGTAGTAAGACCACCAACTAGCCAAGCCTTTGTGCTATTGACTGAGTTTTGCAAATCATCTGTTTTGCGATAGATGGTCTTCCAACGTTCTTGACATATTGCATCATGCTTTTCTAAGTCTGATGCTACTGATGCAATTGTCTTACGTTCAGCCATTATTCTTCCTCTATTACTTCCTCTTTAGGTAGAGTCTTATCAAAAGCTTCAATCAATATATTTTTATGATTATTAATCATGTTATATAGATTGTAGCTTCTTTGTAGCTCGGCTAGTTCTCTTCCAGCTACGTTTAATTCAACAGCTAAACGAGTTTGCTCTTCGTTTAGGTCTTCTGCTGTATATTCTCTACCATTAAAATTAATGATTGTATTTTTCTCTTCACTCATATTACTCTCCAAGTATTTTACTTTTTATGTAAGTTAGCCATTCAGGCTTCTTCTTATTTATTATAAATAAAGATACACCTATTACAATAATTAATCCTATTAAAGTATCCATATATTATTCACCTATAGTTTTTGTTTCAGTCGTAGGTGTTATCTCTTCAGATATCTTAGAGTCTAAAGCAGACTTTAAGTTTGCTACTTCCTCTTTACCCATAATGCCCTCTACCCAACCAGTAACTACTGCATTGGTTAAGTCTGCAAAAGGTACAAAGTCTGTACCAATATCCTCTAGTGATAATGATTGTGTGCCATAAACACTAGCTGTATATGGTACTTCTTGACCATCTACTTCATGTGTCTCGCTGCTCTCACAGTTAAGCCTCCAGTGAACATTATATACCGTATCACTGTGTTCTTCGTATGTGGGATAAACGTCTACTGTTTTGCAATCCCAAGTGTATGTATTTGCCATGTTATTCTCCTTTTAAGTTAGCAATTTCTTCTTTTAAAAATTCTATTTGTTCTTGTTGTTCTTTCATGCCTTTAACAAGATGTGTTACAAGTTTACTGTAATCCATTTGATAATGCTCATCTTCAGAACCTGTTACTGCATTTGGTACTAGCTCTTTAACTTCTTGAGCTATAAGACCTTCATCTGCTTTACCATCTGCTTTCCAATTATACGCTACTGGGTTTAGTTTAGTAATTACCTCTAAACCTCTAGCTTCGCCTGTAACGTCTTTTAATCTTGCATCTGATGATGTGTTGTAGGATGTGGCTGAACCTGAGGTTGAAATAGTACCCACTTCTCCGTTTGAATTTATAAATACATGATGATTTCGTAAACCTGAACTGTTCCTAGCGGTATGTACCACACCATTATACGATAAATAAATACCATCAGTTGTTGGGGTTGTTACGTCTGATGTTGAACTAGCTCCCAATAATAAATTCCCCGAGGTATCAAAACGTCCAACCTCGCTTCCGTCAATACGGAAAGACATGGTACTAAATGCTGCTTCATTGTTTAAATCAGCATCAATAAATAATGAACCTGCACTTGAAGAAGCAGATATTCTTGAATCTGCACCTGTGTCTGAATCTGTTAATAATATTGATGGTGCAGTACCATTGATATTAGCAGTACCTGAAAGGTAGAGGTCTTTGAATGTAGCACCAATCTTACCTAGAGATATAACACCATCAACTGTTCCGTTTGTAGTAATGTTATGAGGTTGTATAGCATCAAACTCATCACGAAAACGTAATCCAGTGTCTCCAGTTCCTATAGTTACATCACCACCAACAGTACCAATACTTCCAACTGTTGAGCCATCTTTCTGGAAGGAAGCAATTATCCCGTCATTGGTATTTTTGTTAATCATTAAAGTGGGTTGAGTAGAATTACCCACCCTGCTAAACGCAGCCGAACCGTTTTCTCTTAGTGATGAGCCTAGTTGTGTATTTCCAAACCCCGGACTTATTTGGGCAGACTGAGCCACAAGCAGATTTCCAGAGCTATCAAGGGTCATACGAGGTGTTACACCTGACCCAGTGCTAAAAGTTAAATCAGCAGAGTTAGAATGTCCTATCCTACTAGCCTCTGTCCCACCTCTTTGGAAAATAACAGCCTCAGTGCTTCCTGTAGCACCATTGATTTTAACAATACCGTTTCCAGAGCCACCGTTGTTTACAATAACGCCACCAGATGAGTCTATTCTCATGCGTTCAGAACCATTGGTATTAAAGGCGAGTTCGTTATTTGCTGTAGAGCCATCAGTTACATTTCTAATTTCTGAGTATCTATTAGCTGTACCAAATCTAGTTCCCCATAACCTTAGTACTGCTGAATCAGCAGAATTTTCATCTGTAGTCGGTACTATTTCTATAGCAGGATTATTTACTGCTGCATGTATTGATAACTTTGCATCAGGCGAACTAGTTCCAATTCCAACGTTTCCTGATGAACCATCAATTCTCATGGCTTCTGCGTTGTTTGTACCCAAAATAAGCGGTGTCGCTTCAAGCGTCCCAACTCTTAGACTTGAGCCACCAGTATTAACAAGTTGAGTTGATGAAGCTCTAGATGAACCTAGCTGAGAAACATTATCAGTAGATAAATAAGTGGCAAACAACCCTGAGTTTGTAGTGTTTGCAACAGTTTTATAAGTTGCAGCACCTGTACTTGAAGTGGCTGTTGCTTCTAATGTAGCTAAAACGAAATTTGCAGAATTATTAACAACCAATGAGCCTGTAGACAAATTAACATCAAGTTTACCATCAGGCGAATCAGTTCCAATTCCAACGTTGCCACCGCCTGCAATATAACTATCATTACCATCAGTTCTAAATGCAACTTTAAGAGCATCAGCACTATCATATAAATACATATATGCATCATCTTGAGCATCTGTTGCTAATTTTGCTCTTAAGCCACTTGCCGAGTTAAGGTCTAATAAACTTTGACTGTTTGTTCCTGAAGAAACTAAATCAAGAGTAGCACTAGGACTAGTCGTCCCAATACCCAATCTCTCAGCACTAGCATCCCAAAATAAACCTTGAGTTGAGCCTGTGTCGTCGTAGAAGGAGATGTTTCCTTGACGTTCTATTTCTAATCTTTTCCTTAACCCAGTTGAACCGTCTGTTGTTGAAAAGTTTAGCTTTGATGCAGCCCCATAACCGCCTATAGAAGAAGCATCAATCCTAGCCTTAACACCCGCACCCTCACCAGAAACATCAGAGCCATAAAAATCAATTTTCCCTAAAACTTCGTTATCGGCTAAAGCTGTGTCTGTAGATTTTAAAAGTAGCGTAGAGCCATCATTTTGCTCAACAGTCAAACCATCCATCGTGGCTGTACCTGTTACGTTTATGCCTGTTGAGTTAATTCTTAGGCGTTCCCCATCAGCAGCTTTAAACTGCATAAAATCGGCTGAATGGTCATAGTAAATTCTGCCTACATTACCATCAGCAGCATCTCCAAAATTTATTAAACTTGCACCAGTATTCCCACCATTAATATTAACAGTTGCTGTGGTTCCTGTAACAGTCAAACCATCACTTACAACTGTTCCTGTTACGTCTATGCCACTAGAATTAACTCTCAATTTTTCAGAACCACTTAAATCAAAACGTATACCTACAGCACTAGATTCAATTTCATTAACTGTGTCGTCATCTTCTAATACTATAGTTACTGTATCGTCTGAAGATTTAAACCTAACTGTATCATTTGCAGTCCCCGAATTAACATCTAGGGTATATGCTGGTATTGTGCCAATACCCAATCTCTCAGCAGAACTGTCCCAAAAGAAACTTTGTGATGTGCCTGTATCATCATAGAAGGAGATGTCTCCTGTGGATGCTATGTTTAATCTAGATTTGCTTTGTGTTTGAAGAATTACTGTATCTAAACCACTATTGTTTGTAACACCTAATGTTAAGACACCTGCTGAACCTAACAACATAGATGCATTAGCACCATCTTGTTTTATAGTTAATGGTAATAGTGAATCTGTATCATTTATTGTTATTGTTGGTGAAGTAGATTGCTCTACAGTCAACCCATCCATCGTGGCTGTTCCTGTTACGTCTATGCCTGTTGAGGTTGTGTATAGTTTGGGTGCGTTATCGTGAAAAAGACTTACTGCACCGTTACCAGTAGCCGTTATCATATTTTCATTTGCTGGTGAGTTTAATAGTATTTGCCCACCACCTTTTAATATTAAATTACCAGTTCCAGTTTCATTTATATAACTATTAGAACCATCATGAAAAATCTGTAAATCATTACTAGCACCAAAGGTAGCCTTTGCGTTGTCAACGAATCTTAAGGAATCAGCACTTGCATCCCATTTTAGGTTTTGTGATGTTCCTGTATCATCGTAGAAGGAGATGTCTCCGTTGTTGTCAACTGCTAATCTATTAGTCGTGTTGGTTAATAATCTAAAAGTTCCAGAATTACTGCCTAGATAAACCCCTGAATCTGCTCCAGATTCTAAACGCAACCATGTGTTAGAAAGGTCACTGCTAAATGTTGCAGCTGTGGTTGATGCAGTGCCACTATCAACAGTCAACCCATCACTTACTACTGTTCCCGAAATATTTACACCGCTTGAGGTTGTGGCTAGTTTGGCTGCGTTGTCGTAATACAAATCAACCGCACCGTCAGCAACAGCCCGTAAATAAACGTCACCTGCCGTGCTTCTCAAACGTAGGTTAGTACCTTCAAGGTACAAACTACCCGCTGTGCCAGTCTCCCTTACATAACTATCATCTCCATCGCTATAAATCTGTAAATCTGAGCCTGTACCGAATATAGCTTTGTCATTATCGCCAAAAACTATATCAGTACCGCCTGTTGTGTTTCCGTTTAAAAGTATTTCAGCTAGCGTATCTACACTACCTATTTGGCTATCTACATAAGCCTTGATTGATTCAGAAGTGGAAACTGTTGTAGCACTTGCAGTTCCAAACGTATCATCATCTAAAATTGCTGAACCTGTAATACTTGTATTAATGACTGCACTTGCAAATGTTGGTGTAGCAGTTCCTGCATCTAAGTAAGATTCAACTCTAGCATTTGTGAAATATAAATTTGTACCTTCAGTTAAATCATCTGTATCTTTTGTTGCTAGTCTTGTATCAAATCTTGTATCTGTGTAATAAAGATTAGTGCCTTCAGATAAATCACTTGTAGACTTACCACTAAAAGCAGAATCAAATCTTGCTGATGTGTAATATAGATTGCTAGAACCTTCACTTACTGAATCAGTATCAAAAGATATGTTTGCAGTACCATCAAAAGATGTGCCATTTATTGTTCTAGCAGTTTCAAGTGCTGTAGCTGTATCAGCATTACCCGTTACATCACCTGTAAGGTTGCCTGTGACGTTTCCTGTTAAGTTACCAGCAAATGTATTATCTGCTGTAATACTAACCCCTGTAGTCACCCAAGCATCATTAGCTGCATTTCTTATCTTTAAAACATTGCTTGATGTATCTACCCATAACTGATGTGAAAAGGTAGTAGAAGGTGCTGTAGCACCACTATTGACTGTTACTATTGCAGATAAAGCATTGTTTAAATCTGCTCTAAAATCTGCCCCTGATTGGTTTGCTAAATTGTAATCGTGTTGTGCCATATTAAAATCTCTGTGTCTTATTAGTTTACTATTACCAAGTGCTTATCGCTACCCTCTTCCATGTGTTTGTTGCGGTGCATACATAAATGTAGTTTGCATCGTATACTATTGTTCCTGTAGTACCTGTTGCAGTGGCTGAAGATGGTGTTCTATTTCTAATTCTTATACTGCTTGTAGTGGCATTAATTATTCCTTGCACACTTAAGTCATTATAAATTGTAGCATCGCCATCTATAACAACATCTACCAAATCACTATTACCAGTTACAGTTAAATTACCAGCAATATCAGTCTTTGGTAAATCAACGGATGGAGTGCCAACGCCATTGGCAGATGTGAATGTAAAGGTTGCTATTGTTCCTGATGCTGTAGAGCCATCATAACCCTTGCCTTTGATATAAAATTTTGATTCAGCACTTCCAGTTGTTACATAACCATTAGTCCAATCAGCTTCTAGTGTTATAAAGTCTGCAAAGTAATCTCCGCCAACATCATCTCCAAAAGTTAGTTTCACGCTACCTAATTCAGAGCTTTGGTCTTTAAATGTTATAAGTTTATCTGCTGAACCTTCTATGTATAAATTAACATCATCATCTCCACCAGTACCTAATGACCAGTGATTAGTACCATTTGAGTTCCAAATAAATCTATCCTCTAAATCTAATCTAGTATTTATTTGAAAGAAGTTTTGTGTACCGCCACCTGCTATAGTTCCATAGTCAATAACATTAGAAAGAGTTTCACTACCTATTTCTACTTCACTAGTCTTAACTGGGTCATCTGCTATGGTGAATGTGCTTGTCGTTGCTTCAGATTCAACACCCAATCCATTGATAGAGGTAATAGCATAATTATAATTAGTGCCTTTAGGTATAAATGCCAAATCAACTGAATTAGTATCAACTATCTTGCTCATAACTTGATTGCTTGAGCTATCAGTTATATCTACTCTAAATTCTTTAGCTGGATAAGTTGTTGGGTTATCCCAAGATAATATCGGTCTGCTTATAGCTGATGCATCTGTGTCTGTAAAACTTACATTTTGTGGCTCTTGTAGTGCACCTGCTGTTGGTAAGTTTACTGGGTCTACTGTTGTTTCTACGCTTGGTACTTCCCATGAATAGATATCAAAATACTCTATAGCACTAACTGATACAAGACCATTTGGCTGTAGTTCTAATGCTTCAATTCTAAATACATTGTTTGAATTAGCTGTGGATAAGTCTAAACCTACATAAGTGATGTCAACGATATCACCAATGTTTAGTTTATACATCTCAGGTGTACCTAAAAATTGTATTGATGTTTGTTTTCTACTTCTTTGCAAAATAGCCTTAGCCATGTTTGATGCAATGTAAGGGTCTGTGATGTATGGAAACTCTGCTTTTATCTCTAATATTTCACCATCATCTGAATAATAATCAGGTGAAGCATCATGCAATTCTGTAACTGTATCTAATTCATATTTTAAATTAGCATTAAAAAACTCAACTATGACTTTGTTTGCTTTTTTGTCTTTAGTTCCATAATCAATAGATATTCCTGAATCAGCAATAATATGGTCATCTGTAATGCTAAATGTAGAAGAGCCTGTATCTTCTATTTGTAGCTCATACTTACCATTTATATAAGTAAAGATACCTCTCATGTTTGCAAGAAGCTCTTTAGCGTTATCCATTACATTCTTATTAGTATCTACATAACCATTGCAATGAAATCTTTTAACTTGAGTAAATATAGAGCCTGATTCATCATCATAATCGCTACCAATATTATCATCTATAATAATTTCATTTATTCTTGATTCATCATAAAATTCATCTGTTCGCCATGCATCAATGTTTTTAGAATCTACTATAACTGTTCCGCCTGAATCTTTAATGCTTATTACTTCATCTGTTTTATTTTGAAAAGCATCATTGTAGGTATTAATTCTTATTCTATTAGTACCTGAAGTTCCACTCCAAGTCACGTTCTGATAGCTACTTCCATAAAAGGGTTGATTTTGTAATACATCACATTTATTAGCAGCAGTCTCAAATGTAGTCATGTTTATATCTGTTGTAGCTAAACCTTTTCCATATTCATCATTCTGAATGTAATCAAGGAAACATAGAGCTGCATTACTAGACCATGCAGTATTGGTAGTTCTTGGGTCATAAACCTTTTTACCTTTTACCTGTACTGTTATTTGTGGCACTCCTTGATACATTCCCTTTTTATCATAATCAAAAGATGCTGCTATATAACAAATACCATTTAACTTATGATTAGTTGACCACTGAGAAGGTATAGATGCTCTAAGCATTGGGTCTGCTGTTTGACTAGTAGCACCATGATGCAAGTTAAATACAAAAGAATATCTTTTTGTAGGGTCTGTGCCTAAATTACCAGCACTTTTATATTGATTATCACCAACTTGAGATGCAGTATTTAAAGAGCCTGAACCTGAAGATATCTTATCTGAGCCAACATAACCACCGCCTTTGTATATCTTGCCATCTAAAATACTATTACCATCTATTTCAATAGTTCTACCAAGTATTTCTTCACATTCACCAACTGATATTGCATAGACAACAAATAAATCTTTAGACCTATTTTGTGCTGTATCCAAATATACAATCTGAGCACCAACCCTTCTTGTTCCATATATGACTGGTATCTTGCCACCAGCAGCAGTTTTGTTGGCTAGGATATCTTGACCTTTAGCCAACATTTGTTTTGCTTGTAAAAATCCTTTTACACCAACCGCTACTGTATATGCATAAAAAACATTTTTAAGGTTAAATCCACCCGCCCATCCTATTTGTTGGATTTTATTCCATACAAAAGTACCAACAGCTTTAAAAAAACTACCTATCATTAGCTACCCCACCTTACATCTGATTTGGTTTGTGTAGCATATTCTAAACCTCTATCACCTGAGTAAAGTGATTGCTGTGATTCATCTGAATAATGTCTGCCCTTTGTTAGATTAAAATTTGCCCAATGAGAAGCAACTGTCATGCTTAGTAACGAATCTTCTAAAGTTTCAGATATGTTTACGTTTTTTATTTGTCCAGTAAAGTAATTTATAGCACCTACTAATGTTTCGTTATCGTCAAAGTAAGCTATATAAACATTAACAACCTTATCAGTGAAAGCACCATCTCTTACAAGTTGCCTTACTTGGTCAGTTACATTTGAAAAACCAAGATTTATATCGCTAACTTGTAGCTGACCTGTTTCTGCTGTTGTATCAACTGTTAAAAAAGAACCACCAGCTTCATAAGAATTAGAATCATAAGTAACATCTGAATACCAGTCTGTTAATCTTATAGTTGTAGATAAACCTAATTCTACAAGGAAAGCTGTTTTAGTTTGTTGAGCAGATACTTGAGTTTGTAAAGCTGCTGATAAGCTCCTTGGCATTACTCAATGACCTCTCTCACATCAAAAGAAATGTTATAAAAACCACTTATATCAGTGGTGTATCTAATTTCATCATTTGCAAGATATACATTAAAAAGTGGTTTGTTAGTTGTAACAGCTTCATTGTCAGCAACATTAGCAACTAAGTTAGGTTGTATGTTTACTGTAGCACTACCACCTGATGCAGTTACTTCATCTTGCACCATGTAAACCTTTGAATGACCTGCAAACTTAATTAAGTCACCTGCTCTTAATGCATGATTAGTATGTGAAAAACCATCCATTGGTACAGCACTTGCACCTGCTGATGTTGCACCGTTAACAAGGATATCAGTTTCACTGTGGCTAGTACCTTTGTTATCTAAAGGTGCTGCAATAGTAAAGTTTTCAAAGCCACCCTTTTGCTTAGATAAAAAAGCAAATATTTCTTGAGCTTTTAACTGTTCTAATGGTGGCATCTGTACTGTAAAAGAAAAGTATTGTGCACCTATTTGTCTTGCTGACTTCTTGCCTGATAATGTTTGGTTCAAAAGTATTGGTCTATTATCTGCAAACGCTAATGACCTAAAGTTTGGGTCTGTTGGAAATTGTCCTGACATTATACGACCCCCATCTTGCCCTGAGTATTCATAGCATTGTTAATAATTGATGTTATAAGTCCTTTTCTTGATGTTAGCAACTGGTCAAATCCAGCAGCATCAACTGTTGATATGTTGAAGTTTACTGTAGCACCCATTCCCTGACCTTTTGTATGGTCTACAACAGTTTCATTTGGGTGCAATATTGCTGGGAATCCACCTTTACCATCTACGCCACCAGCTCTAGCACCCATACCTGTATAACCACCACCATCTGCTGAGAACAAATCTCCAAAGCCTGAAAAAAATGATTCGGCACGAGAGGTAAGTGGTTTAATTATCATTTGCTGTATAGCAATTCTTGCTAGTTGCTCAACAACATAAGTGGCAAAACTTTCAAATTCTAACTTTCCTGTTTTGAGACCATCAACAATAGCATCTTCAAACTTTTTCATTGTGTTTACTGCTGTTGTTTGCATTGTTTTATCTATGTCTTCTAATGTAGCTTTGAATACTTGTATGGGGTTTAGGTTATCAGTTAAACCACCTTTTAATGATTCAAAGAATTTATCTGATGAGCCAACACCACTTTCAACTGCAGCAATTAAATTGTCTATATATTTTAAAGCAGGACTTTTGGCAACATCCTCTCCATACAACTGCTCATTCATTTCAACTATAGATGCTTTTACTTTTGCAATTTCAGCACCAATCTCAAAAACACCGCTAATAGAACCTTTGTTTATATCAAAGAAAAGCTTATCATCTCTTTTTAATGCTTTTTGCAAATCTTCAAGATATTTAGTTGACTCTTGTATTTTTACGTTTATTTTTGTACTTTCGTCTGCAATGTCTCCAAAGATAGTTTTACCTATCTTTGTATTTGCAAACTCCATAAACCTTTCTTTGGTGTTATCAACAAAAGAATCTATAGCTATTATTGCTGTTCTTATCGCTTCCAATATTGAAACAGCTATTGTTTGACCTAATGTTTGAAAACCACCAGCGGCTTTTTGATTTACAGTTATTGTATTTCCAATTTTTTCTGCTATTAATTGTAGGGCTGGAACAAACGCTGAGGTTATATTATTTGCAAATGCACCTATCTGTAATTTTATTACTGATACTGTATCATTAAATTTTTCAACACCTTTGATAGTGTCTTTATCTAATATGATTCCTAAATCATTTGCTCTATCAATAAATGTTTGAATGCCATCAGCACCATCTCTAAATATTTCACTAAATTGTATACCAGCTCTGCCAAATAAATTAGCCAATGCTGTTGCTCTTTCAGCTTCAGAGCCTAATTGGCCTAAACCCTCAGCTACATCAAATAAGATTTCCTCATAAGTTCTAAGTGTGCCATCTTGATTTTTTATTTCTACACCTAAGTCTCTAAATATATCAGCTTGGGTTTTAAGACCCCTACCTGCATCACCTATTGACCTAGCAAATTTCTCTAAACCTTTTTGAGTTTGTTCTATAGTAGTTCCTGACTCAATAGCAGCTAATTGAAATGCTTGTAATGTGTCGGTAGCTATACCTGTTCTTGATGCTGTTTTACCAAGAGTATCAATGTAATCAAATGATTTTTTTGTAAATAAGGCCAAACCTACAGCAGCACCAGTAGCAGCTAATCCTACCTTAGCTACACCCATGCTAGCTTTACCAGCTACAGAGCCAACACCTTTAAGACCTTTGGTTACTTTATCAAATGCTGCTTTAGTTTTATCAACTGCGGTTAATTCAAACTTTACTTTTTTATTTGCCATTGTTTCTTTTCTCTTCAGCTAACTCTAAGTAAGCTATCCATCCTTGATATTCGTGGACACTAATTTGTTGGAGTTCCTCTAAAGTCTTTCCAAGTTTTTCTGCTAGTGCATATTGCACATATAAATTAGTATCCTTTATTAGTTTTTTTTCGTTTCCTCAATAGGTTCTTGACCCATAATTTTTGTAGCAACGCTTACTAATATCTCTCTATCAACACTATTTAACAAGGCGTTTTTATCACCCAAATCAAATAGTTTGTCTCCATTTTCATCCAATGCTTTGTATATAAGAACATAAGCCATCATCGTTAAATCATCTTCTTTACTCATTTTATAAAGTTTAGAAGTTTCAGCTAACGTTAATGGCTTACTGAATATTCTTAAGGGCTTGTCATCCTCACCCCATTCAGGCACTTCGATTACTTTTACATCTTGCTCTGCAAAATGCTTTTTTGCGTTATCTATTACTGACATATTATTATGCTGTTGCTAATGTAAGAGCAGACTTGCCTTGTACAGATATAGATGCTTCAACCATACCATCAAATGATGATGAAACACTTAAACCAGTAACAATAGCTGTTCCTGTGTAATACTTATCACCAGTATCAGCTCCTTCAACATAGAACTTTAAAGTAATTTCTGTGCTAGGCTGTAATGCTTGTTGTGCTGTATCTGATTCATCCCAAAAAACATCTATGCTTCCTGAGAAAGAAGTTAAACTTGGTAGATAGTCTCTAAAACCATCACCCATAGTTGTTACCTCAATAGTATCAGAAGTTTCTTCAACAGAATAAGACTTAATTTCAGCTATTGCATCTGTTCCTACATGAACAGTACCTTCACTTCCTTTATGTATCGCCATTTTCTTTTACCTCGTCTTTCGACTTTTTCTTGGAAGAAGGTTTAATTTTGTCTTTCGACTGGGCTGCTTCTTCCTTCCAACCCATATTCTTAAATGACTCAACTTTTGAAGGTTGAGCTATCACTGAATTTTTACCATTTGGACTAATTAATTTCATAATTATCTCCTATACTGCTACGTCAGGGTTATTTTCCTTAACATAGTAATTAGTTAAAAAGGTTAAACTCACATATCCTAGTGGTTTTTCACCTTCACCGTTAAACTCTATTTCAGTTGATTCAAGATATGTGTCTTTAGCTAAACCACCTAATGTTCTATCTGCAGCTATAGCTTCTTCAACTTCTTTACTTATTGTATCAATCGTGTCATCAAAGTCACTAGTAGCTTTTGCATATCCTTCTACAACTACTGCTAGTTCTCTGCTCATAACCCTATCAGTACCTATAACAATAGGTTCAGATGTTTCTGATTTTGTATATATTATAAGTGCTGGTAACTTTGCATTTTCTAAAGGATAAACCCTTGATTCATAAACATTAGAGCCAGTTGTTGTTAAACCAGTTAAATTAGTACCAAAATATTCTCTTATTTGTTGTCTTATATGATTTGCCACTATATTTCCTCTAACATTAAAACAGTAAAGCCTGTTCTGTCTTTTTGCACATTAACTATTGTATAGTTTTGTGCTGCTTTTAATATATTGCCATTAGTGTCTTTTACAGCACTGGCATTCAAAGTGTCTCCATAAGATGCATTTGGAACATCGATACTACTGCAAGTAGCCATTGGTTTAAGTGCTTCAACACCAACACCTAAATCTTGCTCCGTATATTCATTATTTAAAATAATTACAATATTAGAAGATGTACCATTTCTTGTATAAACAGCATCAATACCATGTCCGTATTTAGCATCAAGATAAGCCAATCTATCCTCTTCTGTTTCAAGCATAAATTGAGACATTATTCTTCCTCCAAAACCAATGAAAGTAGACCTGTGTTATCAGGCTCTACAGTCTTGACTATAAACATTGTTTCAGCAACAAGAGTGTTTCCCTTGTTGGTTGTTATAGCTTCAACCAATAACTTATCTCCATGAGAAATATATTGTGCATCTGTTGATTTCATTACTGCTCTTGGCTGAAATCCATCTACATCAACAGTTCCACCACCAATATTAAAATATTCTTGGTCAATTATGATGTCAACGCTATAAGCATCTCCAGTGTCAATGTCATACCAAGAGTCTATAAATCCAGTTCTAGCATCCCATAGGGTGCTTTGAGTCTCAAAGAAAGTAGCTTTTACACCATGCCCTGTTGTTGTATCTACATAAGCATTAAAATCTAAAGCACTTTCTAATGGCATGATTTATTTTTTAGCTCTAGTCTTTGGAGCTTTTACTTTAGAAGTTTTTAAGCCTACGCTTCTATCTTCTTTCTTGGCTTTAGGTTTTGCCACATGAACCTCTGCCTTGTTATAACCACAAAGCTCACGACCTATATTTTCAGGTAATTCAACAACATCACCCGTATTTACCTTTTTACCATCTGCGATTGTATCGCTTGTTATTAAGTATTTTTTCATATTTAAGGTAGGGGTGTTTCCACCCCTATTCCATTTAAGCATCAGTTAATTAGTCTGAAGATTTACAGAAAGATACTGCGTGTCTTACAGCAGTGTCAACAGTTTGTAGAGCAACAATTCTTACTCCACCTGAAGTTGATAATGAGTAAGGGTCAACAGTAATGTCTAATCCGCCATACATACCAATTAATAGGTCTGCAAAGTTACCAAAGTAGAAATCACCACTTGCTACTTGATTACTTCTGACAACATTATAGCCATTCATGCTATTGTCAGGAGAAACAACAAACTGAGCAGTACCAGTAGCCTTTTCAGTTGTTTTTAAAGTACCAAAGTCAGCAGGTCTACAAATGTAACCTAAAGAACCAGTTAATGCGTTGTCATTAGCAACAGCACTTTCCATAGCTACAATCTCAGCCCATGTTGGGTTAGCAGCAGCGAAAGTAGTAGTGTTAATACCTGAGGTGTTAGCGATACCTCTAGGCTGACCACTTGCACCTGAACCAGTTAAAGCACCCAAATCAATAGCAGTAGCTATAGATTTTGTTAGGTCATCTCTGATTAAGTTCTCAACATCTAATGAAGATTGTTGTAGCAATAGTCTAGTTACATCTGTGTGTGCACCAATAACTTTTGGAGACATAGTAACTGAACCAACTTCAATTTCACCACTAGCTGAAGGGTCTCCTTCAGGAGAAATCCAACCAACTGTAGTTCCAGCAGTTTTCTTAGGTATTACAACATTTCCTTGTAATCCTCTAAGCATAGTAGCACCAGCTTGCATTACTGATGATTCATTTCTAAGAATGTCAATAAAATCTCCACCCTTGTAATCTTCAGCTATTAAACCAGCATCATTTGTTGTATTTGCAGTCCTTTTGCCCCAGTTGCTTAGAACTTCAGCAGGAAGCATAATACCCTGTGCATCTTTGCCATACTGTCTAGCAGCTTCAGCAGAACATTCAAATTCAAATGAAGCTTCTTCTTGTGCTTTTCTATCAGATGGGTTAGCCATAGCTCGAATCGCTTTTACTAGGCTAAATTCTCTTATTTCTTTTTTAGTCATGCCAATTTCTGAAGGAGTTTCTAATGGTTGGTTGTTAGAAATATTTTCTAGCAATACACCTCTAAATTCTTCAACAGAAATACCATCACCAATTGCTTTGTCAGCCAAATCTCTTTTATTGTGTCTAGCTGCTAAATCTATAATCTCTTTTGAGTTTCTTTTAAATTCAGCTTTTGCTTCGTCAATAGTTTGAGTTCTAACTTCGTCAAGATTAATATCTTTATTTTCCATAGTTTTTACCTCTATATTGTGTTTTATATTTTGTTTATCTTTAGAACGACCAACTCCAACAAGCCTTGACTGGTCAGCAGGAACGCTTACGGAAGATACTTCCATAGGTGTCCATTGAGCTTTATAGTAAGTCTCATCGTCTTTGTTCATTCTTGTTAATTTATCAACTCTGTAACCAACTGAAATGTTCATTCGTATACCATCAGCTACATCTTCAAATATTTCACGAGCTAAAGCAGATTTACCAAATCTAACTACCGCAGTTGTCCTTTTTGCAGTCTCATCTAATTTGAATTCTTCAATCACACCAATTTGCTTTTCCATATCATGGTCAAGTAATAATGGTGCTCTGCCTGATGAAATAAACTCCATGTTTATATCTTCAGCAGAATGTCCTAGCACTTCCATGCCAAAACTACGTTCTACAGGTTCTTCACTAGAAACGCCTATACGAACCACTCTTTTTTCTTCATCAAGGTAAGAATGTTTAGATAAATCAATAGTCCTAAATTTCATAGGCATATCAATTACTTTTCTTTCATCTTCACTTGATTCATCCATAGAGATTTCATCAGTTGTTTCTATTTCATTACCTTCATGTTCTACACCCTCATGCTTCTCAAACTCAACAATAACAGTATTGTCAGTCTCAGTAACATTAAGGATATGTCTATCTTCTTTATTCATAGATTTCTCCTCTTCATTTGTTAATAAAGGATGTTTTTCTGATTCTTTTGAATCAAAACTTGTTTGTCTTTCATCTTCATTTTTCATTTGATTGACCAATTTTCTTGACCAACTAAAACCAGCATCTCCACCCCACAAAGCCCATGCTATTCTACCGTTTGACGGGTAACCGTCCTCACCTTGATTAAATCCTTCCGCCTTTTTATCTACTTCATGCCTACTAAAGAAGCTATACATTCTTTTTACAGTATCATCAGATAAGTTTTCACCAGCTACTATTTGTCTTGCCCTAACAGCACCAACCCTAGTACCACCTCTACCATGCTCTTCACGCCAATCTAAGCCTTTTTGAGCTTCTTCTTTCATACCCTGATTAGGATTACTCATCCTCGTTATCTCCGCCTTGTATGTTAGCTTCTACTGGTAATTTAGAGCCAAATGGTTGATAGGCTAACTCAATACCATATTGTTTAGCTAATTCAATCTCTTTTTGATGTTGTTCAAATAGTTCTTCGGTATCTCTACCATAAGCAGCAGCTATATCTGAATAACTTATTGTTCCATTTTGTAAGCCAAGTACGTTTGATTGCATTTCTTTTAAAGGGTCAATCCAAGCAAAGCTTCTTGGTATAAAGTTTACTGAATTAGAGAACTTATCAAACTTACCTATTGGTAGATTAATACGACCTGTAGATATGGCCATTTCTAACCATGACTGAAATACTGGGTTTACAAAATGCTCAATCACAAATTGTTGATATATCTGATACATGCTTCTATCTTCTAAAGCCCCTTGCCTGATACTAGAGTAATTAACTGAAGTTAAGTCATTAGATAATGAGTGATAAGAAATATTCAAACCTGATGCAATACTTCTTAAAACACTAGTTGTAAATGAATCAAAGGCAGATGTTGGGTGTGTTGGGTCAAAAGCTTTAAAGTCCATACCTTGTGGAAGTTGCTCAAAGACCCCAGCCTGTGCGTTCATTGTTGGATTGAAGGTATCTTCGTATTCACCATCACCAACATAACCATCACCATCAGGTGAGGTAAAGAAACCCATTTTAGATGCACCAACTCTAGCTGCAACTATTTCTGCTTCTAAATAACCATTTAACATCTTCACATTAGCCATTGATGTAGCAACCAAAGAAACACCTCTAGTTTGTTCTGCTCTAGTAGGTAGGTAAGCATGGATAATTTCATCTGCTGGAACTCTAATATGTTGATTTTGACCTGCGTAAGTTCTATCGTATGGATGGTCTTTATATAAGTGATATGCCACTGGCTTATCATACTTATCTACTTCTACGCCCATCTTAATGCGGTTACCTGTGGCTTTATACACATCATTTTTATTTTCATCTAAATGGTCTGCTTCTAAGAACTGTATTTGAAATCCAAACGGAGAATTGCTATCTTTTATTTTTCTTATTAAAACCTCACCATCTCTAGCTAAAGATTCAATAAATATTTTCTGACAATCTAAAAATGATAATCTTCCATTTGTAGTGCAATTACCTACTTTTGACCAATCTTTCCAAGCTGACTCAATGAGCTGGTTAGCAGCAATGTCTAATGAACCATTATCATTTCGACTTTTACTACTAACTCTTATGCCATGCTTACCGATAACATTAGACACCATCAGGTTAAGGTATCTTGCAATGTAGCTATCGTTCCTTGCTAACTCTCTTGCTCTATCTCTTAATATTCTTATGTTATCTCTTATTTCAGCATCGGCACTTGTAGAGCTTGTTATAAAGTCTGCAAACAACCTACCTGTACTAGCACCAGTATAGCTTCTTCTATAAGCCTGTTTCTTTTTCTTTTTAGGCTCGTTAACGCCTAGTATTCTGTTATACCATGCCATTATGTGTAACTCTTAGGTGTAGAACCAGTAGAACCACCAAAATTAACCTTGATAGTGTTTCCTGACCCTCTTTTGTTTTTAATTCTTAATTGTTTTACTTCTTTTAGATATTCAGCCTTGTATCTAGCTCTGAATGTTAAAAGCTCGTCTATAGACATTCTTGATAATGACCTTCCAGCTATAGACATAGATGATTGGTCAATATTTGCCCTATTCTCAATAACAGCTTCTACTGCATCTAAAACAATCTTTGCATGACTTCTAACTGAAGCAGTTGTGGTAGCATAATTATCTTGAACTTCTACAAAACCTTCTTCTAACTTAACCCTTGCTGAGTCAGAGCT
>JACLAB010001092.1_pt1 | contig 21739 bp, 16 predicted proteins | sample 8027921 | NCBI WGS metagenome assembly JACLAB01 (sample SAMN15725117, study PRJNA655200) | protist metagenome | isolation source: fluorescence activated cell sorting (FACS) single amplified genomes of... | place: USA: West Boothbay Harbor, Gulf of Maine | collected 2000-07-19
CAACAGCAACACGTTTGGCGTCTCGTCGCTCGCCGCGTGTGCGTGCAGTCTCTTCAACGTGTCGCCTCTCCCGACGAACGTCGCCTGCATCGCGTCCACCCTTGACGTTGAACCCGCCGAGTGCGCGACGACGCTCGCGTTCACACTCGCGTTCAGCGCGTTATCCACCGCCCGTATCGTCATCGGTAGTCGGAGTTCGCGTCTTTCGAGGTCGGTGAGCTCACCATCGAGCGTGTACTTTTGTTCGCTCTCACGTCTCGCATCTCCGTCGTCGCCACCACCGCCGCGCGCCATCATTTTCGTCGACGTCGTTTTCGTCGACGTTTTATTCGATTTCGCGCGTGTTACGGGACGCGCGCGTGGACGCGTGTGAAGACCACTTCAATTCTCAATTCAGTTCCAACTGCATGGATTAGCGCGCGCGCGTGTTTCGTTTTCATGATGAGTTGGAGTGGGTGGATGTGCATTCGATGTCTGCGCATTAAAATAAACGTAGTGTTGCTTGAGCCTAAAATAAAAGCCTAAAAGAAGAAGAAGAAGCGCTGCGTCGTCGTCGTCATCGTCGTCCACCCGGATGCGGAGCGTTTGGATGATGGTTGGACATTTCTCAACGCGCGCTCGCGGCGGATGCCGATGCGGAATCATTCGGCTTGGACTCGTTGGAACCCGGATTCGTCGATGTACTCGACGGTGTTGGCTGCTTGACGGCCGCACTGGCTTCCTGGCTGAGTAGGAAGACGTTGACGACGCGAGCGGCGATGCGTTCGGCGAGACCAGCCGCGACGTGCTGGACAAAGACGCTCGCGCTCGGCTGCTGGAAAGCGTCAGTGAAGGGTCTCAGCGCTTGCGGGTCGAAACCTTTGCTCGACGAGTAAAGTTCGACAATGCGCAAGACTTCTTCGCGCTTTTTCAAGAGTTTCGCTTCCTGCGACGCGCTTCCCATGGTGAGCGGCGGCAAAGCCTTCAGTTGCTCAGGGAGCGCGTTGACGATAGGCGCGAGTGCGTCTGACTTGGCTGAATCCATCGCCGAGCCAAGAAGGATAGCCTCGAGCACCTTGACCGTCTCCGCTTCGATGAGAGGACGCAAGTTGTTCTTTGCCTCGCCCGGTTTATCCGCGCCGATGGCGAGTTCGATGAGCGGTGGAACAACGGCAGCGGCGTCGTAATCGTCGCTCTTTCTCCCTTCGCGCAGCAAATTCTCCAACCTGTTCCATCTGAACGAGCCATCCTTGAAGAGGAGCTCGGCGAATGAATCGCGCAACTGGGGCCGTGGATCTGTAAGCAAACGCCGCGCCATGTACGGATACGCCTTCGCCAACACCTTAAACTTGGGATCAGTCGTGAGAGCGAGACCTTCAAGCACCGTGAGAGATCGGAGAATGAGAGCGTAATAACCGGGCACGTTGAACGGATACTTGTACAGCACAGCACCGAGACCATCCGTGATCGTCTTGAAGTTGAGCTCCTCGACGGTGGCGTCGAGCACGTCGTCAAAGAACTCTTCGAGCGCCGGGACAATCGGAGTGACGTCCACGCTACGATCGAGGAATTCCAGCGCGTAGTAGTCGTTCGCCATGGCGACGTAATCGCGATTCACCAAGTGAACGACGTGGTCGATTATGGCATAACGCGCGCTTTCGGGCATCTCACTCATCATACCAAAGTCCAAGAACGCCAACTTACCATCCGGCGTTGCGAGCAAGTTACCAGGATGGGGATCGGCGTGGAAATACCCAAACTCGAGAAGCTGTCTCAGAGAGCATTGAATACCCGAATCGACGAGCGCCAAAACGTCCAAACCCTGCGCTTTGAGAGATTCTTGATCGCTCAGCTTGGTGCCTTGGATCCACTCCATGGTGATGACGCGCGGCGACGTGTACTCCCACTCAATTCCCGGCACGACGATATCCGGACGATCGCCGTACAAGCGCGCAAAGCGCTCGGCGTTGCGGCCCTCTTGCACGTAGTCGAGTTCCAAAAACACTCGCGTCGCAAACTCATCCACGAGGTCAACGATCGAGGTGTTGAGCGAGGTGACAATTTTATCAATCACCGTCGCGCCCGATCGAATGAGGAAGAAATCTAAGTCTAGCCCCGCTTCTATGCTCGGACGCTGCACCTTGAGCGCGACGTCTCTACCCTCCTTCGTCACCGCCTTGTACACCTGCCCTAGACTCGCCGCCGCGACTGGTTCTGGGGTTATGCGCTCAAACATCGACTCCAGCGGTCGTCCGAGTTCCTTTTCAACCAACGCAAACGCATCCGCATCCTGGAACGTTGGCAAGGCATCCTGAAGCGAGCTCAACTCTTCCAAATACTGCGTCGGGAGCAAATCCGGCCGCGTGCTCAACGCCTGTCCGACCTTGACGAACGCCGGACCCAACCTCGTGAGCTTCTCCCTCAACTCCCCCGCTCTCACTCTCGAGTTCTCCTCAACTTGACCGCGCTGATAATCCATCGCGACGCTCGCCGCAAACGAACTCAACGTCGCGGTTATCTCTGCCGCCCTCGCCGCGACGCGCGCGGGATCCCGCGTAAACCTCTTCGCGCTCTCCGTCGGGTCATACCGCAACGGCATCGCGCTCCTCGCGCTCGCGCGTCGCTGCGCATCCGTCACCGGCGTTTCCCCATCCCCACATCCGAACGAACTCGACGAACTCGACGCCCGCGCGGACGACCTCGTCTTGGCTTCTTTAGCCCCTCGGTCGTCTACGTCACCCCTTGTTCTCGTCTTTGATGGTTGTTCAACGCGCATCGTCGTCGTCGAAACCCGCGCCGAAACGGAATCCTCGGCCGATCCCGGAGGTTCGGCGATCGCGCGACACCTCGTCGCTTCCCGCGCGCGTCGGTCGCAGTCCGAGGGCGTGAACGACGCGTCGCTTCCTCGTCCTGGACGTCGTCGGTCGCGGGCTGCGTTCGCGTACCGATCCCGCGCGCGTCGCGTGGATACCGGCGCGACGAACGAACCCGCTGCGGGCGCCGACGATGAGGCGGCGACGCGCATGGTTACTGCGTGCGTCGTGGGTGCGCCTCCACGCGCGCGCGTGTGTATGTGGGATGTTCTCAAGATGTGTTGGCTCGCGCGTAGGGAGTGATTTACCCGTGGATGATATTGAGATACTAGAAACTAATGAATGGCGACGCGCGCGCGCGCGAAGGAGGTGAGGTTAAAACACGCACACACGCCGCGGTTATTCCTCGCTCTGCGCTTGCTTCTCGTACGCCCCCGTGGCTTGCTCCCACGTGTGCGTCATCTTGCACAAGCGGGCGAGAAGCGCGGGAACTTCGGCAATCGGCACGCGCACTTGGTCGCAAGAATCGCGCTCGCGAATCGTCACGGTGGCGTCGGAGATGGAACGGTGATCGACGGTGACGGCGAATGGAACGCCGAGTTCGTCGGTGCGCGCGTAACGCTTGCCGACGGAAATGGCGGTGGTGTCGAGCTTGGCGCTGATGCCGTTGGACGTGAGCGCCTTGTTCATTTCAATGGCGATTTCGTTGAGCTTGTCGTCGTTGACGAGCGGGAAGATGGTGGTCTTGATCGGGGCGACGACCGGGGTGAGCTTGAGCACAGTCTTTTGTTCGTCATCCGGACGAATGTAGAAGGCGTGCTCGAACATGCAGTACATGATGCGACCGATACCAAAGGATGGTTCGATGACGGAGGGCGTGTAGTTGCGACCGTTGACCACCTTCGTCTTCTTTTCGACGGTGAACATGCCCTTTTCGAGTGTTTTCTCACCGATGGAGGTTTGAAGGGCGGCAGAGCCGTCTGCTTCGGCAGTGGCTTGGAGTGCAAATGCATCCGCTTCGCCGAGCGCGAGAAGAGCGTCGGTGACCGGCTTGGCATCCTTCTTGAAAGCCTTGCCGATCACTTGCTTGTTCGGCGTGATGACGACAATTTCCTCCTCAATCGGCTTGTCGAAGCGTTCGTACGCCACGAGATCAACCTTAGACTTGTCCGTGTGCGCCTTGAGATCAAACGCGGATCGATCGGCGAGACCGACGCATTCAATCCAACCGTAAGAGCACTGAATCTCGGCATCCCAGCAGTCGGCGGCGTAGTGCGCCATTTCATGCTTCAAGTGCTGACGGAAACGAAGGCGAGCCGGATCGATACCGATTTGGAGAAGGAACAAGTGGCATCGCGCGACAAAATAACCGAGCGTTTCGTTGGCGATGATACCCTTGGAAACGGCTTCGCCGACAGTCATCGGGAACGGCTTCTTGACTTCGGCCAACTGCGCGTCTTGGCTAAAGAGGTTGAGCTCCGTGTCGGCAACTTCGACAAAGCGCGGGTGCTCCTTGTGATCCGGGTGCACAAAGTGCTCAATTTCCGCTTGCGTAAACTCGCGAACGCGCAAGAGACCAGCGCGCGGCGCAATCTCGTTACGAAAACTTTGACCGATTTGCGCCGCGGCGAACGGAAGCTTACCGCCGTTGAAGTAGAGCAAGTCTCTAAAGTTGACAAAGATGCCTTGGGCGGTTTCCGGACGAAGGTAACCCTTGAGGGCGCCGGACGGACCGATTTGCGTCGGGAACATGAGGTTGAACGGATACGGCTCGCTCAATTCGTTACCAGTTCCGGGCGCCTTGGTTTCCGTGTTCTTCAAAGCATCGGACATCTCCTGTACCTTGAACTCGTCGACGCGCGCTTGCATGTCTTCAAGTTCGCGTCTGCGATCGGCGCCGAGCATCGGATCGGCGAGCAATTCTTCGAGGCGATCTTCGAGCAAGTGATCGGCGCGGTAGCACTCCTTGGTTTCGACGTCGTTCACCATCAAGTCGGTAAACTTTTCGACGTGGCTGTAAAGATGGAGAAAAACAAACAAGTGAGATTTTCGTCAGTCTATAAATCTGCCGCGACGTAAAAGCGCATCATTGATCAGACCTCACTCTATCGCGCACTCCGTGAGCCTCAGCGGTTTGAGTGCAATAAGTTTAATAATCACGGATAGTTCAGCGATAGCTGGAACTTAGTTCATTCGTCATCGGCTCACGGATCAAAAAAAGGAGAGAAGGCCTCAGCGAGAAAAACGAAATTGGAGTCGCGCGAGTGGACTTCAATTCATCTAATACTCACCCCGAAGCTCTCAAAACCGACTCCGGCGTCACCGCTGGACACTCAACCTCCAACATGCTCTCTTCGAGCACAAAGTGCTGTCTCCAAAACTGTTGCACGTTCGCCTTCACCGCGCAACCCGGAGGACCGTAATCGTACAAACCCGCCACGCCGCCATAAATCTTAAACGACGGAATGTAAAACAACCTGCCCTCGAGCAACTGCGACAACTTGGACCTGAACTCCTCCTTCGCCTTTGCCTCGGCGTTTCCAGCCTCCTTCAACGCCGTGAGTTCCGTTTCGAGGTCTACTTTCAATCGTTTCAGTTCTTCGATGGCGGCTGCGATCTCTTCTTGCGGTGCGCCTTGCGCCTTCAACGCGCGGACATTCGCACCCTGTTGGTTCACGCTCTCCTGTTTCGCCTCGAGGCTATTCATCTTTACTCTTCACCACCGTTCGTCGGGCTTCTTCGGCTCGTCTTCAACGCCGGCCGCGCGCGCGCTGACGACTTACCCTCGAGCGTCGTCGCGTTCCAGATTATCTACTTGTCCACATGTCAGAACCCTGTGCTTATTCTGATCAAATTTGTGTGAACTGACGGTCTTAAAACTCACACAGTACGTTATTCTAGTCAAGCTTTGAAAACGCGTGCTTTCAAGGGAGACTCTGGCACTTCCCGACCGCAGCGCGTGCCGCCGCCGCCGGATGGGCGGACGACGGGACGGACACGGATCGATCCGGCACTGTTACGTCGCGGCGAGCGATGCGCGGGCGAGAGAGGTACGTGGAATGAACGATCGATCGCGTACGTAATCAAATCAATCGGGTTGAAGCGAATGGAATACAGTTGGAAAAGAGACTGACTGGCTTGACGCGCGGTTCGATTCGTTTCGATCAGGATGCGTTCGTGGACGTCGTGGAACGTTTAACCTCGTCCGGGATCTCGTTTTGCGTGTACGCGAACGACCGCGCTGGGGCTGACGCCGCGGCGCACGGGGTTCGAAAGGCGAAGAGACGACGCGAGGCGTCGACGCCGGCGCACTCCGCGCGCCGCGTGGAAACCTTAGTGCTTCGAAGCGACGCGGCCGAGTTCGCGCGCGAGCGAGACTACGCGACGTGGTTGGCGATGGCACACGAGGAAGACGCGCCGATTCGGGTGTTGGTGACGACGGATGCGTGTGGGCCGAGCTCGAGGGATGGAGACGCGCCCGCGCGGGTGGACGTTCTGGTAAACCGCGACTGTCCACAGGACGCCGGCGCGTACCGAGCGCGCATGGCGAACGCATTCGCAGAGACAGGTGATGATTGCGATGGCGGGCACAGAGCGTCGGTATCGAGACTCGTCATATCGATACTCGGCGTGAGCGATGCCGATGCGTGGGCACGCGTCAGCGCTTCGCTTCCGCGAGACGTCGCCGAGCTCTCCCCGCACGCGTTCGAGAGCATGGCGCGTTGACGACGAAGACGCGTACACCCTAGATTTAGATTGTTGTTACAAATGTATCGCACTGCATAGACGTCACACGAGACTCGTCTATCCAGCCAATGTATTCATTCCATTCGTCGCACGTTCGTGTCGCCGCTATCCACAAAACCATTCCAACTGTCCGACCAGAACCCGCCTCACAAAACGCCGCGACCGCCGCCTCGTTCGCGATGTCCGCGCGTCAGCTTGCGCTCGGGTTTGGAAGTCTTGCCACGGTGCGTAAGCGATGGCGTTTTGATGACGGCGCGACGGCGCGACGACGACGCGACGCGCACGAAGATTATTTGTGAAAAAGTGCACGGCAGACAAGACTGACAAAGTGAACAAACACTTTACGACGACAACGACGACGCGCAGTGTGTGGGAGCGTACTACGGCCCATCCGCCGCGGACGTCTACCGTGCAGAATCTGCGCTTCGCGCGAGCGAGGCAAAACTCGCGGAAATTCGCAAACAGGCGGAGAAGGATGAAGGAAACTACGCCAAGGCAAAGACGCGTTGGAGCGGGTTGGCGGACGCATTGAAGCGACGCAAGGAGGCGTATTCGACGGCGAATAAAACGTTGATGGATGCAAAAAAAGCGATGGATGATGCGATTGCGGTGCATGAAAACGCGGTGCGGGAGAACAACAGGTTGAGCGTCGAGTTGGCTGAGGCGGAGAAGGAGAGCGCCGAGGCGGAGGTGGATTTGTCGCGATCTCGTTCGTTACTCGGACGACACGACGAAGCGATGCAAACAGCCAAGGAGGAGGTTAATCGGTTGACGAAAATCGCAGAGGAAAAGATTGAACTTCTCGGAAAGTTGCCATTTTAATGTTTCATTGCGCGCACTACATAGCTACTGTTTGCGTTTACTTACATGCCCGCCGGCATTTGGCCATCCTCGACGACGAACTCGTCTGGGCTCTCTCCGCTCAGCCAATCTACGTACGCGTTCATGCACGCGAGACCCGTCTCCAGCAAACGCTTACGTTCCATTCTATAAAAGAGCGCAGCAAAACCGAAAGAAGTGGGGTAGTCTCGACCCTCGGCGAGCTCTTCTTCATCCTGCTCGAGCGATGTGGGGAACGAGTTGAGCTCGCGCTCCCATCTCTCGCTCAGCTCGACGGCGTTGTCCAATTCTGTTTGGGCGGCGTCTTGGTCGAGCTCCCAGTCGTCATCCTCCACATCTATACCGGGGGCGATGGAACACGCAGACTCAACAGCGGCGATTATTCTGCGAGCCTCATCCTCGTCGGTTGCATGGGACATCAAGCCTTGGTCTCCGACCGCCTGGCGAAGCGCGCCGATTCTCAACCGTTTCGATGGTTCCGGCATCGACAACCTGTCGTTGCGGTTCCCGGGCAAGGCGAAGCCGTAGCTCATGACGAGCTCATCATTCGAGGCGCAGGGTTGGTACGAGATCGTAATCTCTTCGTCTGCGCGTTCAATCGGTCGAAACGTTTCCAAGACGCACGCGCCGCCACCACCGTCCACGCTGCCACCAGACATAACCCGCCAGTAGGCTCCTCTGATGCCTCCACCATCCGAAGCGCCGAGCTTCTTCAGCGCCGTCACTTTTGTAGAGTCCACGTGATTTGCCATGTCGATGCAAGGCGCGAGGACAGCCACGGCGGTGTCATCATCGCCGTCTGGCGTCTCCCCCACCGCGGCGCTAATCGCTCGGGAAGTAACCAACGCAAATCCACGCATGAGTTCATCGAGAGAGACGGAACCAGGAACTGCGCCGAACGGGATTCTATCGTAAAACTTCGCCACAGATTGGCGCAACCGCATCGCCTCGTCGTAAACGAATTTATTCTGCGTCATCAACAACTCACTCTCGTCTGCAAGCAAAAGCGAAGGTAGTCCACTCGTCTTCGTCGGTAACCAATCCGCGTACGCTTCCCAAACCTTCCCACCGGCGCGCATCGCAAAAATTAGCCATAAAACGACACCGAGCTCTCTATCTTCCCCGCTCTTGGAGAAGATCAAATCCTTGATGGGTTCTGGCACCGGCGCGTTGCGCTTTTCCCAACTCGTGACGATGGACTTGGCCGTCTTATCCGTCGACTGCGGCGATCCATCGCCGATCGGGCACACGATGGCGACGTCGATTGGTACTTCCAGCAAAAGGGCGACTTCTTTTCGACCGACGGGCGAAGTGGAGAAGAGGCCTCGGCCGTTATCGCCTTCGCCGAGCTTTACCCTGGAACGGATGCTCGCGAGTTTCATAAAGTCATCAAAGGCTTGCTTTTCATCCTTGTAATCGGCGAGCCCGCATCGCCGGATCCTCGTGGCGCGATTGGACTTGGATGGCCGTTGGTAGTGAACGCTCTGCCGGGCCACGCGATGGGGCGTCGCGCGTGCTGACGCCATCGCGCCGAGTTGTGTGGCTACTACGTGTGCTCGAGTACGCGCGCTTTTTTAGATTATCCCCATAAACTAACGGCAAAGACGGATGCGCGAACGCGTGAGATGAAAGAATTCCTGTAGGTAACATAACAAAAGTACTTTTGGCGTCTAGTAAATTAAACCGATCTCGAATTAGCGAGCGCCCGCGGTGCCCGGGGGGGCCTCGCCGACTTCGCCGGAAATGTCGAGAAACTTGGACGCAGTCATGACGTCCTTGTCGCCACGGCCAGAGCAGTTGAGCACGACCTTCGTGCCAGCCGGGAGACCCGGGCAGAGCTTCCATAAGTACGCGAGCGCGTGAGAAGTTTCAAGAGCCGGGATGATGCCTTCCAAGCGAGAAGTGGCAACGAAAGCGTCGAGGGCTTCCTGGTCGGTGATGGCATGGTACTCGGCGCGACCAAAGTCCTTGAGGAAGGCGTGCTCCGGACCGATACCCGGGTAATCGAGACCGGCGGAAATAGAGTGCGGTTCGACGATTTGACCTTCACCGTCTTGGATGAGGTAAGAGAAGGAGCCGTGGAGCACACCCGGGGTTCCCAAGGTGAGCGTCGCGGCGTGCTTCTGACCCGGACCGATACCCTCCCCAGCGGCTTCGACGCCGATGATTCTCACGGATTCTTCGTTGATGAATTCGTGGAACAAACCCATGGCGTTGGAACCACCGCCAACGCACGCGACGAGAATATCCGGCAAACCACCCCACTTCTCCATAGCTTGCTTTCTAGTCTCTTGGCCGATGATGGCGTGGAAATCGCGAACCATCATCGGGTACGGGTGCGGACCCGCGACGGAGCCGAGAATGTAGTGCGTGTCCTCAACGTTCGTCACCCAGTCACGAATGGCTTCGGAAGTCGCATCCTTGAGCGTCGCGGTACCGGCCCAGACCGGGCGAACCGTCGCGCCGAGAAGGCGCATGCGGAACACGTTGAGCTTTTGTCTCTCCATATCCGCGGCGCCCATGTAAATGATACACTCCAAACCGAATCGCGCGCACACAGTCGCCGTGGCGACACCGTGCTGACCCGCACCAGTCTCAGCGATGATACGCTTCTTACCCATGCGCTTCGCCAAGAGCGCTTGACCGATGGCGTTGTTGATCTTGTGCGCCCCGGTGTGGTTGAGGTCTTCGCGCTTGAGGTAAACCTGCGGACCGTTTCCGTTCTCATCCGCAAACTCCTCCGTCAAGCGTTCCGCAAAGTACAGCGGGTTTTCACGTCCGACGTAATCCTTCAAGATGCTCGCCAATTCCGCCTGGAACTCCGGGTCCTTCTTGATCGCCTCGTACTCGCGCTCGAGGTCCAAGAGAGCCGGGATCAGCGTCTCCGGAACGTACTTCCCACCGTACGCCCCGTACCGTCCCGCTGCGTCCGGTCTCTGCTGTTCAGAAATTTTCCCGCCGTCATTCGCCGGCGTCATCACCGCCGTCGTCGTCTTGGACGCTCTCTTCGGCGTCGTCGTCGTCGATGACTTTTTCGTCCTCACCGCGCCTCCTCCACGGCGCAAGCCTCTCGCCCCAGCGACGTTCGCGCGCGCGGCGCACGCGGATCGCATGTGGTCTCCTACTCCGTCGGCTACCTGCGAGGCGAGAGCGCGAAACAACGTCGGCTCGTTCGGCTGTCAACCACTCGTCGGGGCTCCCGCGTCGTCGGCGGGTTTTCGTCTCGCCCGGGGCGCGACAGTGACGTCGGTCGGGTGACGTCCGATTCCCTCACGCGTCGTCGTCGTCGTCGTCGTCATCGCGGATAAACCCCGGGCCCGAGTCTGGTTAAACCCTAAACCCTAGATCAAGGTATATCGAGTCATGACTCTTCAAATGTACACACACACACACACCGTTTGGTTTTTTCTTCTTCTGTAAAAGACGAGACGCTCGATCGACGTCACGGTCCTTGTGTGGGCGGGCGGGCGGGACGGGGAAGGGGGGTATTTCTTGGTTCACGAACCGTCATTTCTCACACTTAAGGTCTTTCCTTCCCTCCGTGACTGTGGAAACTCGGAGCGAGGACAAGATGCGCGCGCGCGCGAGCGAGAGAGACGTTCGATCGAGGTTGGAACGCGCGCGTCGACATCGCGCGACGCCGCGCGCGACGAACCGGGGCGATCGAAAAGCGAGCGGGGACGCTCTGGGCGCGCGATGTCGAACTGGGCGGACGACGCGGACGAGCTCCCGCCGCCCCCGCCCGGGTTTGAAGACGTGAAAGCGGGGGCGCACGCCGAGGAAATTAGCTCGATCGCGGCGAAACTGAGCGGGGACTCGACGAGCGTCGGAACGAAAGCGCCGACGGTGGATGCGCCGGATTTGGCGCTGAAGAGCGGTGGGTTGAGGGAGGAACACGCCGGGGAGGTGCAGAAGACGATCGTGGACCCGTCGACGCCGTATACGAGCGCGAAATCGTTTGAGGATTTGGGGCTCAGCGAGGCGCTGTTGAGAGGATTATACGGGGAAATGAAGTTTGAAAAGCCGTCGAAGATTCAGGCGGAAACGCTTCCGCTCATCTTGATGCCGCCGAATCGTAACCTCATCGCGCAGGCGCACAACGGTTCGGGTAAGACGACGTGCTTTACGCTCGGTATGTTGAGCAGAATCGACCCAAACTTGAAGATGCCGCAAGGGTTGATGATTTGTCCGACGCGCGAGCTCGTCGTGCAAAACGTGAGCGTCATGGAACGCATGGGCAAATACACCGGGATCACCATCGCGAGCACGGCGGATCCAAAGTGGGACAACACGAACCGGAACAAGATTGTCGACCAGGCTGTCATTGGGACGCCCGGTAAGATTTTGCGATGGATGCGAGAACGTCAACTCGCATGCAACAACATGAAGATTCTCGTCTTTGACGAAGCTGATCACATGATGGCGACCGATGGTCACCGCGTGGACAGTACTAAGATTCTCAAGCACTTGTCCATGAACGCCAAGTCGTGGCAAGTGTTGCTCTTCAGCGCGACTTTTAACGAAGCCGTGAAGAGCTTTGCGACGAAAGTCGTCCCCAACGCCAACCAGATTTTCATCCCGGCGACCGAGCTTTCCCTCGACGTCATCAAACAACACAGAGTCGTGGTCAACTCTGTCGAAGCCAAGGATGTGTTGCTCAAGGAGAAGATTTTCCCGCTCTGCGACAAGATTGGTCAGACTATCATCTTTGTGCGCACGCGTGAGGGTGCACGCCGATTGCACTCTTCCATGAACGCGTCTGGTTACAAGTGCACAGTCATTGAAGGTCAAATGGAACACTCCGATCGCGACCGCGTCGTCAAGGAATTCCGCGACGGTTTGACGAAGATTTTGATCGCGACTGATGTGCTCTCTCGCGGTTTGGACGTGAGCACGGTGACGCTCGTCATCAACTACGACATGCCAGTGGAGTACCACAACCCGCGTTCGCCAAACTACGAGACGTACCTGCACCGCATCGGTCGTAGCGGTCGTTTCGGTAAGAAGGGTGCCGCCTTCAACTTGATTTTGGGTGACGCTGAGCGGGCTATTTGCGATCAAATCGAACTTCACTTCAACCACAAGATTCCAGAAGTCGCCTTCAACGACGACGTGACTTTCGAAAAGGTTTTGGAAGAGGCGGGCCTGATGAGCAAGGAAGAGGCGCTCTAAGGCGAACGAGTTAGAATACACACATACATAGTAGGAAGTAGCAGTTTTGAGATCACACTAAAACCAACAACCCGATATCAAGTACTATCTAGTATTACGCACCCACCCCGCGTCAGTGGTGCTTCTTCGCTTCTCTGCGCGCCTCCTCCCTGCGTGCCTGCCGACTATCGACGCGAGCTTTTGGCGGTCCTCGCAAAAACGCGATGAATCCCGCCACGCGTCTGTAGAGCGACGAAACGAAATTGATCAATAAAACGCTGCGAGTGAGAGACCAAAGTTTCTCGACGATGAAGCTACGGCGGAAGACAAATGAAATGACGACGACGGTCGCCGCCACAGATACCCAAACCAACATCCGAACGAGCGCATCCGCGAGCTCATACGCCGAGTCAGGGTTCCCACCAAGAGTTGGATCGACCCACAACGCCTCGGCACGATCGAGCTCTTTCAACCGATCCGCCGCGAGCTTATCAAACTTATTTGACGCCAACAGACGCGTAAACAACGATCGAGCCGAGAGCGCGTCCTTCACATCACCGCCCAGAGCCACATCGCACTCCTCCTCCGCGGATTCCCCTCGAATTCGTGTCGCTAAGCCCGCGGCGTATCTCTTCAATACCGCATCACCGGCGCGAACGAGCCCGATGTCCTCGCCGGCATTCCCGGCTCGAGTGTACATGGTAACCAACTCTTCGTCGCACTTCGTCGCTCTGCCGTCGCCCAACCCCGCGCACACCCTGGCGTCCGCCCCCAAGAGCGCCGCCCCGGGAAACTTCTTTTCCACATCCACACCCTTCCCGGCCTCGTACAAAATCCCCGCCCCGACGCCCAGAATCGCCGCTCGCACGCCCTCCTTGTCTGTCTCTCGCGCGCGGCTCACTGCCTCCTCGGCGCACTCCCCACTAAACAAACAGCACCCCAACGCCAATTTTTCCGCGAACGTCGTCGTCCCGGACGACTTGGACGCCGATTCGTACCCGTGCACACCCATTCCATCGCTCTCTTTCGCCGCGTCCGCTCTCGCGCGGCGTAAAAACGCACCCAACTTGTCATCCTTTTCGACGGCCGGCGCTACCCTCGCGTCGCAGAGCTTCTTCGCTTCTTCGCACTCCGGCGCCGTTCGCGCGTGCGTCCCCGCGGCGATGGCCAACAAACCCACGATCGTCGTCGTCACAACCCACCTGCGGTGGTTCGCGTCGCGTCGACGCCCCATGGCGCGTCGACGACTGGAGAGCAGAACGCACTTCGTCCTCAGTCGTTGACGCACAACCAAGTTTGAATTTGATTTTCGTCAAATGTCATCCTCGGAAAAGTGCGCATCCTTCGCGGGTAAGCTCGCGTCGCTCAACGTTAGCGCGGCGAGCGTGGAAACCCTCTCGCACTGGTGCGTGTTCCACCGAAAGGCTGCGTCCGCGTTGGCGCAGACGTGGAAGGATTCTTTTGAAAAAGCGCCGGCAAAGAGAAAGTTGGCGTTTCTCTACCTCGCGAGCGACGTCGTGCAAAACTGCAGGAAAAAAGGACCCGAGTGGGCGGATGCGTTGGCGCCGCTTCTTCCGGGGGCGTGCGCGGAGACGATGGCGTGCGGTGAGGCGAATGCGGGGGAGAAGGTGAGAAAGTTGTGTAAGGTTTGGGGCGAGCGAAACTGTTTCGGTTCGGGCGTCGACTGCGGGAAATGGTGCGAGGGCGTCGGTTCGGGAGGTTCGGGCAATAAAGAGAGTGGATCCGGTGCCCCGGCGGCGAGCGCACCGGCGGCGGCTCTGGCGAGCGCACCGGCGACGAAGAAGAGTAAAAGAGACTTGGTTGAGGTGCCAGCGCTGAGCGGAGAAAACGCCACGCTCGCCAAACTCCTGGTCAAAATGGAGAAAGCGGAGCGAGACGTCGCCGAGGCGAACGAACGATACGAGCGAGATTTCGATGAATCCATCATGGACGAAGACGCGGTTGAAAACTCTCAGGATCCACCCGGAATGCTTCGATTGATTCAACACGCCGACAGCGCGCTCGTGGCTAAACGAGACGCCGCAGACGCGATGAACGAAACCCTTGACGAACTCGAAAAGAAGCTCAAGGCGGCGCTCAAGCGCGTAGACGCCGCGCGCGCCGCGCAGTCATCCGTCGACATGACTTCGATGGTGCACACCATGGTCAAGTGCGTGAAGATTCGTTCTAAGGCTTCTAAAAAAGCGGCGGCGTTTGTCGCACAACAAATAGCCGCCGATTCGCCCGACGGCGATGTCGGCGACGACGCCCCGCTTCCCGAGCCCGTGAACTTTGACGACGACGCATACGATCCCACGGACATCCCGGACGCGTACGTTCCCGAAGATTCGTCCCATAAGCGGCAGAAACTCTAGTCCAGCAGTGTAAAGAAACAAATAACAAATGTAGCCAACTCACACGAACTCCGTCACTCTCCAACGCGTTGTCCCTTCGTCCGCCCGTACATCCGTCGTCACATCGCGGGGTATTAAACCAAAGAGAAAAAGTACGAGCGAACGCGTCGCGTTCTGTGCGAACCGACAAAGCTCGCGCATCCTTCGAGACGGAACCGCACGCTTCAACGCGCGCACGCACCTCGAGCAACGGTCGCGAGCGGCACTCTTGAAACGTTCTAAAACATTCCGAACGTGCATTCATGTCGCACGTCCCGTACGCGAGTTATCCCTACGGCGCGTCCGCGTCAGGGTTGACCTCGCGCGTCAACGCCGCGGGACCGTCGACGAGCGGTGGCGGCGAGGTGCAGGTGCAGATGCCGAGGAGCTTTGACTTGGACGAAGAAGTTGCCGGCTTGCGAGGCAAGGTTAAAATGTTAAAGAGCATGTCGAATCAGATTGGTGAGGAAGCATCGATTCGAGGACAGCTCATCGATGCGTTGGAGATTGATTTTAGTTCCGGGGAATCAGCGATGCGGGATATACGGAGAAAATTGGACAAGGCGTATAAACAAGCAAAGTCGGGACATTTGATGTCGTTGATGTTTTTCGCGTTGTCGGCGTTCGTCGGAATGTTCATTTTGATCAAGTTTGGAAGGTTTATACGCGCCGTTACGCCCGAAGGTACGAGCGTGAGGCATCACTAGTCGCCGTATTTACCGCCCGCCCGCCGTCGCTGTATTTCACTTTTAATCCGAATCCGTAGGTTGTTTTTAGAAATGTTCTCCTGTGTATTTTTTTACAAGACGCCTACGCCTTTTGCTTTCTGAATTCACACGCAAACTCCGTTACACTCACGCTGTCACCGGCGTTCTCGCAATACTCAAACCATCCATCCGGGTCTTCGCTCAGGTCCACGTCCTTCCAAACCGTTCCGCCTTCGCTCTTAATCGTCACACCCTTTGCCGGGTAAAACGCCGTCGGTTCCAAACCTCTGCACTCGAAACCCATCACCGGAACCCACTCCCCCGACTTATCCACCACTCCTTTCGTCGTCAAACCCTTGACGTCGGTGAACACCACACTCGCCTGTTTCTTCGAGTCTGGGAATTTCATCACAAAGTTTGCCTCGCCGCGAGAGTTTTCTAATTCGACAACGTCTGATTGACACAGAAAGACACCTTTGCGTTCGTCGTCGGATTGCGCATCCTTGACGTCGAAGCAGTAGTGGTAATCCGGGGATGGGAACTCGATGGATGCGATGTTCTCGAATTCCGCCTTGACGTAGAGGACGAGGAGGACCATGGCGTCTCGGTCGTGGTTTCGTCGAAACGCGGCGGCGAGAATTGAGGAGAAAGTTATTAACTGATTTTGGATTATTCGGCACCGACGCAGTCGAAGGGATACAACACTATTACAATACATTGTGAACGGACGAGGAAAGTATTCATCGCGACGTCATCTCCACGCTTCGCGCGTCGCGCTCACTCTCGGCGTCATTCGATGCCGCGGGTTCGTAGCCCTGTTCGCTCGCGTCTTCTACTCTAAGATTTTCGGCGTACATTTTGTGGACGCCGTAACCGGCGCTCGCCATGACGAGCGATACTAAAATCAACGCGACCTCGGTCGATGCCGAATCCGCAATGGCGGCGATGGGGACGCCCATGCAATATCCAAGATCTCTCCAAAACCTGACGACGCCCAAAGTGGACGCGTAATGCTTCTCGTCTGGTGCGTGGTCGATAGCCGCAGCCGCGAGCACGGGATACGTGACGCCGGTGCAAAAGCCTAAAGCGACGGAGGACAAGGTGAGATAGGCGAGCTGCATCGCTTGAAGCTCATCTGAATCGGAGGCACCGGTGAGGAATTTGCCGTTGAATCCAGCGCCAAAAGAAGCGATGAGGAGGCTGATGGCGCCTCCAATCAAACCGAACGAGATTGGTAGTTTTCTACCAATTTTGTCGCTCATGAGCCCAGAGACGATTTGCGTGAACCCTTTCATGAATGAGTAACACCCCGTGAAAAAGTCGCGTTCGTTGCCAGTGAGCCCCAGTTGATCGCGAGCCCACACCGAAACGAGTCCCCACGCGACGGCCGTCTCGAAGTTTGCGCAAAAAGCTGCGTAACAGATTATGGCAGTGTTTTTGTTTTTCCAAGTCGTGCGAATCATGGCGTCCACGATGCTCTCATTCGACCCTGAGAGTGAGCTCGCCGTGGCGATTCCTCCATCGCTGCTCTCGTGCGCCCCGCCACGTAGACTAGTGGACGGTTTATCCGAAGCCCCCGCCTCGTCGCCATATTCAGGAATCTCTCGTTCCCATTTTCTGCCCCCGCCGCTCTCCACAAACGGCGCTCGATCGACGCGTTGCGCTACACGCGTGGACGACTCTCTAAACAGGAATAACGCGACGAGAAGCGCAACGATGCACAACATGAGCTCGATCCCCATCGGTACCTTCATGTATCCTTCGCAGACACATTCTCCGACGCACTGCTGTACCCAATCATCCGCCTTTGCACACACTTGTTCGGCGTTGGCATCGCCGCATGCCGCACTACGATTCGGCGTCTTCCATTCACACTCAACCCCAGATCTCTCCATCGAACCGTAAAACTCGGCGAACACCGCAATGGCGCTGTACCCGATCGTCTCGTTCAGCCCCGATGCGAAGCCCCGTCGCGATTTACCACACAAATCGACGCACGCAAGCACGAGCGCCGTCCAAACCAAGCCTTGCGCACTCCCCAAGAAGAACGCCGACAGCGTCACCAACCCGTACTTCCCAACGCCAGCCGCAATCATGGCAATCACTGGTGCACACGTTCCGATCGACCATCCCACGATGGTCACCTTGCGTCGACCCGTCGCGTCCGCCAACGCCCCGACAACAAGGTTGGCGCCGCTCTTGGCCAACGCAAACGGAACGAGAAAAGAAACCTTGACAGCGTTCGACGTCCGCGAAAACTCTCTCCCGGCGCTGTCCAGCGACGCGAGCTTATGCAATTGAAGCGCCCCACCGAGAAGCGCCGTAAGCGCGCACGCCACGACGAGCTGCACGCGGTCGCTCGCTAAGGAACCAGCACGGTTCGTGAGCGCCACTGGAAACATGGTCTCGCCGCAAAGAAAGGCCGACGTCCCGCGCGATGAAAGAGCGCTGAGTTGTCGCGACGCGCGGCGCTACAACGGGTGCGTGAGCTCGACGACGCGCTTGGGCTCGGCGCGAGCTTTACACGTTGACGCGCGCGGTGCACTGCGGCGCTGACCATCAGCGCGTAACGATTTCCCCAGAAAAAGCGCTCGCGGACAACCTCACTCGCTGCCGCGCGAACGCGCGAGCGAACACCCATCGTCGACGACCGGCGCGGGAAAAACAACCGCCAATCGGTCGGTTCGATCGACAATGTCCAGTGCCGGCCGTGTTTTTCGCGGGTGCGACGACCTCGGTCGGGACGTCGGCACTCACGATGAGTTTTGGGCTCGAGTGGCTCGGGGCGCGAAACGGGCCGACGGTAAGCCGCTGTGGTACACCAAAGGGATCGAGTACTGGGACGAGGTGACGGCGGACGTGGACGGCGTGCTCGGTGGTTTTGGACACGTGAGCGGGGCGGATGCGAGGGATAACGCAAAGCTGTTGAGGGATGTGTTGGGGGACACGCTGGAGGCTCGACGAGCGTCGGGCGAGAAGACGGCGGCGTTGGATTGCGGTGCGGGTGTGGGTAGGGTCACGGGAACGTTTCTGATTGAACACTTCGATGAGGTTGATTTGGTCGAGCCTTGCGGTCACTTTCTGAGCGCGGCGAAGGCTGATGCGCAAGTTTGCGGAGACAACAGAGAAGATGGACATCGCGCCGTAAACTTTTTCAAAGAACCACTCGAGGAGTTTAAACCTGAAAAAGGGCGGTACGACGTGGTTTGGATTCAGTGGTGCGTCGGGCATCTCACGGACGATGATCTTGTGGCGTTTCTGCGGCGTTGTAAGGAGGGATTGAAGCCAGGAGGACTGATTATACTCAAAGAGAATAACACCGCGAGTGGCTTTGTGTTGGATCTCGAAGATTCCTCCATCACGCGAAGCCACGACTACTTCCTTTACATCATAGAAAAAGCGGGAATGACGTGTGTGGAACATCGCCTTCAAACCGGATTCCCACCCGAGCTCTTTCAAGTAAGAATGTACGCGATCAGACCATGATTATTTAGTGCTAGCTCTGTGTTCTACAAAAACGACAATTATATTCTAAGGTTGTGTGTGATGCACAACCGCGCGCGGAGGGTGATGTCCCAAAATTATTTACACTTGAGCATTGTCCCATACAACATCGGAGTGCTCCATCTCTTCATCCTCCTCGAGGCTCAATCGCAAGTACTCACCGCGCGCGAAACGATCCCACTCTGTGAGATGTGGCTCTTCGCGTTCTTGCCGCATCAAGAAAGGATCGCGGGTTTCAAACGCGATGAACTTATTCATGTTGAACAAGACGTTAAAGAAATTCCCACTCATCTTGCTCGCTCTCAAATCTTTGAGCGTCACTCGTCCATCCACTTCTGGCTTGAGCATATCCATCATCTGACACAAAATGTCCTCAAAGAGCACAGGTTCCTGCGCCAAGCACTCCATGCGTTGAATCTGCTCCTCGTAAAAGTAGAAGATTTCGTCCGCAGTGATCACGTCATCGTGCTGGGTGTCGATGCACTTGAACCAGTACTGCAGCGCTAAGGGATGTTTCTTGTTCTCCTCGCTAAGGATGAACCATACAAAGTCCTCGTAGCACATTTTACCATCCTTCTTCGACCTGAACGGCCGCCCAGCCTGGTCGAATATTCTCGCCACGATCCGATACGTGAGCGCATGATTCCCGTAATGTAAAAGATCTTCTCGGTCAATGTAAAAGTCGTGATCGGTATCGAGCTCCCAAAACTTGCAGTAAATGACGTAGAAGTGTTCGTACGAAAAATACTTCAGCACGCGGTTGATGTCTTCTTCATCTTCAACCAGTTGCATGTGCTCGACTAAATCAGATTTTTTCAGCTCCCTCAACGTCAATTTGCCGTTCCAAAGCGTGTTGCACTCGTAGAAGATTCGGTAGATGACGGTTTCTATGTATCTCTCTTGGAACTCTCGCGTGTGTTGCAAAAACTCCAATCCCGGATGCGTCTGAACGAGCTCCGATAACACTTCATTAAAGTCAGAGTACTCCAGCGCCCGAGCGTTCGGTTTTCGCAAAACTTCAAACATCGCAGACGCTAAGTCTTTCTGTCTGCGAAGTGTCGAGTTCCAGTAACTGAACCACTGCTCGCGCGTAACAACCTCTGCGCTCGCGCCAGCGACGAGTTTCATAACCCGTTTCGCAAAGAATCGCGGCAAGCCAATCACGTCGCGAACGACGTCGCTAAACGGTTCCAACTTCATACCAGCCAAATGTTTCTCAAACATGCGCTCCGCGAGCGCCACCTTTCCGGCATTAATCTCGTCGCTGAGTCCGTCGCCCCCTGGCTTGTAGAAAGCCGGAATGGCTTGTTTCTCACTTGACGATCGAAGCGAAAGCGAGCTCTGCCTCGACAGCGGTCTTCTAACAGGAGAAAATGCCCCCGGACGAACACCGCTCTTTTGCGGGCTTCTCGGTGGCGTGCCAATCGCCGAAGCTACCGAAGACGCCGTCATCGTCGGCTTGGGCTGTCGCAGTGGCTTCCCGAGCTTCGCATCCTTGAGCAATTCGTACACCAAGTTTTGACTCTCCGACATGGACAACCAATTGAGGAACAATTCATCGAGCTTGAGCTTGCTCGATGGAAACTTTGACGCCGCGTTCATCTCGTTCCCTGCGTTTGCGACGATCCCGGTTCTAGTCAGTCTCTGTTTAGCGTACGTTTCTAATTCAAACCGAGCGCGCCGACGCAAAGAATGCGCCCAACGTTCAATAATAGAAAAAGCGCGCATCGACGCGAATCACCCCCAAATCGTCTCTTTTGAATCGCGCGTCGTATCCATTCGCACCTTTATCCGCGAGCGGCGTCCGTGTCGGGACATTGATGGTCAGGCCCTTTGACATCTTTTTTTAAAAAAACGTCGTTTCGGCTCGAGAAGGATTTTCAAATTCCAACCGACGGTATCGCCGTCGGACGCGTCCGACGTGTCCGTCGGGGCGCGGGATGCGATCCGGTGGGACGAACCGATCGGAGCGCGCGAGTTCGGGCGCGAGTCCGAGCGCTCGAGGTCTTCGTCGACGTCGAGGACCGCACTGAAGACGGCCGCGTGATGGATGCTTTGTTTGGCGAAATTTGAAGTTACGGTACTGTTTAGTCATACGAGTGATATCCGTGGGTGGCGACCTCTCGCGGTGCGAGCTCTCGCGGCGCGGCGCGGCAAGCGGCGCGTTGTGAACCAAAAATCCTGAGTATTGATCATTACAACGCGTGAGATGATGTCAACGCTGATCGAAACAAACGACATGGCGAATGTATATTGCGTGTTGCGTGCGCGGTGGAGTGGATGCGCTCCAACTGTGCATACATGCGCCGGATATGGTGAATATCTGCGGCTCCTCAAAATGGCGGGTACAGCGGTGTATAGAAATAGCGATGAATGAATGCGAATGCTTGTTTTTATCTGTTTGTAGCCTCGGATGGGACCGGAGGATTCCACTTGGCTTCAAAAGTACCTTTCGGCACGATGCCGACTTGTTCGGCGATCGCATCGTCGAACTTTTCAGCGTTGCTTCCGCTATGCATGTGTGTGACGACGCCATCCTTGAAAACAAAGAAAGTCGGTGTCGACTTGACTGCGAGGCGATCGCGCGCGAGGTGAATCGTACTTG
>JACLAB010016688.1_pt1 | contig 21727 bp, 10 predicted proteins | sample 8027921 | NCBI WGS metagenome assembly JACLAB01 (sample SAMN15725117, study PRJNA655200) | protist metagenome | isolation source: fluorescence activated cell sorting (FACS) single amplified genomes of... | place: USA: West Boothbay Harbor, Gulf of Maine | collected 2000-07-19
GGGAGTCCGTTAAAGTTTAAAGTCGGCGTTCGGCAAGTGATTCAAGGCTGGGACGACGGCATACTCGGCGCCGAAGGCATCGAAGGCATGAAAGTAGGAGGGAAACGAGTTTTAATCATACCACCGGAGTTAGGGTACGGGGCGAGAGGCGCCGGTGGGGTCATCCCAGGGAACGCGACGTTGAAGTTTGACGTCGAGTTAGTCGCCGTGCTGTGACTACCCGCCGACGCTTCCTCCTCCTCCTCCTCTTCCTCGTCGTCGTGGGAGAGAGAAGACGCAGTCATAGACGTGTAATAACCAACAGTATTCAACAGTACCACGAGTAATAACAACGACACCTTTTCTGTCATCATCATCGCAATGTTTACGTGTGTTTACGTGCGTTTTTCTCGCGTCTTTCTTCGAATGTTCGAGATGGTACATCTATCGCGTTCTCGCTCGTTCTTCTCGAACAACACGACGCGTGACGTCAGATTTTATCCACATCATCACGCTTAAACATCTTCGCACATCACAACTTCACCAGCACACATACCATGCCTATTTTCTGATCCATTAAAACAGCCGCGGACGGTATCGCCTACGCCGTCGGCGCGACTGATTCCATGCAAGGTACCGGCGTATGGTCCGGTATTAAGATGTCGAGAGACGTGAATGGAAACGTGCCGAAATCCCAAGCGCAGATGAAGCAATCGGGAAAGTCCGCGCGGTTTCCGAACACCAACAAAGGAGGAGGACAACAAGCGCCGAAAAAGAAGTAAAAAGAGAGAGAGAGATATATACTACGGCGCGATATATGAACGGCTTTTTTGTCGTCTGAACGGATGGTGTCGTGCAAAACAGTGAAAACCAACGGAACAAGTCCTCAGGCTGCCTTTGGTCGGATATCGCACGCGCACCCGCGAAGACGGACGGACAAAGAAGAGATATTTGTAATACTACGCACCTCCGTGCGATTTGAAACGCAAAGCACACACACTACCACCAGCTCTTTCGCTTTTGCAGAGAGGTCTTCTTTCTTTCTTCTGCAACGACGCGTGCGCGCAACAAGGAAGGACTACTGCGTCGCGTCGCTAACGCCGCTTCTCTGGTTCTCTGAGGCAAAAGTGTTTCGTTCAATTAAATTCCTCATTCTTTTTCTCGTAAAATTCAAAATTGTGCGGCACAAAAACACGCGCAACACCACCAATGCGGCGCACCGATTCTTCCTCCTCTCGTCCTCCCGATCGGATATTTCTCCTCGTAGACGTTTCCTCTAAAGCGAGGGTGTCGGTTTCGGTCGCGAAGTTGTTCGTCAAGCGTTTCTTGGCGCCGAGATGTGATGTTTTTAGCGTCGATGATGATTCCGATGGGAACGAGGTAAACGACGAGAGAGGACGACGAGTAAGACGACGAATGAAGACAAAGAAGACAAAGAAGGAGAGGATACTGTCGACGAGGTGCACCGAAACCAAGTTTTGCGCGAGATTTTACGACGCGTCGAAAACGCCCTCGCAGATGGATGGATTCGTGAGACGAGCGATTGTGCAACTGCAAAGAGAAGACGAAGAAGACAAAGAAGAGGAGGAAGAAACGAATACTACGACGACGACCACGACGACGACGACGACCACCACGAACAGTTCTCTTCTCGGTGGCGCAGGGCAGGGTCACAAAACACGAGGAGGATTTAGCGGGTTTCGTGAGAAAAAGAAGACAAAGAAGAAGATGATGATATCCGAGTCGTCGGCGGCGATTGGCCGCTTCCGTTCGATCACGGCGGAGAGCGCGGGACGGTTTTTACGTGTGTACGAAAAGTTGACGGAGATTCTGGAGTATGAAAACGACCACCAAGAAGGAAAGATGATGTTGAGTGATTGCGTGGAAAATACTAGGAGGAGCGGTGAATTGAAAAGGCAGAAGAAGCGAGAGCGATTCGGGAACTTGGCGAAGCACGTGTTGCAAGCGCTGGCGGATATGGAGAAACCGGATGAAGAAGAAGAGGAAAACGAGGAGGGAGAGGATGATGATGTCGAGGACGACGGCGAGGACGATGAAGTTGATGCTTTTATGACGAACGCACTCTCGGATGATTGCGATGAAAGTGATGTAGAAACGAGCGATTCGGATGATGCTGAAGAAAGAGACGGCGCCATCGCCGGTATCACAGAGAGTGACGAGGATGAAGACGACGACGACGACGACTTGGACGAGGATGAAGCGAGGAAGAAGAAATACTCAATGCTCGTCGTTTTGGCAAACATGGATGGTGATGACGACGATAATGCGGATATTAATGTACAATCAGAGAAACATAAAGAACATAGAATTGATCAGGGAGTCTTTGCCGGCTTCCGCGGCGTTGAGACACAATTGAAGCGCGAGAATATCCGAGCGCACTGTCTGCGACTCGCGACGAACTATTCTGTTTCGAACGATGGTGATAACGACGATGTGCGAGAATACGTCGCGTTGTTTCGCGAACGATTCGGCGGTTGTGCGGCTCGCGCAGACGCGGTAACGTCAGCAATTGCCAGCGTTCCATCGTGTTGGCTTTTGAATGATTTCTTACCGAGCGATACCGTCGCGAACAAGAGCGATCCTTCGCCGTCGATGACGAAAAGGGAGACGAAGACGATGAGAACGGCTGAAATTTTCGTTCAATGCGGCGACGGTCGCGAAGTTTCTCTGAGTATGGCTTCATCTTCTTTCCAGAATTCTAACACCGGTGTGAAACAAATAATCATCAAAGCGTGTCTCGATCGTAACGCAGTATGTTTATCGAGTTTAGATTACGCGAAAACGACGATATTACACGTGAACGATGGAAACGGTGAAGGATTGCTCCTCGCGTTGGGCGTAAAGAACGCGTACGCCGCGTGTGAACTTATCGCAGATTCCAACGAAGAGTATGGCGATGTCGAGCAGGACGGAGAGCAAAGAATAGTAGCGGTTTTGAAACCATTGACACGAACGTCGTTCAGTTTAACGCCTGCTCTCGCGGACGAGAGTGAAATGTTTCGAGAAATAACGGCAAGCGAAGAGGGCGAGCGAAACGCTCGAGAACAACAACATCAACAGTATCGTTACAGCTCAGAACATTTGAGGGATGCATTTTCTCTGCTCAGCGGAGGTATATTTAAGACGAAAAGGCTTCGAGCGTGCGAAGACGTTTCCAGACTTTTTCAACTGACCATTGGCGGATCAAAAAGAATATCGCCAACAACGCACACGGCGACAACGACGACAACGACAACGACAACGACAACGAGTTTGACCAAGTACTGCGAAGAAGACGAACCATCCTTGAACATCCCATCGTCACAACGCACGACTTCGACCACATTCGAAGAGGCGAAGGAACATTTCGACGACGTCGTGATGGAGGAAGGTGACTACGATTCGAAAGGAAAAGATGAGACGGCCAATTATGGGAGAGAAGATACGACAGGGGAGTACTATTCTAGCGCGTTTGCAGCTTTGACGACGCGAATCACGCCAAGAGACGCATCTGCTTCGGTGCCAATCGTCGAGCGTCTCGAAAAATGGTACGGCGTTGAAATGGATGGTAAAAAACGCTCTTTTACTTCTTCGGGGACGGCTGCGACAGCGACGGCGACAGCGGGTATGCGACTGCTTGCATCCATTTCCCGTTCTGCGAAAAAGATCAGGGGAGTTCCACCATTAAATGATGCGACATCTTCGCTCCTTCACGCGCTTGACGCGCGCTTCGAGAACGAGTTTATATCGACAACGAAGAGAAGTTCGGATGCTGGATTTGACGGTATGGTTGACTACGAGGACCCTCGTTCGCCGGAAAAGTTTACGCGCGTGCGCGATCAATCCAACGCGTTCGATTTACCGAAAAGCCCGCCGCTGTCAGCAATGAAACGGAAAAAAAGAACTGTTGGTACTCCAAACGGTGGTCGCGGCCTTCTCTCGCCTGCAAGGCAAGGTAGAAAGAAACGGCAGCAAACTGCCGCGGTGAACTTTGAAGACGAAGACGACGTGGTGTTTTCGCCGAAGAAAACGTTCAAAAGTCCACGACGAAAAGTTGCAAAGAGCACGAACACCACGCCGGTAGAGAAAAAGAAAGATACGAAGATTGAACTTTGGACGGTCGGTCCGGAGCCGGATTGTTTTACCGCCGCAAAAGGGACGTACGACCAGTTTATCGAAACCAAATGCGCGAAACCGAACGACGAACGAGATCCAGATTTAGGAGCGTTTTCGAGAAATATCGTCAAAAGACTCGCGGTTTCGCTTGCAAAACGCCGATGTGTCGTAGACCAGGCGAGCAATAGCAAAGCATGGGGTGAAATTTTAAGAGAAACCAAGGAAACTTTGTGCTTGGATCGAAAGGAGTTGAAATCGAAATTCTCCGCCGGATCTATGAAGCTGCAAGAAAACAAAGGATTGAAGAGACGAGAATATCTCATTCAAATTCATTTAAAACTGACTTTGCATGCGATGCGTTCGATTAAAGGCGACGAGATACCGTTCATTGCGAATATGAAACCGGTGACCAACAGCGCATCTGGAGCGAAAAAGACCTCTCGGAAGCAGCAAGAAATCCAAGAAGATTCTGCTTCCGCCAAAGAGACGGCGAAAGCGGTCACAAAGCTCGTCAAGGAAATATTCTTCCTTCTTGGACTCGAGGAAGGCACAAAAACACTTCTTGAATCCGACGTGGAACCGTATTACGGCAAGTTCTGCCCAGAATGCATCGGGATGATAGCGCACGATCTCAACGTTTCGACAAAATTGACTTCTCGATACCAACTCGTCGTCGGAAAGAATAATCTCAACGTTAACGAAGATAAAAGCGCCGCTGCGAAAAAGAGCAGTCTCGTTCCGTTTTCTCCACCACCGGTGGCAAAAAATAAGAAAACCCTGACGCAACATCAACAGACGGTCGGTCTCCGTCGTTCGCCGAGAAAGTTGGGTGGTGGTGGTGGTCAAACGAATTTGAACAGCAGCACCGCTTTAGCGCTTTCGCATCATCACCAAAAGGCGCAACCGTCGACCTCATCCGCTTCCTCGGCGTTTCAACAACAAGCTCGAAAGAAAGTTCTCAACTCGGTTCGCTCGAATCAAACGCGCGTCATAGAGCATAAACCGCTCTCGCCGAGAACGAAAGCTGCCCAACAGAAGAGAGAGCAGCTGCGGCGTCAAAACGAGGCGTCTCGTTTGCAAACTAGCAACAGACACGGTGCGAGTAACAGAAATGTATACATGCAACAGAACGCCATGATGGGAGGTTTGAACACCGTTTCTAAGAATAGGTTCGCGAAGAACACGAATGGTACCGTTATCGGCGCCTCTCGAAATGGCGGCATTAAGCCTCGACAGTTGACGCACGCGTTTTCTCAACAGCCTTTACAAACGCCTTTGCCTCCTTCGAAAAATGGCGGCATCGCTCGAGGCGACAGATTTGCCGTGCAGAGCACGCCTTTAACATCGCACTTTGGTGGAGGCATAGACGGTACCCCGAGAAGAGTTCCAGACACGTGCAATACCATCGCCGTCGTCGAAAGCACGCCAATGCAGACGAGCGGAGGAAGAGGAGGAGGAGGAGGAGGAACGGGCGGGTCGCGTCGAACGAACAACAACGAGTCGTTCACCATCGAACAAACTCCTCTTCAAAGTAATCGTCGACCAAAGTTCACCCCGGCCTCCGGTAGTGGTCGCCGGAAACGAGAACTCGAAGAGGTCGTCGCCGAAACGCCGCCCGCCAAAACCGCGGCGGCGACGAGAAGCGGACGACTTGTCCAGGCAGCTTTGGACAACAACATTAACACTGTCAGCAATAAGAACAAAAAATAATAGACACAACAGATAGTACGTATAGAAAGAGTTTTAGAATGTTTAGAATATAACAGCACGCGGGTAAGTGGCGGAGATTTATCATCGTTCGCAATAAAGACTTTAGTATTGTTTAGCATTTTTCGTCACTCCGAAACACCCGAAGAACTCGCACTTATTCATAAAGATGCCCCCCGAGGAGGAAAAGATGCAGTTGGCCAAAGCGCAACGAACGAAAAACCTCCTCTTATACCTCTACTGTTTCCTCACCACCTCCCTCGTCGGTGGCACCATCTACGGCTACCCGGCGTTGCGAAGACAACTCATCCATTTAGGCAGCACCATTCCCGAGAAAAAGCTCGGCGCCGCCTACACCGCCGGCGCCTGGTCCGTCCAAGGCGGCAGACTCGTCTTTGGCATTTTACGAGACAGATTCGGGACTCGCTTAATCGCGCAAGTTTCCTTCTCGTGCGTGATTTGCGGCGCGTTCGGCATCGCGTTTCAATCCGTCTCGAACGAGATTGCGTTGGGGGTCAACCTGTTCTTGCTTGGACTCGGGTCGGGCGCGCAGTTGTGCGTGCAACCGGTGGCGCAACTGTTTCCGAAAAATAGCGCGTTGTTCATGTCTGGATTGAGCGGCGCGTTTCAAGTGAGTGGGGTGGTGTACGCGGTATTGGTTGGGATTGCGAAAAAAACGAGCGAGGAAGGGGAGTTGACGGTGGCGTACGGCGGCGTCTTTGCTGGAGCGGTCGGGTTGATGCTCGCGTTGGCGTTTTGGACGTTGCCTAAATCGGCGAGTTTTATTCACGAGAAGGATTTGAAAGCGGCGGAGAGTGCGGAGAATGTGGTAGACCCGATCGATGGGACGTTTACGGTGCATTTAAGTGGGAAAGAGCAAATGTGGACGAAGGAGTACGTCGGATTGGTGTTATGGTTTACGGTCCTCGTGACGCCGTTTCAATATTACGTCGGGAGCATTGGGTGGCATTTAGAAAGATTAGGAGACGACGACGGGACCATGACGAACGCGTTTGCAATGGTGTACGGATTAGCGGCTTTTCTGGCGCCAGTTGGAGGGATGGTGGCGGATACGTTTGGATTAGGGGTGACCATGGCGTTCGCGTCGATTGCAGTCGGTTCAAGTTTTTTCGTGTTAGAGTTGGGAGGCGCGAGCATAGCGTTAGAAGTGCACAGCGTCGGGTTAGTGTTGTACGCGGTTGGTCGATTGATTGTTTTTGCGATGTTTTTTAGTTCCATTGGAAAGATGTTTGGGTATAAGTATTACGGTTTATTAGTCGGGTGGGGGATGTTCGTCAGCGCGGTGTTTTCGACGTTGCAGTATCCTTTGATTGCCATCGCTTTAGACGGAGATTACGCGATTTCGAATTACGCGTGCGGCGTCGGGTGCTTGTCGGCGGTTTCGTATTGCGCGGCGATGTACAGGTGGGAGAAGGAAGGGTCGACCGCGTTCGATCGATTGAAGCACAAGAAAGTTCTCGTTTAAATAATACAAAAGTAATATACATCATCAGCGCTATAGGTATCTCTACCCGTAACCTCACGGGAAATACTCTCTCGTCCGGAACTCCACCGCGCCGAGACTCATCGCTAACTCCCTCGCCAGATTCACGTCCACACCAGGCGCGACCGGCGTCGTCACTTCAACTTTCCTCCCGCTCTGCGCTAAAGCGTCCACGAACGCGCACCAATCAGAAAGCGAGAAAAAATCTGCATCGTCATTGACGTCGTCCCGCAGCGTCAACCGTTTCCACTGTTCCGGTTCTCCACTCGTCAAACTGACCGTGTACGTCTCCAATTTCAAATCCGCCGCGCGTCGTGCCGTCTGGACGTCGTACAGACCGTTCGTCATCACGCGTAAAACAACCCCGTGTCTTTTCTCTCGAATTTTATGGACGATATGTTCGAGCGCATCGAGTCGCGTCAAGGGGTCGCCGATGCCGGCGAAGGTGACGCCGCTGTCGTTTTCCCCCATGCCGACGATTTTCGCGCGCGAATAGTGCGCGTCGATCGCCACGCACACCTCCTCCACGGATGGGTTTCTCTCCAACTTTGGTAACGAGAATTTAAATTGAGGGCCTCGAGTTTCCATCAACGTCTTGACGAGGTTTTTCTGGCACTCGTTCGTGAGAGAGACGTACAGTTTATCCGCGATGGTATACGTCAAACCTTTCATTCGTCTCGAGTTCGTTAAGAAAAATGGAGAATGCGAACACATCGCGGGTGTATTAAGGAGTATGTATGTGTATATATTACGGACAAAAATATGTGCTTTAAAATGTATTTGTGTGTTTAACTGATGATGAGGATGATTAGGACAATTCTCCACGTTCGTATGGCCAACCGGGTGGGAGAGGACAGTTGTTGTCGAAGAGGTATTGTACACATTCGGGTTGGTTTTTCTCGAGCGCGTAGAATACGCTCCAACCGTCCCACGGCGCTTTGGCTTCTTCGCGTAAGTATTTGAGTACCTCGAGATGACCGTTTCCGGCAGCTTCTGCACACGCCCACGCATCGATAGGACACTTCTTTGCAACGCAATACTTTACCATTTCCAGGTTGCCTTGGTTTGCGGCCACATGAATCGTCCCTGAATCCCATTCACACTTTTTCTCCTCTCGTATCCACTTGAGGAACTCGAGTTTATTCGTCCAAGCAACTCGAGAGCAGAATTTTGTTTCGCTCCAGTTACTCGGCCACAACGATTTGTTCTCCCACGCTACTTCCAAAGTCGATATCGACGACATCTCTTGGACTTCGAAACTCTTCTTCAAATCCCTTGCGCGAGATGATCTCTTAATCAACTTTCTCGTTTCACTGTTCACCTCGTACAAGAATTTCACATCATTCGAATTCAATCTCGGAAGAATATGTTTGAAACTCACATCGTCGTTATTCACGATCAAATCCCACACATCTCTCTGACCAACCTTCCTCTTCCGCAATCTCGTCAGCATCTCTCTTCTCTCTCAACAGGTTTCTCACGAATAGAAAGCAACAACAATAACAACAAGAAGAAGAGATACGATCAAAAGTGAAATTGAATCTTTTTTTTTCCTCGAGAAACGAAAAGACGTTTCTTTTTATGAAACCCTAAATACTTACGAATCTCTCTCTCTCTTCTCTCGACACCTCAAAACATATACGCACGCATAGTAGTATTAAACAACACGCACACAAACAATAGCAAATGTCGTCTTCACTCACCGGCGGTGGTGGTGGCGGTAACGGCGGGTTCCTCGGCGGCATGCGAGGTTTGACCAAGTTCGTGGAGAAGATTCGGAACTGCGCGAATCAGGTATAATTCTATTCCGTTTTGGATCTCTCTTTTCTCTTTCTCTTTCTCTTTCTCTTTGCGTGAGCGCGTCTTTGCACGAGCACGAGCACCACTCGAAAGCGAAGAGCTGAGCGTTCTCTTTCTCTCGAGCTTTCTCTCTCTCTCTCTTTACGTGTTACGAACGCTGACACATCTTTACTTCCCTTTCAATTTTGCACTTCTTCTTCACAGGAGGAAGAGAAATCGATCGTGGTGGAAGAACTGGCGAAACTCCGCCGAAAGTTTAAAAAGATGGACCAACTGCACGCGTACGACCGAAAGAAATACATTTTGAAACTCTTATATGTGTTCATGCTCGGGTACGAGTGCGACGTCGGGCACGCGGAGGCGGTGTCGTTGATCAGTCAACCGAAATACGCGGAAAAGCAGGTTGGGTATATGGTCACGTCGGTGATTTTGAACGAGTCGAACGATTTTTTACGGATGGCGATTAACAGCGTGAGGAACGACGTGGTTTCGAAGAACGAGTCGTTTCAGTGTTTAGCGTTGGCGTGCATCGCGAACGTGGGCGGGGCGGAGTTTGCGGAGAGTTTAGCGGGGGACGTGGTGAATATTTTGTTGTCGACGACGATTCGGCCTTTGGTGAGGAAGAAGGCGGCGCTGTGTTTGTTGAGGTTGTTTAGGAAGATGCCGGAGATTTTGAATCCGGAGGAATTTTCGGCGAAGATGGCGTATTTGTTGGAGGAGAAGGATTTGGGGATTTGCTTGGCCGTGGTGACGTTGTTGGATGGGATCGTCTCGGTGGGGGATTATCGCGGGTACGAGAATTGCGTGTCGCCGTTGGTGAGTTTGTTGGAGAGAGTGGTGAAGAATCGAGACGTTTTGCCGGAATATTTGTATTACGGGATCCCCGCGCCGTGGTTACAAGCTAGGATTATGCGCGTGCTGAGGAAGTTTCCGACGCCGGAAGATGCGGAGACGTTGGGCGCGGAGCTGGCGATTTTGAAGAAAATCTTAACCGGCACGGAGAAGGTTGCCAACGTGAACAAAAATAACGCGTTGAATGCGGTTTTGTTTGAAGTGATCGCGTTGACGACGTCCTTGGAGTTTTCTAACGAGCTGTTGGATCAGTGCGCGACGCAACTGGGTGAGTTCGCGAGGAACACGAAGGAGCCGAACGTTAGGTATTTAGGTTTGTCCGCGTTGGTGAGGTTAGCGAGTAGTCCGGACACGCTAGAGGCGGTAAAGCCTTTGAGAGAAACCATCGTTGAAGCGTTACGAAGCGCAGATGTGAGCATTCGAAAGAGATCGTTGGGTTTGTTGTTTGCCATGTGCGACCACACGAACGCGAGGGAAATTGTCGGCGACTTGTTGCAATACGTGGAGGACCGCGACGACGATTACGAGATTCAAGAAGAGTTGGTGTTGAAGTGCATGATTTTAGCCGAACGGTTTAGCGAAAACGATCGTTTGTGGTACGCTTCGGTAGCCATGCAAATGATCGATAAACTCGGGGATGGCGATTACGACGTGATATCGGACGACGTTTGGTTTCGATTGGTCCAAGTCGTCACGAACGATCCGAGTTTACACGCGCCGGCGGCGAAATTGGCGTTGGGGAGATTGCTAGGTGGTGCAAAAGCAGCCGCGGAAAAGAATAAAGAAAATAACGGGATGAATGGATACGACAACGTTCTCGGGGATACCAACGGATCGAGTACTGCTGATGGCGGTGGTGCCGATGTCGTTGACTTTTTCGGCCAAGCGTCTGCGACGCAACGTCAACAACAAGCACCTCAATCGCAAGGCGTGCGAGTGCGCGAAACGCCGCCGCACGATATGTTATTGAAATCTGCCGGTTACATGCTCGGTGAGTTTGGCTACTTGATTACGAACGAGCAGCACTGTTCAGTGAATCGATACGTGCCCATACTCATTTCAGGCTTGCGACAATCGAACGATTGTCGCACGCGACAAATTTTAGCCTCGAGTTTGTGTAAAATATGCTGTCGCAAAGGGTGCGATGCCGCGTCAAAACAGCTCATCATGGATGGTTTTCAATCGTGCATGTCGGATATGGACGAAGAGTTGCAACAGAGATGTTCGGAGTATCTTGGGATCATCAAAAGTGGCGACGCGGCTATGTTCAAAGCGTTGGAGCCGATGCCGGAGTATCCGAAGAGAGATTCTTGGCTCGAGAAGATGGTGCAAACTGCAGACGCTGAAGACGATTCTATCTTCGCATCGGAACGAGCACCGGTTGAATACAAAAGCGTCGAGAAGAGAAGTGGCGCAAACAATAGCAACGTGTTAGATTTAGGAGCGATTGCGGAAGAAGAAGAAGAAGAAGAAGAAGAAGGGGAGGACGAACCGGCGACGACGGGCGGGACGATTGATTTGGACGAATTGTTGGGATTACCATCGTCGAAGCCGAAGAAGGTAAGTAGTGGAGGGGTTGGCGGCAAAACGTCGTTATCGTTACCTCCAACAACTGCGAGTGTTGGTTCCTCCGTCAACGCATCCACTTCAGCAGCTTTAGATGACTTGCTCGGAGGCTTGATGCTCGGCGGAGGAGACGCTTCAAACGCTTCAACAATAACGGCTACTACGAACAACAATAACGATCCGTTTGGACTGAACCTGGGCAATGGTGGTGCAGCTGCTGCTGCGTTACCACCGGCGCAGCAAAAGCATAAATCACCGCCTTTACAACAGCAAGATCTCGCCGCTTTAGTCGGCGGCTTTGACGATCCGTTCGGCATCGCTCCGGCGCAACAACAACAAAGAAAGAGGTTCCTCGAGCCGACGGTGAACGTCGAGGAGTGCGTACGAAAACTTCTCGCGCAAGATTCGGGCGTGTTATACGAAGACGCCGAACTTCAAATTGGCATTAAAAGTAAATGGCAAGGTTCTCGAGGTCGTTTGGCGTTATATCTGGGAAATAAAACCGAGAAGAATGTTCAATTTTCGCTCTCGGTGGACGACGTACCGGAAGTGAAAACACAACTCGCGCCGTTACCGCAAGATATCGGTTCTAAAATGCAAGCACAGTGCCAAATGCAGTGCGCGTGCTACGGGGTTTTTGTCAACACGCCGAAGTTGGTCGTCGCTTTCGATGGTCGAGACATCCCCCCCATCGAGCTTCCGATTCACGCGGCGAAATTTTACTCCGTCGCGCAACAGACGCAACCGCAAGATTTCTTTGCCAAGTGGCACCAGATGTCCGCAATCGCGCAAAAGCAAAAAGTTATCGACGTGAACGCGCAATGCGCCGGTCTTTCGAACGTGTGCAACGTCTTGCAAAACGCCAAGTGGACGATACACGAGAGCTTAGATCCCAATCCCGCCAACGCCGTTTTTGGCGCTCGGTTCTTCAGCGAGCAGAACGGCGAGTTGCCGTTATCGCTCCGTTTAGAATCTGATGCGACGAATAACGTGAGGTTTCGAGTAACAGTTGTGAGTGTCGATGCAAATCTTAGCAACGCGGCCATGCGCCTCGTGCAGCGAACTTTGGTCTATTAGTCTTATATATTAGCGGTTGAAAATTTCTCGAGTAGGAGGAATCTATTTGACCTGTTGTTAAATGTATGTTTTACAATTTTCATTCCTAAAAAGATACTACAGTATTTTATATTTACTCGTCGTACCACTCTCGTCTTCTATTTTCAGCAGCGCCCGCCGCTATTTCGCGTCTACGTAAGCTATTGTTCTCTCCTTCGTTGTTAATATCGTTGCTCTCGTCGTCCGCGGCGTTCTCCTCCCGCTCTTCGTCCTCATCCGAGTCGCTACTGCTCGCCCGGTTTTCTCTCCTCGCGCGCGGTTCGTCTCGTTGCTGACCGAACAAAACCCCGGCTCTTCTCAACACGCCTCTCTCGTCCCCTTCTTCGTCGTCTTCTCTTCCAAAACCTCCCCCGGCTAACCGAATGTTCACGTCGCTTCCTCCGTTGCCGGCGTTTTCCCGAAACAAAAACTTCACCACTTTCGGCGTCTTTACCACCCTCCTGCCCGTCATCTCCGGATACACGCTCCACAAAAAGAAATAAAGATGCCCAACAGCGCACCCCAACAAATCTACCACCGGACTCGATCCCAAAAACGTGCTAAACGCCAACAACACCCACGGCAAATACGGCGCCGTGAACGAAAACAACCCGAGAAAGGACATGTTCACGTTTTCGTTCTTCCTCCCCCACACGTACACCATCATAAACGTCAAACTGCTCCCTAAAAACTGCACGTTCACGAACGGTGCGATCATCGTTAATAAACTCGCCCCGAACGCGAGCATCCAGAAGAAATCCGCCGATTTCCCTCGAAACGTCCCTTCCTCGAGCATTCGGCAATACCGGGCGAGGAAGAACATGTGGAAGACGAAATCCAATCCCAAGGCGCCAAAGAAGAAAAAGTTTGTGATTAACCGCCAAAGTTGGTACTCGCGAAAGACCAAGTTCGAGTTGAAGTACACCGAGAATGGGGATATGACCTGTTTTTAACGTTTAAAGAAGGTGAGTAAACATAGATTTGATGCCAAAAATGCCCCCCAAGATGATATGACGACGCTTAAGAACAAAGAGAGAGAGAGAAAAAATAAAAGAACCTCTTCTAAAAACGTACCTCTAACGCGCACCCGGCGGTAATTAAAAACGACATGGTCAGGTAACACCTGGTCACGATGGGTGTTTGGAAGTACCACTCTTCCAGGTTCATTAGTATTCCTCGTTCTTCTCGTCTGCTCCTTCGTTCGTCTTCTTTTTCTGTCGCGTGTTTTGGATGATTTTTTCCCGAAGGCAAAATCGAGATTGAAACCCTAAGTGTAACCCTAAATGTTTTTTTTCTCTTCTTTCTCTCTGGGGGAAAAATGGAACGAAGCGACTCGCTTCATAATAAAGCGCTAAAGGATCTGCTCCTTTTCGAGGAGCAAAAGAAGGAGAGAATAAGAATGGGCGGCGGCCGGGACAAGCGCAAAAAACACGACAAGAAGCTCGGGAAAGTGTCTCAATCGAAACTGTCCGGCATGGCGAAAACGGAACGGAAAACCGAACTGAATTTGCACAAGAAAAAAAGCAGAAGTTCGAAAGAGGAGGACGAAGAGAACGACATCGAGAGGATCTTGAGAGCGCTGAAACTCAAAGACGAGGAGAAGAAAGAGGTACGAGTGGAGGAGAATTGCGGACGACCGGAACCAGGGAGAGCGAGCTGCACGCTCACGACGAGTGTCGCGAAGAATGCGGCGTATCTTTTTGGCGGCGAATGTACGAGCGAGGAAAAGAAGAGCGAGAAAGAGGGGACGACCAAAACGACGACGACGAAAACGCGCGTGTTTAACGATATGTATAAGTTCGTGCCGCCGTCGTCGTCGTCTGCTGCTGGTGGGAAGCGTTGTGGGGTGCCGACGTGGACGAAAATTAACTCGGTAAACTCGCCGCCGCCGAGGAGCGGCCACTGCGCGTGTTACGCGAAAGGGTACGTCTACGTTTTCGGCGGCGAGTTTACCTCGCCGAACCAGGAGAAGTTTAAGCATTACTCGGATTTTTGGCGGTTTGATTGCGATTCGAACGCGTGGGAACAGTTAGAGAGTGGACCGAAGAATGGCGGTCCTTCGGCGAGGTCGGGGAGTCGGTGCGTGGCGACCAAGTCGGATTTCATCCTCTTTGGCGGATTTTACGACGCGGCGGAGGAGATTCGGTATTTTAACGATTGTTACGCGTTCGATTTCGATGCGAAAAAGTGGCGGGTGTTAGCAAAAGGAGGAACAGGGTCGAGTGCGCCGAGTGCGCGGTCAGCGTGTCACGTTTGCGTGAGTGCCGTCGGCGGTTCGAATAGTAGCGGTAGTAAGAAGAGGAATAGTAAAAGTAGTAAAAAAGGCGAAAAGGGAGAAGAAAACGACGGAGAAGAAAAAGAAGAAAGAAAAGAAGAAGGAGGAGAAGAGAGGACATACTTGTACGTCTACGGCGGGTATTGTAAACATGTCGAAGAGCCGGACGAGGATACCGACCCTCGAGATTTAGAAGACTTTGGCGCGATGGAAAGAGCGATTACTCGCGAAGATTGTTGGAAACTGGACGTTTACGGGAACAAGAAATGGCAAAAAGTGAAAAAAGCCGGACTCGCGCCACGCGCGCGCGCCGGCGCGTCCTCGGTCGTGCACCTCGCGAAGAAGCGATTGATCGTGTTCGGTGGCGTCGTCGACCACGAGATTAAAAAAGGCGACGTCATCGTCTCTGAGTTTCTCCAAGACGCGTTTACGTTCAACTACAACACGGAAAAATGGTTCCCGCTTACGCTCTTCGCGGAAAAGAACGAAAAAGTGAAAACCGAAGAAGAGTCGCGGGAAGAAGCGCGAAAAATAGCCGCGGGTGAACTCGACGGCAATGAAAACTTCAACGTGCGTTTATCGGATCGCGAAAAGGCTGCGGTGCGCATTCAAGCCACTTTCCGTGGACACCGCGTGAGAAAAGCGATGAAACTGTACCGAGTCGGCGGCGTCGTTTCTGAGTTGTTGTATTCTCCCGGAACTGGAGAAGAAGCGCCGAAGCCGACGGCAAAGCCGAGAGGCCGCATCAACGCGTCCGTGTGCGTCGTTGGAAACGACTTGTGGTTATACGGCGGCATCGTCGAAGTCGGCGACGTTGAGGTTGTTTTAGACGACGTGTGGAAGTTGGATTTAAGCGCAAAAAGTAAATGGATTCGGTCGGAAAAAGTTTCAGAACGCGTCGCGAATCAGCTGAGCGAACTTGAAATGGACGCAAATCAACCACAAAAAGAGAACAATAACGAGCAAGAAACTGACGACGATTCTGACGACGACGACAAGGAGGAGGAGGAATGATTTGTTCAGAAAGTGAATATAGATATCGTACATGATATACCTCGATTTGTAAGTGAGTAATATAACGCGATAGTCACGTCATCGTCGCCGCGACCTTCTATCAAACTGTTTCTTCTTCATCGTCGGAATAAACATCCGCCGGCAAACACGACTGCCTTTCGAGATATCGCACCATATGTTTCCCGTTTTTCACCTCCGCCAGCGCCCGTATCAAACTCTTCTTCCACGGACACGCTCTCTCTCTCAACCACCGAACGACGTCCCAGTGTCCCTCGAACGCTAAAAGTAAACACAAAAAGAAACGCGTCAGTGAAGTCAAAAAAGTATCAGAATGTACTTACCCGCTCTCGTCATCGCGTTATGCGTGAACAACTTCTCGTTTTCCTCCATCAGGAGCTCTAAAACCGTAATCCTCCCGAACCGCGCCGCTTGCGACGCCGACGTCGAATCGACTTGGCACTTACACTCCCTCAACAACATCTCGACAACACCATCGTTCCTATCGCCTTGTTCGATCGCTTTGTTGAACATTTTCACCGTCAGAGGCATCCCAAGTTTCACCGCTAACTTTAAGGACTCTTTATCGTTCACTTTAAAGTCTCGGGAGATGACTAACTTGGTTTGCAAAACATCTTCTCGCGTCCACTTCGAGCACAGACTGAAGCACTTCGCCGCGTTCGAGTCCAGTTTTGCAACGACGTGATGTCGGAACACGTCGTTGTGCTTTTTCGAGAGCTCGTACAGCGTCATCAAATGATGTGAAGCGTTATCGTCGTCGTAAATTTCGTTCTTTTCCGGCATTCTCTCGGTCGCGTCGCGCATTCTTTCCGGTTTACGAGTTTAAGCGCTTTGTCTCTTTTCCGCTTATTTTCGAGCCTTCAAATGCGGCACAAATTTGTGGGCATCCTCAACGCGAAGCGCGAGAGAGAGAGAACGCGCGCGCGCGAACGCAAAAAAGAAGAAAAGAGGACGAAAGAGAAACGACCTGTTCGGAAAGAAATCGACGAAAAGAGATTTAGCGACGTTCGCAAAATCGCGTCTGCTTTTGGTTTTCGCGCGTTCCCCTAAAGGCGTTACGTCACCAGAAGAAGTACGACGACGATGACGATGATATTAATGCTCTTTTCTTGTTTAATTGGCGCGTGTTATTTTAACGCAGTCCACGCGTACGGCGGCGGCGGATTTTGGCAAGAGAACGATGTCTTACCACTGGACGTTTTATCTCGCGCGCACTCGGTGTGTTCGACGAACAAAATCGATTCCAAGGCAACGGTTTCGCTCGAAGATTTTGATTTTCGCCAAAACGAAAACCAGCACAAATACGTGACCATTATCGGGACGTATTTTACCGGGTGCACGCCCGGGAGACTGGATTATCCAACCTTGACGACGTATTTGAAGAGTTTATACGAGACGTACGAAACGGAAGGGGCGACTGCTCACGTGGCCACGCTCGTTTCGCTGAAGAACGGCGTCAACGCGGGCGTCTGCGACGCTTGGATGACGCACGATGCGAATTCGGTGAATGTGAATAATATGGGAGGAAAGTTTCCTTTGATGATTGACGATAGAGATAGGAGTTTGACCTATTCGTTTTTTGATGCGGCAGTGCATCCGCAGTACGCAGTTTTGGATCATTGCATGCGGGTGGCGAAATTTTTACCCGGGACGGCGGATTTTGAAGGCGAGGAAAGTTTGTTGAGCGTGGTGACGAGTTTGATGTTAAATATTTCCGCAAGTTGTGACGATGGCGAAGACAGGAGAGCGAGCGATGTTCTAAAGGAGAGGGTGAGAGCGAAAGATGAGTCGTTTGTAGCGGACGGGGTCGTGGTGACGAGCGCGAGCGCGGGAGACTACTGCGTGGACGCGTTTGGGCCGCGAACGAACCGAGGTTCCGTGAAAGTTGTCGAAACTGGATTGAACACTCCGAGAGCTCTTTCATTCAACGGTGCGAACGAAATTTGGATCGCGACGGCTGGTGATGACTCGCTACGTTTGGTTACTCTAGATGACGCCACGAAAGCAACCGCGACGACGTCGAGATCAGTCACGGATAGGGCAAAGTACCATTATTTAGATAAAGTGAGTCAAATCGTGTTCGGTTTAGATGGCAATTTCGCCACGTGTCAAGAATCGTCGAATGATTACGATGGAATGAAAACGAGTAATTATTTCATGGGACCAACGCTTTACGATTCTGGGATCGTACCAACGTCAGAAGACATCAACATCGATCTAAACGGCGAAAAATGCGACGTGCGAACGTACGATCAATCGAGTAAGTCATGCTTTCTCACGCACGAGGATATGCTTCATGCGACGCCTTTGTGCATGGGCATCGCCCACGATGGTGAATCTCAAACAAGTTATGGCAACGTGTTTTGGGCGTTTGATGGATATCACGGGACTTTAGTTCGGTACGATTTCGAGAAGCCCCACGGGCCGAAAAGTTTAGACCACGATTTGGCGAACGTTCGTAGGTACGACGAAGTGCAATTGAAACGAGAGGCAGACGTACCGTCGCACATTGTCGTTGATAGTGCGACGAGAGCAGTCTATGTCGCGGACACGGGAAATAACCGAATAATTGTTTTAAACGCCGATTCGGGTAGATTCGCGTACAACGCTCGGAGCGATTTAGGCGGCGAATACACGTCTTGGTCGTCGCAAAAAGCAAGTTTCGAGTACTCTGTGTTTGGATGTGCGCAATTTAGAACGTTTATTGAAGGATTGAATAAACCATCCGGCTTAGCCGTTCACGAAAACGTTTTATACGTCTCAGAGTATAGTTCTGGTAAAATCAAAGCGTTTCAGAAAACGTCCGGCGAATTACTCGATACGTTTGAAACCGGATCGATGGCGTTGGGTGGCATCGCGTTCCAACCTTCCTCGAATAAGTTATGGTACGTGTGTCGCTCTTCGAATTCGTTGCGATATATTGACGTGTCTATGCCAGAGCAGAAGTGCAGTGGAAGCACGGGCACAATTCCGAGCGGCAATGCGATCGATTTCGGTACGGTGCCTGCGAGTGGCTCTACTGATTTATGTCCAGCACTGCCCACGTCCCTGGGTATCGCAGTACACGTCGAACACGACGACGGGTATTTGAACACAACAATGCTGAGTTATTCGTACGGCATGTCTGAGAGTTGCATGGCGTGCGACGACGACTGCGATAACGACATGTTACTCATGGCTGGATGGTTATGTCACAAATGTCTCCCGCAACCGTGCGAAAACGACGGAGTGTGTACTAATGTTCAAGGCAAAGGGTACAGCTGCGCCTGTAGTGAAGATTTTACGGGCGATCGATGTCAAAGCCCAGCTTCGCCACCACCATCTTCGTCGTCCTCGTCCGCGGGTGGTATTCATATGCGAAGAAGTCTGAGCGCATTTAGCGTTGCGATCGGGTTGATGTATTTATTAGAATTGTTTTGAAAAGGCGTTTACTCACCGTAGAATTGCATGATGTGTTGTACAAATTGTTCTTTTCTTACACTTTTAGGAAAGGTCAAACGCTTTCGCGTTTGATATGGCGTACACTAATTTCTTTTCCATCTCTTCGTCCGTATCGTACGGCGGCAGCTTCAAGAGATTCATGCACGTCGCCGCGCTGGGGAGTCTGGTTACATCCGCTACGGAGTTTGCGTCGCTTCCGGACGCCGCGCGGTGGATGCAAAAAGGCGGGTTTAACGCGCTAAAACCCAGTAAAGGAGTGTTTGCGCTGGAAGTGACAAACTTTAGAAGTTTTCTTTGATTCTCTTTGCTCATATTTCGTGTCACTCGCCAAAGTCTTTGTATGACTGCGTGATCTGCGTCGTATCCTCCCATGTAATGCGACGAACGCGCGAGATCGTCCACGTCCACGCCACCGCCAGAACCTGATATTAACAATCCTAACTCAGCCGGCGTAAAAAGTTTCAGCGTCGACGGACGCACCATCGCTCGAAAGCCTTCGACGAAGGCTGCTGACTGCACGCGAATCTGACCATCGAGTAAATACGCCGCCATTGCGTGTAAATACGAAGGATAATTCTTCTTGTTCACGCGAATGGTTGATCCATTCGGAACCAAATCTACGTATCTTGGACTGTCTGGATTCGCATTTGAGCGATCGAGCGCGACGAAATACAGCTCTAAATCATCAAAGTCGCTCTCGTTGAATCCTTTGAGCATGATGAGATTCCTGTAAACTTCTGGGTCAAACGTGGTCAAATCCGAAAGTGTCGGAGGTTTGCCTCGTAATTTGGAGAGAAAGAAGCCCGCGAGCGGCGCATCTAAAAGAATACCTTCTCCACACGCTTTACCGAGAATGGCTCCTAAATAAAAATAGGAGTACACGAGCCACTTCTCTCTGTCGCTCTCTTCGTTGCTATCGCGCGTAATCATCACATCGTCGTCGTCGTCGTCATCATCATCATCATCATCGTTTCGATCATCGCCAAACTCTGAAAACTGCTTTTCCAACGTATTCGCGTATCTTGGGTTTGGATACAGGGTTCTATCTGGCGTCTCGCAAAAAAGAAAGTTCCCTTCTTTTGGGTCAAACGCCTCTTCTACCGTCGCGCTCAAGAAATCTTTGAACAAACCGCCGCCGTCGACGCCCGCTTCTTCCGCGCCGTGTTCGTTGATAAACTTCACTCGAACATTTCCTTGCAAAGCCTCCACGCATTTACGCATAGCATCTGCAGGATGACTCGAGGAAGCTTGATCGAGAAAGAGTTGCTTAAATCCTTGTCTTAAAACCTTTCCTCTTTCAACGGTGATGTGCATCTTACTGTGTTGCATTCCGTTGATGAACGACAACGCTTCTGAATTCCTCGCGTTCATCGCACTCGCACTCATTCCCAATTCCTGCCGGCGGAATTTCTCAGTCGCGGTGCCAAAAGCGCGGACTCTAACTTCAAACGGTGCCAAACACGAACATTTACTTAAAACATTCGACGCTCTCGATTTCCGCCCACCTTCGCCAAATTCTCGGAGGAAGGAATCTACCGCCGGCGTTAAAAAACCAGAATCCACTCCGCCGCACAGTTCGACGGCATAAAACAACTCCGGTGGAGCGAATTGACGTCGGCCATTGCGGTCGAACAAGTTTTGCAACACAGACGCAGTAGCTTCAATTTGACAATCTTCCGTTCGGACCGCTCGGTAGCTTTTACTGGCGTTCAAACTTCCATTGTTAGTGAACGGCTCTTCCCATAATTGAAACCATAACGTGTTCTTTGCGATTTCGACGAGAAACTTCGATTCATCAATCGTGAGCGGTTTCCCGATGACGTAAAACTCTTCATCGTCAGCCGTTTGGGCGTGCACGGCGTAGATTTCGGAAAAGGCACCCAACTGTTCGCGCCATTTCGGATCGCGAATCGTATCTTTCGGATTTTTAGCGTATTGCGAAGACACGCTGAGCCACAGGTTCCGCATGATATCTGCGCATTGAAACGCAAACGAGGCAAGAAAGAACACGCGATCTTTTCCTCTGAGAACACTTGAAATTCCGAGAATATATTTTGCAATTTTTGCGGTGTTCTGTTCGCTCCTGTCATCTTCTTCTTTGTCTGCGTCGACAGCGCACGCACTCGCCAGTTGCGCGGAAATGATCGATGAAGGCGGATTCCAAAGCGAGGCGAGTTGTCGCTTCAATAAAGGCGGCACTTTAACCGTGTCAAACACAGTACCACCTTTTTTCACCATCGATCCTTTTGCGCGAAGTGGTTTCTCCTCGAAATCCTCGTCGTCACTATCGAATAACGTACTCTTTCCGTTATCGTTTCTAGAAAAGCTCGACGAATACTGGTTTTCGTCTTCGTCCGGCA